>Ga0209341_10002587_pt1 | contig 17146 bp, 15 predicted proteins | sample RifCSP13_2_FD_184020 | JGI IMG/M metagenome (GOLD analysis project Ga0209341, IMG submission 184020) | Soil microbial communities from Rifle, Colorado - Rifle CSP2_sed 13_2 (SPAdes) (version 2) | ecosystem: Environmental > Terrestrial > Deep subsurface > Rock core/Sediment | place: Rifle... | reverse complement strand
TCGTCGTCGGCCCGGAGAGCGTGAGGCAGATGCTGGAGCAATTCGGGTTGTCGGCGAGCGACGATCCCGTAGTGTATTATGGCGGCGTCTTTGGCGGCGCGTGTTGTCTGGGCCTGTTTGAGATCGTGTTGATGGCGGGCCTCGGCGCGCTCGGCGGATTGCTGTGGTGGCAGATGACGGGCAAGAACATGGCCGGTGGGGCCCCCTCTCCGCCGCCCATGCCTGGCGTGTAGGCGAACCCCAGGAAACAAAAAGCGGCTCTGCGTGAAGTGGGCCGCTTTCTTGTTCCGTGTCTCGGCAGACGGCGGCAATCTCAATCGCCGTGGCTCAGGAAATCACTTCAACACGAATCTCACTCAGATAAATGATCGTCGCTGCGTCAAGAAAAGTACGCATCACTCAATCATTCCAACTGTTTCGTTCGCCAGCAATATACTCCGCAACCTCTTGGGGGGTAGGCGGCTTATGCCCACTGGCGCGCAAGCGGGCATGAATCTTGTCCAGTTCTGCCTGCCAGTCTCGCTTTACGGGCGCTGGGGGAGTTTCCAGGATAGTCACCAGCACGGTGGCATTTTCGGGTAGGGTGACGTTCTCGGTAATCTCAATACGTCCCTGCCGCACGGTTCCCTTGAGCGTCTGATACATCGCGCACCTCGCTTTTGGTCATTCGCTATTCATAGTCTAGCGCAGTGAGGAAAGAAGGGCAAGAGGCGTCATTTCTCCTCCCCTGTCGCCGGATCAATCCCCGTATCCAGCGAGCCATCGGCCAGGCGGCCAAGCGCGGTGGCGATGACTTGCCGGTCGAGCGCGGAGAAAACTTCTAAGGGAGCGTTGTAGGGCGCGAGGCGGATGGCGCCCGTGGAGGCCGACAGCGGTTGACGGCCTTTCGGCGGCGCGCCAGCCTGGAACGCGGCGAGGGCGCTGCGCAGCGCCGCGCCGGGGTCCAGATAAACGCTCGTCAGCACTTTCTCCGCCTCGGGGGCCTGGCCGCCGAAGAGGGTGAGGGGCGTATCACGGTCAGAGCCGATGACCCATGCGCCCTCCTGCGCCGCGGCGACGAGCGCCTCTTTTCCGGCTGCGCCCGGCGCGGCGAAGAACACGTCGCAGCCGCTGATGGCGTAGACCACCGCAGTCTGGCCCGTCGGAGAGGATTGAATCGTCACGTCAATGCCTTCAATCCGGCATTTAGGACAGGCATAGCGCACGCCGTGGGCAAAGCCGTTGAGATATTTCAGACCTTCCGCTGAGTGGGGATCGCCAATGCCAGTGACAAATTTGGTTTTGGTCGTCAGCCCGGCGATCATCCCGGCGATGAAGCCCACCTGGTCGTAGCGCGGCGCGCCGAAGGCCAGCATGTTTGCGGGCAAATCCCCCTCGCCCGGATGCAGGCCGATGAAATACGCCTCGGGGTAATTGCCCGCGATGGCGCGCGCACCCCGCTCCAGTTCCGGTCCGTCCAGCACAATCACCGCCGCGCCGGATTGAGCCGCCGTTTCCACGGCGGAGGGCGCGGCCTCTTGCACCCAGTCGGAGACCCATCCGAATTCCTGCGCGGCGCTTTGGATGACGGCGAGCGCCGCCTCCGCCTGCGCTCCCCCGGCGGTCACAAAGACGACTTTGGTTTTGGGCGCTGACGTCGCCGTGGACGCCGCGGGCGCGGTGGGCGGCGCGAGGGGCGTCGCCTCGCCGATGCTCGTCGAGACGACGGGCAGAGTCGCCGTAGGCCGTGGCGATGCAGTCGGGGTAGCGCAAGAGGCGAGAAGGATGGAAAGAGAAAGAAAGAGAGAAAGGTAACGCAAGGCGGTCTGGTTGGAGATGGCGGGGTGAGGGTTTGAGAATTGAGGTTGGAAGTTGGGATTTGGGATTTTACTCCGTTGACCATCCCTTCTTCTCCGTGGGTTCTTTAGCCGGGGAGGCCCTCTCTTTTTGCGTCGGGTCAAGCACTGCGTCGCCGAGGCCGATCACCTCGCGCTGTTGCGCGCCGGGCTTGGCCGGGCCGACGATGCCCTTCTCCTCCAGCACGTCAATCAGCCGCGCGGCGCGGGTGTAGCCGATGCGCAGGCGGCGCTGGAGGCTGGAGATGGAGGCCTTCTTCATCTCGCGCACGGCTTTGACGGCATCTTCGAGCAGTTCGTCCTCGCCCTCGGGCGTTTTCTCGGCCTCGAAGTCAATGATGTCCACCAGCGGCCCCATCTCCGGCAGAGGCGGCTGGCGCGCGGCCGCCGGGCGGGAGGCAGCAGACGAGGCGGCCTCGGGAGTCTCCACGGGCGCCGGGGCTTCGACGGAAGTAGGCATCCGTTCCAGCCGCGCCTCCTTCCAGTACTGCACCAGCCGGTGCAACTCGTGATCGGCGACGAACACGCCCTGCATCCGCAGCGGCGTCGCGGCGTCGGGCGACTGGAAGAGCATGTCTCCGCGCCCGAGCAGGCGCTCCGCGCCGGGCTGGTCAATGATCACGCGCGAGTCCACGCTGGAGGCCACCGCGAACGCGATGCGCGCCGGGAAGTTCGCCTTGATCAGGCCGGTCACCACGTCCACCGAGGGGCGCTGCGTGGCGATGATGAGATGGATGCCGGTCGCGCGCGCGAGCTGCGCCAGGCGCGTGATCGTGCGCTCGGTCTCGTCGGGCGCGAGCATCATCAGGTCGGCCAGCTCGTCAATGATGACGATGAGATACGGCAGTTTCTTCTCGCTCGTGCTCTGGACTTTCACGTTGTAGTCGCCGATGTTGCGCACCCCGGCTTTGGCGAACTTGCGGTAGCGCTCGTCCATCTCGCGGCTCACCCACTGGAGCGAGGCGACCACGCGCTCCAAATCCACGACCACCGGCACGAGCAAATGCGGGACGCCATTGTAGCCGGTCAGCTCGACGCGCTTCGGGTCTACCATCAGGAACTTGCAATCGTCCGGCGTGTTCTGCAACAGCAAACTGGCAATAATGGAATTGACGCATACGCTCTTGCCGGAGCCGGTCGTGCCGGCGATAAGCAGGTGAGGCATTTGCGCCAGGTCGGCGCAGATGGCGTTGCCCGAAACGTCCTGCCCCAACCCGAGGCGCAGCGTGCCTTTGAGCTGGTCGAAGGCCTCTGACTCCATCACATCGCGTAAGGCCACGAGCGAGGAAACCACGTTCGGCACCTCGATGCCGACGTAGCCCTTGCCGGGCACGGGCGCTTCGATGCGGATGGATTGCGCCGAGAGCGCGAGCGCAAGGTCGTCGGCCAGCGCCGCGATCTTGCCGACTTTGACCTTGGTCTTCTTGCCGCCGCGCTGCTCGACGTAGTCCGGCTCGACGCCGTACTGCGTGATGGTCGGGCCGCGGTTGATCTCCACGACGCGCACGGGCGCGCCAAACGACGCGAGCGTACCCTCGATAATCTGCACGCGCTTGCGGTCGAATTCGTCGTCGGCGGAGCTCTCCGAGCCGGGTTCGAGGGCGTCGTCCAGCCTCGGCAGCTCCCAGGGTTTGACGACGGCCGGCGCGGCTGCGCCGCCGAGGATGATCGGGACGGCAGCGGATGGGGTAGCGGATGGAACGGAAGAGGGAGCGGAAGGAACTTTGGAGCCGGGTGTCCCGGTAGGGGGCGCGGCAGGCTCGCCGGGTTTGGGCGGACTCGCGAATTCTGGTTTTCCGCCTTTGCCCGGAGACTTCGACTCCGGCAAGGGGAGTTGGCGTGCGTCGCGCGGGCCTTTGTCGGGGGGCCTGGCCGGATGCGCCCCTCCCCGGCGCATCCCTCTGGCGATCAACGCGACGAGCTCGGGCACGGAGAGCCCGGCGGTGAACACGACGGCGATGATCCACCACGCGCCGAGGAGCACCGCGCTGCCCGGTGCGCCGAGCGCGCTGAACAACGCCCACAGGATCACCGCGCCGACGAGTCCGCCGCCCTGGCCCGCGCCCGCGAAGTCGAAGAACTCCGCATACCTGGGCGCGGTGACGCTGGGCGTGAAGAAGTGCAGCGTGGCGAGCAGCGCCAGATAGAGCAGGATGAGTCCGGTGAGGCGCTCCGGCTCGAACTTCGGGAGTTTGTCGCCGAACTTGCGCAGGATGAGCCACAACCCGACGGCGATGAAGCCGACCGGCAGGCCGAACACGCCCCAACCCGCGATTTGCCCCAGGAGGTGCACCCACGCCGCCGGAACCGGACTCTGGTTGGCGGTGAACAGGCTGACGACAGTGAGGACGCCGACGAAGAAGAGGGCGATGCCGATGATGTCGAGCCTGCGGTCGAGCGACACACCGGAAGGTGCGGGAGGCGGGGAAGGCGGCCCAACAGCCGGCGCGGAGGATGGCCCGCCTTGCGGCGACCCGCCTCTGCCCTGTGGCGGCGGCGCGACCTTAATCGGCGGAAACGCGCCTTTACCTGGCGCTCCGCCTTTGCCGCCCTTACCCTGGGGCGCGCCCTTCCCACCCTTGAAGCGGGGATCGCCCCTGCCCCCTTTGCCCTTGCCGCCTTTGGGTGTTCGGCGGAAGAGAGAAGTCAACCGGTTGAACATTAATTGGGATTATATACCAGTGTGCGGGGGGATGTGTGGCGGCATTTATCGTTGCCGCGCCGCAAGCACCCGAAAATTCCTCATTGACTTTTTCCCCCAACTTATGCCATAATCTCGCTCAGTGTAAGTCATTGTCCAGCCATCTACGCTTACGAAAGGAGGCGCATCATGCAAGTTGCACTGTTCAAACACGCTCGTCTCGGCACTGCTTTTCGCGGTTTGGCTTTGCCTTGCTTGAGTGCGCCTGCCTGCTGACTGACTTAGTCGTTTGACTGTCCACGGCCACGGGTGCGCTCACCTCGTGGCCGTTTTTGTTGGGGCAACCCTGCGGGGTTGCTTCTGACGGGCCGCCGGGCAAATGCCGCCTCGCGGCCCTTTTTGTTGGGGCGACCCGGTGGGGTCGCCTGAGGGCAGGGACTCGTCCTGCCCTTACCTTGCCCCTACACGGCCACGAGGCGATGCCGCCTGGTGGCCGTTTTTGTTGGGGCAACCCTCTGCGGTCGCCCGTAACTCCAAGAAGAAGGAACACGATGTCTTCCGGTTTTGACAACCCCAATTCGACGACCGCCCTCCACCAGGATCAGGGCCTCGTCTTTAAGAAATCACAAGGCAATTACTTCGTGCGGGCGGAGGGGCCGCGGCGCGCGGTCGTCTGCGCCATTTCCAGCCGCCTGCGCAAAGTGCTCATCTACCCCACCGCTGCGCCGACCTCGCTGCACCATCGCGTGCAGGCGGTGCGGGAGATCAGGTCGGTTGATCCCGTGGCCGTGGGCGACCTCGTCCGCTTTACCCAGGCCGGGGATGGGTCGGGGCTGATCACAGAGGTGCTGCCGCGCCGGAACCAGCTGGCGCGGCGGGCCGCCGGGGCGAAGCCGCTGGAGCAGGTCATCGTGGCGAACGTGGATCAGATCGTGGCCGTGTTTGCCGCCGCCAACCCCGCGCCCAAGTGGGAACTGCTCGACCGCTATCTGGCGACGGCGGAGGCCGCGGGAATAGCGACGCTCATTTGCCTCACCAAGATGGACCTGGTGGACGAGGAGCCGTTTATAGGCGAAATGCGGGACTACCAGCGCCTCGGCTACCCGGCGGCCTTCACCAGCGCGGAGAGCGGCGCGGGCCTCGAAGATTTCAAAGCAGCGCTCAAAGACCGCGTCTCGGTGTTCGTCGGCAAGTCCGGCGTGGGCAAGACCTCGCTCCTCAACGCGGTCCAACCCGGCCTCGGCCTGCGCGTCAAGGAAGTGAGTCAACTCACCACCAAAGGCAGGCACGCCACCTCGCACCTCGAAATGTTCGCGCTCGACTCCGGCGGGCAGGTGGTGGATACGCCGGGGATGCGCGAGTTCGGCCTGTGGCAGTTGGAGGCGGACGACCTGGCCTACGGGTTCGTGGAGATGCGCCCGTACCTCGGCGGGTGCAAGTTCGGCCTCGACTGCACGCATTCGCACGAGCCGGGTTGCGCAGTCAAGGCCGCGGTCGAGGCCGGGCGCATCGCGCCGCGCCGTTATCAGAGTTATCTGAGAATGCGAGAAGACTGACATGCAACGCATGACGCTGCAGGATTCACTTGACGACGTTGATCTGGACGTCGAATCCGAGGACCAAACCGCTATGGACGACTACGACGACCTCGAAGAGTTTGAATTCCTGGGCGCCGGGCGGCGCCCCCGGCGGATGAAGGACAACCATAAAAAGAAAAAGACCAAGTGGGAAATCCGCGCCCTGCTGGAGGAGCGCCCGCGCGTCACGGAAAACGCGGTCCAGTTCTTCGCGCCCTCGCTGAGCGTGACCAGCGCAGAACGGGCATGGCTCGAAGAGAACCTGGGGCCGTTCCGCGACACGCGCGTCATCACCAGCGTTCTCCGCAAGGTCAAAGGCGGCAAGGAAGCCAACGTCTACTGCTGCGCCGCGCACCCCGCCACCGGTCTGGGCCCCCTCGCCGCCAAGGTTTATCGCCCGCGGCTGTTCCGCAGCCTGCGCAACGACACACAATACCGGCAGGGGCGCGCGCTGTTAGGCGCGGACGGCAAGCCCGCGGACATCAAACGGCGCGAGGCCCGCGCGCTGGAGCTGCACAGCCGCTTTGGCCGCGAACTGGAGCACACCTCGTGGCTCGCTTACGAGTTCTACACGCTGGAGCGGCTGTACGACGCGGGCGTTTCCGTCCCGCAGCCGTTCAAACAATCGGAGCACGTCATCCTCATGGACTACGTGGGCGAAGTGGGCCTGCCCGCGCCGGCGTTGAGCCAGGTGCGCCTTGCGCCCGCCGAAACGCAGCCGCTGTTCGCGCAACTGCTGGGCGACGTGGAGACGATGCTGGCGCACGGCGTCATTCACGGCGACTTCTCGGCCTACAACGTGCTGTACTGGGAGGGCGAGGTCAAGATCATCGATTTCCCCCAGGTGGTGAACCCGGACGCGAACCGCGATGCGCGCTTCATCTTCGGGCGCGACGTGGAGCGGCTGTGCCAGTACTTCGCCAAATATGGCGTGCGCGCCAACCCGCGCAAAATCGCGCATGCCCTCTGGGAGAAGTATGTGGCGGCCAGGGTCCGCGCGCATGCCGATTTCGTGGATGAGGCGCTGATGGAGGCTGATTAGTTCACTACTGGCGGCTAAGGATTTTGCTTATGATCATTCCTCTTCCCCAATACTTGCGATTTCTCCTTGACTATCTCAAGCCGCAGCGGGGGCGCGTCCTGCTCCTGGCCGCGCTCCTGGTGAGCGGCATCGGCTTACAGCTCGTCAACCCGCAGATCATCCGCTACTTCCTCGACGCCGTTCAATCCGGCAGGGCAGAGTCGGCGTGGCTGATGGCGGCGGGTATGTATCTCGGCTTCGCGCTCGTTCAGCAGGCGGCCAGGTTAGCCGCCAGCGTCGTGAGTCAAAACGTCGCGTGGACGGCGACGAACGCTTTACGCCGCGACCTGACGCTCCATTGCCTGCGCCTCGATCTGCCGTTCCACAAAGAACACACGCCCGGCGAACTCATCGAGCGCGTTGACGGCGACACAACCGAACTCTCCATCTTCTTTTCGGAGTTTGCCATCCATGTGCTGGGCAACGGACTGTTGACGTCAGGGATTCTCGTTCTACTCTACCGCGAGGACTGGCGCGTGGGCGCGGGGCTCACGCTCTACGTGGCCGTGACCCTCGCCCTCCTCAACGCGGCGCAGAACGCGGCGGTCAAACGCTGGGCCGAGGCGCGCCAGGCCAGCGCCGAACAGTACGGCTTCATCGAAGAACGGCTCGTCGGCGCCGAAGACTTGCGCGCCAATGGCGCTGTGCCTTACAGCCTCTATCGCCTGCAGCAGCGGATGCGCCGCTTCCTGGAGAAGTACCGCGCAGCCTACACGCTGCAGACTGTCGTCATGAACTTCACCAACCTGCTCGCGGTCACGGGTTACGCCGTCGGCCTCGGGCTGGGCGTGTACCTGTTCACGCGTGGGGAAGTCTCGCTGGGGACGGCCTACCTCATCGTCAACTACACCGCCATGCTCTCCGAGCCGCTGCAGAACATCCGGCGGCAGCTGCAAAACCTGCAGCAGGCCGCAGCCAGCCTCAACCGCATTCAGGAACTGCTCGCGCTCCAGCCGCAGGTGAGAGACCGCGCGGGCGCGCGCCCCCTCTCCCCGGGCCCGCTCGCCGTCGAGTTCGAGGACGTCGAGTTTAGTTACGAAGGCAACGGGCGTACGCGCAGTCTGCACGGCGTGTCGTTCCAACTGCGCCACGGTAAAGTGTTGGGGGTGCTGGGCCGCACGGGGAGCGGCAAGACCACGCTCACGCGTCTGCTCTTCCATCTTTACGATCCCGCTTCCGGCGCAGTGAAAATCAATGGGGCGGATTTGCGCGACGTGCCGCTCGACGACCTGCGCGCCCGCGTGGGCATGGTGACGCAGGAGGTGCAGTTGTTCAAAGCAACCCTGCGCGACAACCTCGCCTTCTTCAACCGGCGCCTCGGCGACGCGCACATCGAACAGGCCCTCCGCGATTTGCGCCTGTGGGACTGGTTCCAGAAGCTGCCTGCGGGGCTGGATACGCAGCTCGAAACGGGCGGGCGCGGCCTCTCCGCCGGGGAAGCGCAACTCCTCGCCTTCGCGCGCGTCTTTCTCAGAGACCCCGGCCTCGTCATCCTCGACGAAGCTTCGTCGCGCCTCGACCCGGCCACCGAGGCGCTGCTGGAGCGCGGGATTGACCGGCTCCTGGCGAATCGCACGGGCCTCGTCATTGCCCATCGCCTGCAAACGGTTCAGCGCGCGGACGACATCCTCATCCTCGACAATGGCCGCGTGGCCGAGTTCGGCCCGCGGGAGGAACTCGTCGCCAATCCCGCCTCGCGTTTCAGCCAACTGCTCAAGACGGGATTGGAGGAGGTCCTGGCATGACTCTCCCGGCCGAAATCCAACGCCCGCTAAAGCCAACGCTGGGCACCTGGGTCTTCAACTATCGTCTCATAACCTACAGCCCGTGGATTTTCGCCGTCCACTCGGTCTTTGCCGTCCTGTTCTTCATCTTTCAGGTCCTGCCAGGGTTGATTGAGAAAAACATCTTCGACGTGCTCAGCGGCGCATCCCCCGCGCTCGTCAGCCTGTGGCTGATGATCGCGTTGTACGTGGGCGTGGAACTCGCCCGCCTGCTCACCTCGGTCGGCGTGGATTGGTTCGGCTGGACGTTCCGCTTCACCGTGGGCGCATGGCTGCGGCGGAACGCGGTGGCCAGCCTGCTCACTAAGCCAGGCGACGCCCTCGCGCTCTCGCCGGGCGAGGCCATTAATCGCCTCTCGAACGACGTCGGCGAAGTGGGCGACTTTCCCACCTGGTTCCCCGACGCGGTGGGACAGGTCGGCGCGGCCATCATCAGCTTCATCATCATGGCGCAAATCAACCTGACCATCACGCTCGTCATCTTTGCGCCGTTGCTGGCCACCCTGGCCGTCACGCGCCTCGCCTGGGAGCGCACGCAACACTATCGGTACGCCGAAGACCTCGCCGTCGACGCCGTGACGGGTTTTCTCGGCGAAACGTTTGGCGCGGTGCAGGCGGTGAAAGTCGCCAACGCCGAAGCGGGCATGGCCGGCCACCTGCAGCGGCTCAACGACGTGCGCCGCCGGAGGTCCCTGCGGGCGCAGTTCTTCTACAATCTCATCTTCACCATCAACGCCGCCGCCGCCAGTTTCGGCGTCGGCGTGATGCTCTTGCTCGCGGGCCGCGCCATGCAAGCCGGCGCGTTCACGGTCGGCGACTTCGCGCTGTTCGTCTACTACCTGTCGTTCACCACCGCCCTCCCGTCTTACCTCGGCACCTTCATCGGCGATTTCCAAAAACAAAGCGTCGCCATTCGACGCCTCGAAGAGTTGATTCATCCCGCCTCGCCGCACAAACTGCTTGAGCCGCATCCGGTCTATGTGACGAGCGACCCGCCGCCGCTGGCTCATCCCGCCAAGACCGGCGCGCATCGCTTGCATACGCTCGAGGTCAAAGGGTTGACTCATCACTACGCCGCCACCGGGCGCGGCCTCACCGATATCTGTTTTCGCGTCGAGCGCGGCGAATTTGTCGTCATCACCGGGCGCATCGGCTCAGGCAAGACGACTCTGCTCAAGACGCTCGTCGGACTTCTCCCGCCGGACGCGGGCGAAATCCGCTGGAACGGTGAACCGGTCGCCGCCCCGGCGGACTTCTTTATCCCCCCGCGGTGCGCCTATACCCCGCAGATTCCCCGCCTGCTCAGCGAGACGCTGCGCGAGAACATTTTGCTTGGCCTGCCCGAAGACCACATGACCTTGCCGAACGCACTTCACGCCGCGGTGCTCGAACCGGACGTGGCCCTGATGGAGAAGGGCATGGACACGGTCGTCGGCCCGCGCGGGGTGCGGCTTTCAGGCGGGCAGGTGCAGCGCGCCGCCGCCGCCCGCATGTTCGTGCGCGAGCCTGAACTGTTGGTCTTCGACGATGTCTCCAGCGCGCTCGACGTGGAGACGGAACAATTGTTGTGGGAGCGGTTGTTTGCCAGCCGGGCCGACGGGACAGCCGCTCCGACGTGCCTGGTGGTTTCCCACCGCCGCCCGGCCCTCCGCCGCGCCGACCGGGTCATCGTCCTCAAAGATGGCCGCGTGGACGCGGAAGGGACGCTGGACGAGCTGCTGGTGACGTGTGAGGAGATGCGCAAGCTGTGGAAGGGGGAGGTGGAGTGACCTCACCCCCGGCCACTTCGCGTCTCCCGATCGGAAAAACGCAATCAGGAGAGGGGGTAGGGGGTGAGGCCAAACTCGTGCTACAATCCTCGCCGATGGATAACCCGCAGGCCTACTTCGGGCGGTTGAAGCCTATCCATATCTTCAAGGGACTGAGCGACGTCGCGATCCTCGACTTCGCCAACGAACTGAAGCTCGAGAAGCATCCCGCGGGCGCGACCATCGTCGCCGAAGGCGAGGAGGGCCAGCACTTCTATATCATCAACAAAGGCAGGGTGAAAGTCCTGCGCCAGCAGAGGGAGGGTCAGAAACACGTCGCCCTGCTCGTGCCGGGCGACTACTTCGGCGAGGCGGCGCTGCTCTACGGGCGGCGGCGCTCGGCCACCGTCGTCGCGGAGACGGAGGTCGAGCTCCTGGCCCTGAGCAAGGAAGACTTCGACGCGCTGCTCAGCCGCTACCCCCAGCTCAAGCCCAACCTGCTGGTGTCGAGCGGGAGCCGCGAGATTTACCGCCGCCTCAACCTCGACTGGCTCAGCCCGTCCGAGGTGGTCTACCTGATTGCGCGGCGGCATCCATTGTTGCTGTGGCAGGCGCTCGCGGCCCCGATCGGGCTGGCGATCCTGCTGCTGTTCCTCGCGATTGGCGCGGGCTACTTCTTCAGCCTGCAGCTCGCGTTGTTTTTCTTCGTGATTGGGGGCCTGGCCCTCGGCGGGTGGATGGCCTGGGTGTACGTGGACTGGGGCAACGATTATTACATCGTCACCAACCGGCGCGTCGTGTACCTGGAGAAGATCGTCGGCATCTACGACAGCCGCCAGGAAGCGCCGCTACACTCGGTCCAGTCGGTGAACACGCAGACCGCCGGAGCGCTGGAGCGGCAGTTGGGCATCGGCGATGTGATCGTGCGCACGTTTTCCGGGCCGATCACGATGAAGTCGGTCGCCAACCCGCAGGCGCTCGCCGCGCTCATCGAGGAGCACTGGAACCGGACGAAGACGTATCAGCGTGAGGCCGAGTGGGAGGCGTTGAAGCAGGCCGTGCGGCGGCGCATCACCAATGCCGGGCCGGAGCCGAGGAAAGAACAGCCCGTCCCAGTCCCTGCGCTCGCCCAGGAGACTAAGAAGCCCGCCGGACGCGGCTTGTTTGGCCGGCCCAGGAAGCCGGCTCAACCCGCGAAACCCAAACCTCCCAAACCGTCGGGCGAGCAGGCCCACTTCTTCTCCTTCAAAGTCCGCTTCGAGCAGGGCGATACGGTCGTCTACCGCAAGCACTGGTATGTGCTGGTACAGGAGATCATGCAGCCGTCGCTGCTCATCCTGGTCTGTCTCGGCTTAGTCGGCCTGCAGCTGGCGGGGTTCCTGCCGGAGCAGCTTTCGCTCGGCGTGGTGCTGATGATCGCCATCGTGGGGTTCATCCCGCTCGCGGGCTGGTGGCTGTACCTGTTTGAGGACTGGAAGAACGACATTTACCAGATCGCCCAGGATCAGATCGTCGCCCTGCACAGGAAACCCTTCGGCGAGGAGTCGCGCAAGGCCGCGCCGCTGGGGAACGTGATGAGCCTGCGCTACGAGCGCCCCGGCCTGATCGGCCTGTTCCTGAACTACGGCACGGTGATCGCCACCGTGGCCGGGCAGGAGTTCCGCTTCGACGGCGTGTTTGATCCGGTGGGAGTACAGAACGACATCTACCGGCGGATGGAGATGATGAACGCCCGCAAGGCCCAGGCCGAGGCAGCCAAGAAGCGCGACGAGCTGGCCGACTGGGTCGGGGTGTATCACACCATCGTCACCGAGATGAACGCCGACGAGGCGAGGCGACCGCCGGGCGCGCAGAATCCAACCGGCACAGGTAATCCTTCATCCCCATGACCATCCGAACCATCATCGGCCCCGACAATTCCGTCCTGCGAAAGAAGGCGCGCGCGGTCACGAATCCCAACGACCCGACGCTGCAAAAATTGATTGACGACATGATCGAGACGATGCGCGCCGCGCCCGGCGTGGGCCTCGCCGCCCCGCAGGTGGCCGTGGGCCAGCGCGTCGCCGTGATCGAGTACGCCGAACTGCCCCCGGATGCCCCGCCGGAGGCCGAGCCGCCCGCGCCCAAGCTCTACGTCATCATCAACCCGGAGATCGTGACTCGCTCAGCCGAGATGGTCGAGGGCGCGGAGGGGTGTCTTTCGCTGCAGGGCATCTGGGGCAACGTCTTGCGGCACGAGGCGGTCACCGTCAAGGCCCTCAACCGCAAAGGGCGGCCCCTCAAGATCAAGGCCAAAGGCTGGCTCGCGCGCATCTTCCAGCACGAGATTGACCATCTGGATGGCGTGCTGTTCATTGACAAGGCCTCGCAGGTGTGGCAAGCGAAGGAGGAGGGGGAAGAGGCGGTCGTGAAGGTATAAGCTGGGCCATCTCCTGATCGAAGACTATCATGTCCCGCTCCTGGTATTCGATTTACTGGCGGAGGTGATTCTGCGATGGATACCTTAGAGAACTATCGGCAACTCATTCGGAAAATCCTGACCGACTATGCTCAAGTGCCCTATGCCTATGGGGAAGTACAAATTGAGCCTGTGTTCGACCGCGAAAACGACCGCTATTTATTGATGATCGTGGGACGTGAAAACGACCGTCGGGTGCATGGCTGCTTGGTGCACATTGATATTCTCAACGGCAAACTCTGGATACAGCGCGACGGCACGGAGCGCGGGATTGCAAACGAGTTGGTCAACGCGGGCGTTCCCAAAGAGCAGATTGTTTTGGGGTTTCGCTCACCGGAAATCAGAAAGCACACAGAGTTTGCCGTAGCCTAGGCCGTGACGGCGGCGACACTGCTAACGCGCCGCCCTGGCGGAGTTTCGAGCCATTCCAGCGAGTCGCCCCCCCGCGAAGTAGTCGTTAGTTCACCGCCGCGCGGGTGAAGCCCACTGTTAGGCGGCATCATCACTAATGAAGAACCTTTTGCATTACACGAATTGCGTCTATATCGTCGAGTGTAATGGTCTTTATAAGATTGGCCATACATCGCACTTGGAGTCCCGATTAACGGGACTCCAAACTTCTACGCCTTTTCCCGTGAGCTTGGTCTACGTAATTCCATCCTTGCTCAATCATAGAGACACCGAACGCGCCTTACATCTTATCTTCGCTGAAAGTCATGTGCGCGGCGAATGGTTCAAACTCAGCATGCGAGACATCGCCAAGATAAAGTCACTGTCGATGCAAGAAATACTCGCCATAGCAGAGAAAATACGAGCCGAAAGGAAAATTCCAGACGGCCAACTAGCATTTGACTTTGTAGAGGACGAAGAAGATTCCTAAAGCAATACCGTTCTCCTTCCATCAGAGTAGCCTATGAATATCAACTGGCCGCTCGTCGTAACATCCTGCTCTGTTCGCTTCACTGTCACCGCTATCGTATAATAATGACGCAGCGTCGGACAGGTTGAGCGAAGAGAATGTCAGCCAAAGACATTTATCACGACAGCGTAAAGAACGCGTTGGTCAAAGATGGGTGGGTTATCACCCATGACCCCTTGATACTCAAATGGGGCCTCAAAGACCTGTATATTGACTTGGGCGCGGAGCAACTCCTGGCGGCGGAGAAAGCCGGTCAAAAGATAGCCGTTGAAATCAAGAGCTTCGTCAGCCCTTCCGAAGTCGAGGACCTAAAAAACGCCGTCGGCCAGTTCATCCTGTATCACGATGTTTTAGCCCGCACTGAGCCTGACCGTATTTTGTATCTCGCCATTCGCGAAGCCATCTACAACGATGTATTTGAAGAGCCGATAGGAACAATTCTCTTGGAGAACCGGCGTGTCCGGCTGATTGTCTTTGACCCGCACGCGGAGGTGATCGTCAAATGGATACCTTAGACACCTATCGCCAGATTATTCACAATGTTCTTTCGGAGTACGTCCGTCTCCAGTATGCCTATGGGGAGATTCAGAATGAAACGATTTTTGACCGCCAAGCTGACCGCTATCTCGTCATGTCGGTCGGTTGGCAACGGGTCAAGCGTATTCATGGCTGTCTGATCCACATTGACATTATCAATGACAAGGTGTGGATTCAACGCGACGGGACGGAAGACGGGATAGCTGATAAACTCGTCGCGGCTGGCATTCCTAAAGAGAAGATAGTTTTAGGCTTTCACACGCCGGATGCTCGACAGCATACTGAGTTTGCTGTTGCGTGAGTCAGTTGGGGTGACGGTCAAGTTGTTGCTGGGCCGCCCCAGCACGCCCGGCGCGCCTAACGTCGTGTTGATGGCCGCGTGGAACAGCACCGTCCACGCGGTGGTGAGCAGCACGAACCAGGTGAACGGCGCGCCGGGCCGACTACTTCGCGGCGCGCACTCCTGCTATAAAAATACCCGCGAACGCCTCAGCGCTGGCTTTGAGTGAAAAGGCCTCCGGCGCGACCAGCCAGAGCTGAATGGCCCCGTTCTGGAAAGCCAGGAACGCGCGCGCGATGTCGGCTGCGTCGAGATCGGCGCGCAACTCGCCCCGCTCGATGCCCTGCTGCACGGCATCGGCTATTTGAGCAATCAATTGCTTGCCTGACCGGATCTGCTGCTGCCGCCCGGATTCGAGCTCGGGCGAGAGTTCCATCTTGAACAGCGCCAGCTCGACGACGGCCCGGACTTCCTCATCCTCCTCGACCAACACCATCTGCCGGACGAACACGCGGCGCAGCACTTCGAGCACAGAGCCGCCCTCGGCGATGGCCTGCTCTGCGATGATCGCGCCTCTCGCCGAGAACTGCTGGAGCAGGGTGTTATATAGCTCCGCTTTGCTCCCGAAGTGCCAGTAAATCGCGCCGCGCGTCAGGCCCGCTTCGCGGGCGATGCCCTCAAGCGTAGTCGCCGAGTATCCATTGGCGCTGAAGACCGAGAGCGCGGTTTTCAATAGCGTTTCCCGCGTGACCGCGGCTTCTTCCTTCGTCCTGCGCATTTTATATACATACTATCTTAAATGTATGTTTCGTCAAGTACCGCCACAAATTTTGTTAATTACCACTTGACACTAGTATTTTTGTTCTATATACTAGAACAAAGGTTCGATGTATCGGAGCGGCTCATGTAACCATGAGACCTGCTGGGTCTCCACAGACCTGCCAGGTCTATAACTAATCGGCCACATGAGCCTGGGCAAGAAAGGAGTCACTATGCCAAGCGCGAAACAACTTGGGATTTACGACTACATCCGGGCGTACGCGGACCGGACAGGCCGCCCCCCCACACTCGACGAGATCCGCCAGGCCAAGGGGCTGAGCACCAAGTCGCTCGTCGTCTACCACTTGAAAGCGCTGGCCGCCGCCGGGCTGATCGAGCACACGCCTAACGTCTCGCGGGGCATTCGGGTGCTGGATCCAGAACCCCAAAACGTCACCTTCTCCCTGCCGATCAAAGGCTGGATCCGCGCGGGCGCGCCGGTCCTCACCGACTCGGTCGAAGAGGCGATCGAGTTGACACGCGACCTCGTCCCGCAGATGGAAGGATTGTACGGCCTCCGGGTGCGCGGCGACTCGATGCGCGACGCGCTGGTCAACGACGGCGACATCGTCGTGCTCCAGCACCAGACGGTGGCGAAGAACGGCGACATGGTCGCAGTGCGCCTGACCGACCGGGACGAATTCACACTCAAACGCTTCTACCGCGAACCGGGGCAGGTGCGCCTGCGGCCGGCCAACCCCGAGTTCAAGGACATCGTCGTGCGCCCGTCCGCCGTGGAAGTGCAGGGGCGCGTCGTCGCCGTCATCCGCCAGTTCTAAGGCCGCGATGGAATGCTTGCCGTGCCCCCAACCCGCGACGCCCTCAACCAGCAGGCCGACCGCATCGAGCACGTGTTGGCCTCGCACCGCGTCCCGGCGCGGGTGCACGGCGGCTCGATCTCGCCCCGGTGGATTCGGTTTATGCTGACGCCCGGACTTGGCGCGAAGATCGCCACGGTGCGCAATCTTTCAGAGGAGCTGGCGATGGCGCTGGGCGCTGACGAAGTGCGCGTGGCGCGGGACGGCGAGGCGCTTGCGGTCGAGGTGCCCCGCGTGGACCCCGAACCCGTGCGGCTGCTGCCGTTGATGCAGGGCCTCCCGGCCATCCCGCCGCTCACGGCCTGCCTCGGCCTGGCGGACGACGGGCGCCCTCTGCTGCTGCGCCTGCCCTCGCCCGACGTGGCGCACGTGCTCATCGCCGGGATGACCGGGTCGGGCAAGACCGAGCTGATGCGGACGATGATCGTCTCACTCGCGCTCGCCAACCGGCAGTCCAAGCTGCAGATCGCGCTCATTGATCCGAAGACGCGCGGGTTCGCGCCCCTCGCGGGATTGCCGCACCTCCTCGAAGGTGTGGCCTCCGACGCGGCCGCGGCGCTCTCGCTGCTCGACCGATTGATCGTCGAGATGGAGCGGCGCGACGCGGAAGGCGTCTCGTCGCCGCACGTCGTCGTTGCCGTGGACGAGC
>Ga0209341_10002580_pt1 | contig 17163 bp, 15 predicted proteins | sample RifCSP13_2_FD_184020 | JGI IMG/M metagenome (GOLD analysis project Ga0209341, IMG submission 184020) | Soil microbial communities from Rifle, Colorado - Rifle CSP2_sed 13_2 (SPAdes) (version 2) | ecosystem: Environmental > Terrestrial > Deep subsurface > Rock core/Sediment | place: Rifle... | reverse complement strand
GATCTCGCGCCGCGGAGCGTCTGCTGGCGGGCCGGCAGGTCACGTGCCCCGGCGGCGAGGAGGCTCAGCTGGTGCTCGAGGCGGGCGAGGATCGCGTCCGGGCTCAAGAGCTTGACCCGGGCCGCCGCCAGCTCGATGGCGAGGGGCATGCCGTGGAGACGGGCGCAGATTGCCGCCACTGCGGGGGCGTTCTCGTTCGTGACGGCGAAGCCGGGCCGAACCGCAACGGCCCGGGCGATGAACAGGCGGACGGCCTCGTAGGTCGAGAGGGTCGCCGGGTCGAGCACGCCGCCACGACCCTGGCGGGCCCGCTCATAGCCGCTCAGCTGGCCCGGGTCGGGCGGGACCGGCAGGCCCGGGACGGGGAACTCCTGCTCCCCGGAGATGTGGAGCGGCGCCCGCGACGTCGCGATCACCTTGAGATCGGGGATCGTCCGCAGGATGTCGGCCACGAGCGGGCCCGCGTCGATGACCTGCTCGAAGTTGTCGAGGACGAGGAGGACGCGTTTGCCGGTCAGCCACTCGACGAGCACGTCGCGGCCCGACCGGACGCCGGTCTCGGCGATGCCGATCTCGCCGGCGATCCGCGACGCGACGAGCCCGGGATCGCGGACCGTCTCGAGGGCCACGAAGAAGACGCCGTCGGGGAAGTCGTCGACGGCCTGGGCGGCGACCTGGAGCGAGAGCCGGGTCTTGCCCGTCCCGCCCGGCCCGGTCAGGGTCACGAGCCGGTTGGCGGCCAGGAGCCCGCAGGCCGTCGTGAGCTCCTCGTCGCGGCCCACGAACGAGGTCAGCTGGGTGGGCAGGTTGTTGGGCCGGGCGTCGAGGGTCGCGAGCGGCGGGAACGCAGCCGGCAGCCCCGCGGCCGAAAGCTGGTGGAGGTGCTCCGGCTCGCGGAGGTCCTTGAGCCGGTGGGCGCCGAGATCCACGAGGCTGGTGCCGGCCGGCAGGCCCGACCCGGCCAGCGCCCGGACGGCCTCCGAGACGAGGACCTGGCCGCCGTTGGCGACCGCGGCGATTCGGGCGGCACGGTTGATGGCGAGGCCGACCAGGCTGCCGCCGACGATGGCGGCCTCGCCGGCGTGGATCCCCATCCGGACCCGGACGTCGCCACCGGCCGGCCAGCTCTCGGCGGCCAGCGCCTGCTGGGCCTGGAGGGCGGCCTCGATGGCATCGCTCGCGGCCGGGAAGCAGACGAAGAACGAATCGCCCTCGGTGCCCTGCTCGCGGCCGCCGTGGGCGGCAAAGGCCGCCCGGAGGAGCTCGCGATGGCGCTCCCGGATCGCGGCGTAGGTGCTCGTGCCGAGGGCCTGCTCGAGGCGGGTCGAGCCCTCGATGTCGGAGAAGAGGAAGGCCAGCGTGTCCGTCGTGCCGGGCGGGTCGCTGCGGGGCTCCGACATCGAGCTGGCGACCGGGGGGTCGGGGAGGGCCATCCTCGGGGGCGTCAATGCCGGATGGCCTCGGTGGCCTCGCGCAGTCGCGCGGCCACCCCGCGCAGGATGGCGAGGGCGAGGGCCGGGTTGGCGAGGAGGACGGCCTCGAGGTCCCAGGAGGCGATGGCGAGGCAGGTCGTCGCCGTCTCCGCCGCGACCATCGCGTTGCGGGGCCGACCGTCGAGGACCGAGAGCTCCCCGAAGAACTCGCCCGGGCCGAGCGTCGCCAGCAGGGCCCCGTCGCGGACGACCCGGACCGTGCCTGCGACGACGACGAAGAACCCCGTCCCGATCTCGCCCTGCCGGGCGATGACGTGGCCGGCCGGGAAGTCGACCTCGGTGGCGCGACCGGCAAGGGCGGCGATGCCGTCGCCCCCGACGCCACGGAAGAGGGGACAGGCGGCCAGGAGCTCGGCACGTCGCGGAGCGGGCAGGGACATCGGGCTCCTCGGGAGACGCTGGTGGGTGCCTCCCGATGCTGCGCGTCCGCCGTGCTCGCGTCAAGGTTCGCGTCGCCGCTCCCGTGGCCCCGGAACGGTGCACAATCGGAGGCGACGCCCGCCCACCCCGGTCGGCTCCGGAGGACACCCCGCCCATGGCCACCCGTGACGAGATCGCCGACGCGATCGCCGGCATGTCGCTCTTCGCCGACCTCGCAGCGCCGCAGCTCATGGGCGTGGCCAGCCGGTTCGAGGAGGCGTTCTTCCCCGAGGGCGCGAAGGTCCTCCGGCAGGGGATCTCGGGTTCGGCGTTCTACGTGATCATGGACGGCGAGGCGGCCGTCGTCGTGGACGGAGAACGACGGGCGGTCCTCGGCCGCGGCGAGTTCTTCGGCGAGGTCTCCATCCTCCTCGGCGAGCCGCCGACGGCCGACGTGATCGCGACCCGGCCGCTCCGCTGCATCGTCCTGGCCGGCACCGTCATCGAGCCCTTCCTCGTCGAGCACCCGACGGTCATGTTCCGGATGCTCCAGGCCCAGGCGCGCCGGCTTCGGAACGCGAACCGGCTGCGGAGCTGAGCGCCCAATGCCGGACGCCATCCTCGAGGCCGACCGGCCGTTCCCGCCGGGCGACTACCCGGTGCTCGTCGTGGGCTCCGGGCCCGGCGGGCTGCAGACCAGCTACTACCTGGGCCGGGCGGGAATCGCCCACGCAGTGATCTCGGCCGATGCCGGACCCGGCGGCATGTTCCGGCGCTGGCCGTTCTTCCAGCGCCTCCTGTCGTGGACGAAGCCGTACGCGCCGGCGGACCGGCAGAGCCGTGCGTTCGAGCGCTGGGACTGGAACTCCCTGATCGCCGTCGAGCCCGAGCTCCGGGGCCTCCAGGCCGAGTTCATGGACGGCTCCTCGGACTTCCCGTCCCGGCCGGAGATGGAGGCCAATCTCGGTGCCTTCGCGGACCGGGCCGGGATCGCCGTTCGCTACGGCTGCACCTGGGATTCCACCCGCCGCGAGGAGGGGCCGGACGGGACTCGTTTCGTCCTCATGACGAGCGACGGCGAGTATCGCTGCCGGCACCTCATCCTCGCCGTCGGGATCGCCGAGCCGTACAGCCCCTCCCCGCCCGGCATCGAGCTGGCCGTCCACTATGCCGACACCCGGGCCGCCGAGACGTATGCCGGCAAGCGTCTCTTCATCCTCGGCAAGCAGAACTCCGGCTTCGAGCTCGCCTCCGGTCTCCTCCAGTGGGCGAGCCGGATCACCCTCGCCTCGCCGTCCCCGGCGAAGACGTCGATCGAGACGCGATCCCTGGTCGGGGTCCGGGCCCGCTACGTCCAGCCGTTCGAGGACTCGGCCCTGGGTGGCGGCGTCGACATCCTGGCGGCCGCGATCGAGGGCATCGTGAAGGTGCCCGGCGGGCTGAGGGTCGACCTGAAGCGGAGCGACAACGGGCTCCCGGTGAGCCTCGAGGCCGACGAGGTCATCGCCGCGACCGGCTTCACCTGCCCCCTCCGCGACCTGCCGGCGCTCGGGGTCGCCACGTTCGGCCAGAGCCGGCTGCCGGCCCAGACCGCATTCTGGGAATCGGCGACGGTGCCCGGGATCCACTTTGCCGGGACGATCACGTCGGGTGCCTCGGGCCTCAAGAAGCACGGCATCCCGAGCTACTCCGGCGCCGTCCAGGGCCATCGCTACAACGCCCGGATCCTCGTCGAGCGGCTGGCCGAGACCGGCTTCGGGATCGTCCACGAGCAGCCCGCCATCGCCCTCGACGACCTCCGCGACTACCTCCTCGCCGAGGCGACCCACGGCCCCGAGCTGTGGCACCAGAAGGCCTATCTGGCCCGCGTCGTTACGGTCTCACCCGACGACGGGATCCGGGACCGGGGGATCCTGCCCCTCGCCCATGTCCTCGATTCCGACGGGCCGGACGCCGTCGCCATGACGGTCGAGGCCGACGGGCAGGGCGCGATCTACCCGGTCGTCTACGTCCGGCGGGCCGGCAAGGTCGAGGAGCATGCCCTCGAGCCGCATCCCCTGAACGACTACGAGGGCAGCCTGTACCGGCGAAGCCTCGGCGCGATCCTGGACCTCGTCGCCCCCGGCGCGTCCGCAGCCTGACGCCTCGGCGTGGCCACCTCGTTCGTCGCCGGCGCGCTCGCCGGCTGGGCGATCGCGATCCCCGTCGGCGCGATCGCCGTCCTCATCGTCGAGGTCGGGATCCGGCGGGGCTTCCGGGTTGCCGCCGCGGCGGGCGCCGGGGCCGCCTCGGCCGACGGGCTGTATGCCGCGCTGGCCGCCATCGGCGGGGCGGCCCTGGCGGCCTTCCTCGAGCCGCTTGCAGGTCCGCTCCGCGTCATCGCTGTCGGGGCGCTCCTGGCGATCGGCCTCCGCGGGCTGCTGCTGCTGACGCTGGCCCCGCGGACCGTCCCCGGCAACGCGACGATGCCCGACCGCGTCGTCCCGACCTACCTCCGCTTCCTCGGCCTGACCCTCCTCAACCCGCAGACCGTCGTCTATTTCTCCGCCCTCATCCTGGCCCTGCCGGACCTCGGGCGGGGGGCCGGCGAACGGACCGCATTCGTCGCGGGCGCGTTCCTCGCCTCGCTGTCGTGGCAGCTCGTCCTGGCGGCCGTCAGCGCCGTCGCCCACCACCGGTTGCCGCCTCGCTTCCAGCTCACCGTCGGAGTCCTCGGCAACGTCGTGATCTGCGCCTTCGCCGTCGTCCTCGCGCTCGACCTCTGAGGGCGCCATTTCGATATCGCCCCGGGCACTCCGTCGCGCGCGGCGACTGGCCATGAGGCTTGCTCATGAGATCCGCGGTCGACGAGCGTGGCGGGCGACGTCTATCACGGCGGCGAGGCCGCTCGGGGCGGGTGAGAAGCGCGCTGGCGCCACCGTCATGAACGACGCTCGTGAGGCAGGCCCCGAACGCGTGGGGCTCGCCCTACACGAGGTCGCGCGGGATCGACTCCGTCGTGCGCGCCTCGTGGAACGGCTCGCCGTCGAGCCGGACGGCGAGCCGGATGTCGAGCTCGAAGGCGTCGACAGTGGAGGTCGTCTCGGCGTCGACATCGATGTCGATGCCATGCCCGTCGCGCTCGAGGACATAGCGGATCCGGCTGGCCATCCAGGCCCGGGCAGGGTCCGAGTCCTGGGCCGTCAGGTCATGGGACTCTGCGCTGTAGAGGCGCGTGCCGTCCGGGGTGACCGTGTCGCCGCCGTCATGCGTGGAGACCGTGATGGTGCCGGCCATGACGTCCTCGGCGACCCGCCAGGCAGGCGCGTCGGACGTGCCGCCGCCGACCTGGTCGAGGACAGGCGGCGCGGTCCGGAAGGCGGGCATGGCCGCGTCGTCGACGGCCGGGGCAAGCGGCAGCTCGAGGCGCGAGGCGTCCGCCCCGTGCCCGCCATGGTGGAGGGTGAGGGTTCCCGGGTACGGCGAGGGCCAGATGACGGGCCACCAGGCCGAGGCGATCGAGACCCGGATCCGGTGGCCCGGCGCGAACCGATAGCCGGCCGCGCGGAGCGGCACCCGGACCGGCTCGACGACGCCGGGGACGAGCGGCTCCGGTGCCTCGTGCGACCGCCGGTGGGTGAGATTGAGGACGCCCATCGTGACCTGTGATGCCGTCCCGTCCGGCGCCACGTCCGAGAGCCGCACGACAAGCGTCGCTACGGGCATGTCCGTGCTGACGCGGACATCGAGGGCCGGGCGGCCGAGGATCTCGATGGCCGTCTCGAGCGGTGCCGAGGTGAAGACGGGGACGCCGGCCTCGTCGCGGCCGACGTCGCGGGCGAGCCCGTTTGGCGCGCTCCCGGCACCCCAGGACAGGCTGCCGGTCGTGCCCGTCGTCGGGCGATGGCGAAAGGTGGTCGAGCCGGCGGTCGGCGGCGTCTCGGCTGCGAGGATGCCGCGGAGGGGCTCGTCCCGGCCGCCGAGCCAGAGCGAGCACAGCCGCGGGACCGGCGGTGGCCAGGCCGCGGCGGCCCGCCAGCGCCCGGGCCATGCGGCCGGGAACGGCTCGGGAGCGGCGAAATCGCGCTGGAACCAGGCGAGGCCCGGCTCGTCCATGACCCCGTCCGGCTCGCCCTTGAGCCAGTGGTCGAAGAACCGGACCATCTCGTGGAGCCAGTCCAGGTTGGGACCGGGGTAGCCGTCGTCGGGGTACTCGTGTGACCAGTTGCCGACGATCGCCCGGCGGGGGGCCGTGCATCGCTCGAGCATCCGGAAGACCGGATCGACGTACGAGTCCATCCAACCCCCGAACATCAGGATGGCCGCCTCCACCCGGTCGTACTCCGGGGCGAGCGAGCCCTGCCGCCAGTACGGGCCGTCGCGCTGATGCTCCAACCAGGGGATCAGCCACACGGGCGTCGCCGCCAGCCGCTCGCGCCATGCGCCCCGCCAGTCCTCGCCGGGCCGGGCGGGCAGGGCCGGCAGGGCGTTGGAGGCGACCATGCTGACCGCGTACTGGGTGAGCTCGGACGCAGTCACGCAACCGCCGATGTAGTGGACGTCGTCCGTGTAGCGGTCGTCGGTCGCGTACATCGGCACGATTGCGCGGAGGTGGGGCGGGCGGAGCGCGGCGACCTGGATGGAGGTGAAGCCGCCATACGAGATGCCCCACATGCCGACGTTGCCGTTGGACCACGGCTGGGCCGCCAGCCACTCCACGGCGTCGTAGCCGTCGAGGGTCTCGGCTGCGGCGTACTCGTCGAGGGCGATCCCGGCGGAGCGTCCGGTGCCCCGGACGTCGAGCCGGCACAGGACGTAGCCGCGCGCGGCGAGGTACCGCCCGCGGGCCTCGTCGCCGTTGGCCCGCCAGTCGTCCTTGCGGTAGGGGATCATCTCGAGGATCGCCGGCGCCGGGGTCGCCGCGGACGCGCCGGCCGGCAGCCAAAGGTTGGCCGAGAGCTCAGTTCCGTCGCGGGCGCGGATCCGGACGTCGCGCTCGGCGCGGACGGCGCGGACGGGCTGGCTCGCCGGGCGCTCGTCGGGCATGGCCCGAGTCTAGGGCGGCCGGCCGGCGGCCGGGGCCCGGGCCGGTCCCGTCCCGCGACCCGGTCCGTGCGCCCGCCGGCGCAGCCCACCTGCTAGCGTCCGGCTATGCAGCGTGACTGGGACGTGGTCGTGGTCGGGCTCGGGGGGATCGGCTCGGCGGCGGCCCACTGGGCCGCGGAGAGGCCTGGCACGCGTGTCCTCGGCCTCGAGCAGTTCGAGCTCGATCACCCCAACGGCGCCTCCCGCGACCACTCCCGGATCATCCGGCTCTCGTACCACCGGCCCGACTACGTCCGGCTCGCCAGGCGGGCGTACGCGACGTGGGCGGAGGTCGAGGCGGCTTCCGGCACGAGGATCGTGACGAGGACCGGCGGCCTCGACATCTTCCCGGCCGACAGCGTGACCGACGAGGCCGACTACACCGGGAGCCTCGAGGCCGAGGCCGCGCCCTTCGAGCGCCTCGATGCCGCCGAGGCGATGCGGCGCTGGCCACAGTGGCACCTGCCCCACGATGCGTCGGTCGTCTTCCAGGCCGAATCGGGCATCGCCGACCCGAACCGCGCCAACCCTGCGCACCGGGCCCTTGCCGTCGCCAACGGCGCCGTGCTGCTCGACCGGACGCCCGTCGTCACCGTCCGCGATGCCGGCGGCGAGCTCGAGATCGTGACCGCCGACGGCACGGTCCACCGAACCGGGGCGGTCGTCCTGGCCGCCGACGCCTGGACGAACCAGGTCCTGGCCCCGCTCGGCCGGCGGCTGCCGCTGACGATCACCCGCGAGCAGGTCACCTACTTCGCCTGCCCCGACCCGGCCGCCTTCGCCCCGGATCGCTTCCCTATCTGGATCTGGATGGACGAGCCGGCGTTCTACGGGTTCCCGACCTACGGCGAGGCCGGTCCCAAGGCCGCCCAGGACGTCGGTGGCCGGGCCATCGACATCGAGCACCGGACGTTCGATATCGATCTCGAGGCCCACGCCCGCGTCGTCCGCTTCCTCGAGCGCCACCTGCCCGGCGCGGTCGGACCGGACATCGTCACGAAGACCTGCATCTACACCCTCACGCCCGACCGCGACTTCGTCGTCGACCGCCTACCCGACCATCCGGGCGTCGTCCTGGCTCTCGGCGCCGGCCACGGCTTCAAGTTCGCCTCGGTCCTCGGCCGGATCCTCGTCGAGCTGGTCCTCGACGGCGGGACGCCCTCGGCCGGCGAGATCGAGGCCTTCCGGGTCGATCGCCCGATCCTGCTCGAGGAGCACCCGACGCCCGACTTCCGGATCTGATCCGGCGATCCGCATCGCGGGTCAGCGACGATTCCGGCTTGCGATGCGACACCGCGGTGTGGGACCCTGCGAATCCGGCCCGGGGGCCGCAGGAGGAGGAGCCATGCGATCGTCCATTCGTGCCCGCCTCGCCGCAGCCGCGGCGACCATCGGGCTGATCCTTGCCGGGCTGTCGCCGTCGCTGGCGCCGGTGGCCGGCGCCGAACACTTGATCCTTCGGGCGGGCACGGACCAGGACATCCAGGTCCTGAACCCCTGGAACTCGGTCGTGGTAGCCGACTTCGAGGTCTTCACCCTCAACTACGACCTGCTCGTGAACTTCGGCCAGGACCTGGAACCCGTGCCCGGGTTCGCGGAGTCATGGGAGCAGGACGGCACGACCTGGACGTTCCACACCCGGCCCGGGATGCTCTGGTCGGATGGCGAGCCGGCGACCTCGGCCGACGTCGTCTACACCTTCCAGCTCATTCTCGACGCCGTCGACACGGACTACGGCTGCCTGGGCCAGTGCTACCTCGACGGCTACCTGCTCAACGCGGGCGTCGTCTCGGTCGAGGCGACCGACGAGACGACGGTCGTCATCGAGACCGAGTTCGAGAACACGCTCCTGCTCCAGTCCTACGTCCCGATCCTGCCCGAGCACCTCTGGAGCGCCCGTACGCTCGAGGAGATCGGCAATCACGAGGGTGTCGAGCCGTTCCTCAACGAGCCGCCGGTCGTGGGCACCGGGCCCTACCAGGCGGTCGAGTTCGAGCCCGGCAACTTCGTCCGCTTCGCCCGCAACCCGAACGACTGGCGAGACGAGCAGGGCGCGCCCGACGAGATCGTCATCCAGCACTTCGGCAGCATCGACACCGCGGTCCAGGCGCTCAAGACCGGCGAGATCGACTACGTCCGCGGCGTCCTCGCCGACCAGTTCACCGACCTCGCCGACGAGCCGGACATCCAGACCGTGGAGGGCATCGCCAACGGCTACACCGAGCTGTCGTTCAACACCGGCGGCAACTCGGAGGGCTATGGCGGATCGACCGCCGCGTTGTCCGACGTCGCCTTCCGTGACGCCCTCGGCTACGCCATCGACCAGGACGCCCTCGTCGAGGCCACCCTCGGCGGCTACGGCGCGCCGGGGACCACCATCATCCCGCCCTTCCACACCCGCTGGCACGTGGAGCCAGACAATCCCCGCACCTTCGACCTGGCCGAGGCCGATCGCCGCCTGACCGCGGCCGGCTACGTCCTCGACGCCGAAGGCCGCCGGCTCGACAAGTCGGGCGCCCCGATCAACCTCCGGCTGACGTGGCCCGACTCCGAGGAGGAGAACGCCACCAACGCCCAGTTCATCGTCGAGTGGTTCGACGGGCTGGGGATCGCGGTCGACGCCGCGGTGACCGAGGAGGGCGCGCTCATCGACGCCGTCACCGGCCCGCCGAACGGCCCCGGCGACTACGACATCTACATGTGGGGCTGGGTCGGTGACCCGGATCCGACCTCGCTCCTCAACTTCTTCCGGTCAGAGGAGATCGGGTTCTCGAGCGACAGCTTCTACTCCAACCCGCACTACGACGAGCTGTTCCTCGCCCAGCGGGCGGAATCGGACGAGGCGACCCGGAAGGGGATTCTGGCCGAGATGCAGAACCTCGTCTACGACGAGGCCCCCTACATCATCCTGTACTACGACGCCGAGCTCCACGCCTACCGGACGGACCGGTTCGGGGGCTGGACGAACCAGCCGAGCGAGGGCGGCACGCCGCTGTTCGGTTATGGCTCGTTCGGCTACACGAAGCTGACCGACCTGACGGCGGTGCCCACCGCGGAGCCATCGGTGGCAGCCCCGAGCGCCGGGGCCACGCCGGCCCCGTCCGGCAGCGGCTCAGGGACGGGCTCGACGGACAGCACGGTGCTGATCGTCGGCATCGCGGCTCTCGTCGCGATCATCGCGGTCGGGCTACTCGCCATGCGGCGGCGGGGCACCCGAGCCGAGGAGGAATAGTCGTTCGATCGACTGAGCAGCGCCGACCCAGGCGATGAGCGGGTCATACCTGGCCCGCCGGTTCGGGTCGGCGCTGTTCACGATCGCTCTCATCGTCCTCGTCAACTTCGTCCTGTTCCGGGCGCTGCCCGGCTCGCCCGAGCGGGTCATCCTGCGCGGCACGCCGAACGTCACGCCGGCCCAGCTCGAGGCTGCGAGGGAGCGCTGGGGGCTCAACGACCCGGTCTTCCCCGACCAGTTCGTGGCGTTCCTCGGCGCGACCGTCAGCGGTGACCTGGGCTACTCCTTCGTCGCCCGCGGGCAGACCGTGGGCCAGGTCCTCGCCCAGCGGATCTGGCCGACGGTCATTCTGTTCGGCCTCGGCGAGCTCGTGGCGATCGTCCTGGGGCTCGCCCTGGGGGCGTACTCGGGCTGGCGTCGCGGCGGGCCGGTCGACGTCGTCGGAAACGGGATCTCGCTGATCCTCTACTCGACGCCGTACTTCCTGCTCGGCATGGCCTTGCTGCTCGTGTTCGCGACCGGGCTGCGCTGGTTCCCGACCTTCGGCATGCTCACCGCCGGGGCCACCTACCCCGACATCTGGGCCCGGCTCGGCGATTTCGTCTCCCATCTCGCCCTGCCGCTGGCCACCGTCGGGCTCGGCCTCGTGGGCCAGTACGCGATCGTCATGCGGTCCTCGATCGTCGAGACGCTGTCCGAGGACTACGTGACGACGGCCCGCGGGATGGGCCTCAGCGAAGGCCGGATCCTGCGCCACCACGCCCTCCCGAACGCGCTTCTGCCGACCGTCTCGCTCATCGCCATCAACCTCGGCTACGTCGTCGCGGGCGCGATCACGGTCGAGGTCGTCTTCAACTGGCCCGGGCTCGGGACGCTCGCCGTCGAGGCCCTGACGGCCCGCGACTACCCGGTCCTCCAGGGGGTCTTCCTGCTCCTCAGCGTGTCCGTCGTCCTCGCGAACCTCCTCGCCGATCTCGTCTACGGCGTGCTCGACCCGCGAGTCCGGACGTGACCGCCGCCGGCGCCAGCTGGTCGCCCCCGATCCCGGCCGGTCGCCGGGTCGGTCGCTTCGACCTGCTGGTCCGGCTGGTCCGGCGGCCGGAGGGTGCCTTCGGGGTCCTCATCCTGGCGATCTTCGCCGCGCTCGCGCTCGCCCCGGACTTCTTCGTCGGGCCGCTGCAGACCGCGGTCACGGCCCACGGGACGCGACTTTCCCCGCCGTCGGCGGCGTTCCCCCTGGGTACCGACGAGCTCCGCCGGGACATGCTCAACCTGACCGTCCACGGCGCCCGGGTGTCGATGGCCATCGGCCTCCTGGCGACGCTCGTCACGGTCTTCATCGGGGCCGTCGTCGGCATCGTCAGCGGCTTCGTCGGCGGGCGCGTCGACGCCGTCCTCATGCGGATCACGGACTTCTTCCTCGTGATCCCGACGTTCGTCCTGGCCCTGATCCTGACCCCGATCATCCGGGACCTCGTCGGCTCGGGCTCGACCGAGATCCTGGGCATCCGGATGACGCTCATCGTCATCGTCATCGTCATCGGCATCACGAGCTGGTCTTCGTCCGCCCGGATCATCCGCTCGCAGACGCTGTCGCTGAAGGAGCGGGCCTTCGTCGACCGGGCCCGCGTCATCGGGGCCGGCAGCGGCCACATCATGCGTCGGCACATCCTGCCGAACGTCATCAACCTCATCGTCGCCAATTCCGTCCTGGTCTTTGCCGGTGCCGTCCTGACCGAGACGACGCTCTCGTTCGTCGGCCTCGGCGACCCCTTCCAGCCCTCGTGGGGCCAGCTCCTCGAGGCCGCCCGGTCGGTCGGCGCGCCGGGACTCGGGGCGTGGTGGTACTTCGTCCCGCCGGGCGTCTGCATCGTCCTCGTCGTGTTCGCCTTCACCCTCGTCGGGGGTGCCCTCGACGACCTCCTCAACCCGAAGCGCCGAGGCCGGGCGTGACGGCCGCGGTTCCGCGGCCCGACCGGCCACCGCGGGCGCTGCCGAGGCTCGCCGTCGCCGGGGCACCGCTCCTCGAGGTCGACGACCTCAAGACCCACTTCCGGCTCGCCGGCGAGGTCGTCCGGGCGGTCGACGGGGTGAGCTTCCGGCTCGACGCGGGCGAGGCCCTCGGCATCGCCGGCGAATCGGGCTGCGGCAAGACGACGACCGCCCTGTCCCTCGTCCGCCTGTTGCCGGCCAACGCGAGCATCGTCGGCGGGAGCATCCGGCTCCACGGCATCGACCTGGCGACCAAGTCCGACACCGCCATCCGGCGCTATCGATGGCGCGAGATCTCGATCGTCTTCCAGGGCGCGATGAACGCCCTGAACCCGGTCGCCCGGGTTCGGGACCAGATCGCCGAGCCCATCGTCGAGCGCCTCGGGGTCGATGCCCGGACGGCACGCCGCCGGGCCGGCGAGCTGCTCGAGCTCGTGGGCATCCCCCGGGCCCGGGGCTCGGCCTATCCCCACGAGCTCTCGGGCGGGATGCGCCAGCGGGCGATGATCGCCATGGCCCTGGCCTGCGACCCGGCGATCGTCATCGGAGACGAGCCCACGACCGCGCTCGACGTCATGGTCCAGGCCCAGATCCTGGATCTCCTCGAGCGCCTCCGCGAGCGCCTCGGGCTCTCGCTCATCCTCATCACCCACGACCTCTCGGTCATCGCCGAGACCTGCGATCGGGTCCTGATCATGTACGCCGGGCGGGTTGCAGAGGAGGGCCCGGTCGCCCAGGTCTTCACCAGGCCGCGGCATCCCTACACCCAGAAGCTCCTCGCCGCCTTCCCCAACATCCAGGCCGACCGCCGCACGCTCGACGTGATCCCCGGGACGCCGCCCGACCTGCGGACGCCTCCGCCGGGCTGCCGCTTCGCGCCGCGCTGCCCGCTGGCGATGGCCGTCTGCTCGGAGGTCGTGCCGCCCGAGGTCACCTTCGCCGACCGTGTCCGGGTCGCCTGCCACCTCTACTCCGAGGGCTCCTCCGGCGAGCCGGTCCTCGTGCCGGCCGCCGCCACGGTCGGTCGGGCGTGACCGCGGGTCGGGCGCGCATGAGCGCCGGCGGGGCAGGCATGAGCGCGGGCGGGGCAGGCATGAGCGCGGGCGGGGCAGGCATGAGCGCGGGCGGGGCAGGCATCGGCGCCGGCGAGCCCGACGAGCTCCTTCGGATCGAGGGTCTCGAGGTCCACTTCCCGATCCGCCGCAGCGCCCTCGACATCCTGCCCGGACGGCACCCGGGCGTCGTCCGGGCGGTCGACGGGATCGATCTCACCATCCGGCGCGGCGAGGTGCTCGCCCTGGTCGGTGAATCCGGGAGCGGCAAGACGACCACGGGACGCGTCGTCGTCAAGCTCACGGCCCCGACGGGTGGGCGGGTCGTCTTCGATGGCCAGGACGTCACCGACCTTCGAGGTGGGGCCGCCCTGCGCACCTACCGTCAGCGGGTCCAGCTCATCTTCCAGGACCCCTACGAGACGCTGAACCCGAAGCAGTCGATCGGCGACTTCGTCGCCGAGCCGCTCGACGTCAACGGCCTCGCCCCGGCACCGGACGACCGCCGCCGCCGGGTGCTCGCAGCGCTCGACGCCGCGGGCCTGCGGCCGGCCGAGGACTTCGCCCGTCGCTATCCCCACGAGCTCTCGGGCGGCCAGCGCCAGCGGGTGGTCATCGCCGGGGCCCTGGTCATGGGCCCCGAGCTCGTGGTCGCCGACGAGCCGGTGTCGATGCTCGACGTGTCGATCCGGACCGAGCTCCTGCGGCTCATGCTCGACCTCCGCGCCGAGCGCGGGCTGACCTACCTGTTCATCACCCACGACCTTGCCCTCGCCTGGGTCCTCGCCGATCGGATCGCGGTGATGTACCTCGGGCGGATCATGGAGATCGGGCCGGCCGAGCGGGTCATCGAGGATCCCCACAACCCGTACACCCGGGCGCTCGTGAGCGTCTCGCCGACGACGACGCCGCCGGCGGCCGGCGAGCGCGCCCAGCGCACGATCCTCGTCGGTGAGACGCCGGACGCCGCCCACGTCCCATCGGGCTGCCGGTTCCACCCGCGCTGCCCGCTCGTCTTCGATCGCTGCCGGACGGAGTCGCCGCCGCTCTTCGATGTCGGTGCTGGACAGGCCGCGGCGTGCTGGCTGGCCGAGGGCGGACGCAGCCTCCCGCTGATGCCGACGACGGCGGCGGCTGGGGTCGCAGCCGCGGCCCCGTCCCCCGAGGCCCCCGGGGTCGCCGCGAGCTAGCTCGCCGGCACCTGGCTCTCCGAATCCGGCGCCGAGAGGACCCGGTGGACGAACCAACCGACGAGGGCGCCGACGAACGGCGCGGTGAGGTAGATCCCGATCGACGCGTAGTCCGCCGAGACGATCGCCGGGGCGAGCGACCGGGCGGGATTCACCGACGCCCCGCTGAAGGGGATGCCGACCGCGTGGATGACCAGGAGGGTCAGCGGGATCACTGTCATCGCGTGCTCCGGCGCGCGCTTCGTGACGGTCAGGATGACGGCCACGAAGATCGCGGTCAGGACGACCTCGACGGTGAAGGCCCCGAGCTCGCTTACGATGCCCGGCAGGTTCTTCGTCGAGGCCACGGTGGCCTGGTCGCTGATCGTGAAGATCACGCCAGACGCGGCCACGGCGCCGACGACCTGGGCGATGACGTAGCCGGCCGCCGCCGGCGGGTCGATGCGCTTGTCGAGGAGCGCGCCGAGGGTCACCGCTGGGTTGAAGTGGCCACCCGAGACGGCGCCACCGACCGCGATCGCGGCGAGCAGCCCGAGCCCGAACCCTATCGCGATGACGACGATGTTCGCGGCCTCGCCCGCACCGCCGACCCCGATGATCGCGAGCGAGCCCATCCCGACGAGGATGAACGTGCCGATGGCCTCGGCGATCAGCTTGCGAATGTCCACGACGCCTCCTCTCCCGTCAGCCGGATCGTGGCCGCATCATACCGACCCGCCGATCGCGGCTCGGAGCAGGATCGCGTCCCGCCAGACCCGGCAGAGGACGTCGACGAGCTCGAGCCGGTCCACGGCCCCGACGAGGGCCGCCTCGAGCGCGGCCCGGCCACGGTCGTCGTCGCCGCCCGCCGCGCCGACCGCGATCGCCCCGTGCCGCTCGAGCAGGACGGCGCTCGGCAACGGCGGTCCGGAGGGCGCGAGGGCAGTGGCGACACGGGCGGCCAGCTCGGCGCTGCCCATCTCGCCGAACGCCACGAGCGGCAAGACCGGCAGGTGATAGGCCGTCTCGGGCAGGGCCGTCGGGTCCGGGACCTGCCCGACGAGCGTCAACGCCATCGAGACCGGCACGTGGGCGTGGGCCACCGCGACGACGTCCGGCCGGGCCGCGTAGATCGCCCGATGGATGGCGATGTCCGAGCTCGGCCGCGGGCCGCTCGGCCGCGGGCCCGTCGCCGGGTCGAGCGGCACGATCGCGAGATCGTCGGGACCGAGCTCGTCCTTGCGGCGCCCGCTCGGCGTCGTCAGCAGCAAGCCGCCGGCGAGCCGGATCGAGAGGTTGCCCTCGGCCGCGCTGACAAGGCCGCGAGCCCCGAGGCGCCGGCCCGCGGCGCAGATCGCGTCGCGGAGCGCGGCTTCGCCGCCGTCACGCTCAGGCTGGCGTTCCACGGCCTGATGGTAGCGCCGGGACCCGGCGCCCCATCCGGTCGTCGCGCGTCAGGCGGCGAGGGCGGCGAGGGCAGAGATCCCGTCCACCGCCGGCTCGGGATCCGCCAGCTGCCAGGTGACGGCGCAGCTGTCGCAGCGGAGGGCCTCCGGCAGCGGGGTCTCGACGACGAGTGGCTGGTCGCAGCAGGGAGCATCGAAGGTGATCATGGCCGGAGACTGACGGGGCGTCGTGCCAGCTAGCGTGGCACGATGCGAGCCATCCCTACGGCACGCGGCGACCGGCGGCCTCAGCCGCGGTAGCGGAAGCAGCCGGGCAGGTGGTCGTCGACGAGGCCGACGCTCTGCATGAAGGCGTAGACGATCGTCGAGCCGACGAACCGGAAGCCGCGGCGCTTGAGGTCCTTCGAGAGGGCGTCGGAGACCGGGGTGGTGGCCGGGATGGTGCCGGGCTCGGCGGTCCGGGGCAGGAACGCCGGCGGGCGCGGGACGATCGTCGCGAGGTAGGCGTCGAACGACCCGAATTCGGCGACCACGGCCTGGAAGGCCCGGGCGTTGCCGATCGTGGCGTCGATCTTGGCCCGGTTCCGGACGATCCCCGCGTCGGCCATGAGGCGAGCGCGATCGGCCTCGTCGAAGGCGCCGACCACCGCCGGATCGAAGCCCCGGAAGGCCGCCCGGAAGGCGTCGCGCTTGTTGAGGATCGTCTGCCACGAGAGGCCGGCCTGGAAGGCCTCGAGGGTGAGGCGCTCGAAGAGCTCGATGTCGTCGCCGACCGGAATGCCCCAATCAGTGTCGTGGTAGGCCTGCATCCGGGGTTCCGGTCGATCGCCACCGCCCCACCAGCAGCGCTGAAGGTCGTCCATGGGCGCGGAGGATACGCCAGGGACCGGCTGATATAGGCTCCGTGATTAAATGGCGATCTCGCTGTATCTCGGCCACGGCGCCAGCGGGACCGCGTCGAGCATGGCCCCGTTCGTCGCGGGGCTGGCCCGGCGCGGGGTGCCCGCGATCGCGGTGGACCTCCCGAAGCGTCGCGCGGAGGACGCCGTCCCGGCGTGGCGGGCGGCGGTCCCGGATGGGCCGGCGTCGGCCGTCGGCGGGCACTCCTATGGCGGTCGCGTGGCGAGCCTCGCCGCCGCGGAGTCCGGGGCCGGGTACGCGGCCCTCGTCCTGTTCAGCTACCCGCTCCATCCGCCGGGCGCCCCAGACCGGGCCACCGCTCGCGTCGCCCACTGGCCGCGGATCGGCTGCCCGGTCCTGCTCCTGTCTGGGGAGTCGGATCCGTTCGCCCGGATCGAGCTCCTCCGCTCGGCGGTCGGGCTCCTGACCGACGCCCGGCTCGTCACCTATCCGCGCCTCGGGCACACCCTGAAGCCCGTCCTCGACGACGTCCTC
>Ga0209341_10002576_pt1 | contig 17189 bp, 7 predicted proteins | sample RifCSP13_2_FD_184020 | JGI IMG/M metagenome (GOLD analysis project Ga0209341, IMG submission 184020) | Soil microbial communities from Rifle, Colorado - Rifle CSP2_sed 13_2 (SPAdes) (version 2) | ecosystem: Environmental > Terrestrial > Deep subsurface > Rock core/Sediment | place: Rifle... | reverse complement strand
CGTGCCAGCCAGCGTGCCATCGATCGCGACGTCGTCAAGCGGCTGGGGCTGAATATTGACGATGTGAACGTCGTCGACAGTTTTCTCACCGTTGTCGGCGACGACGGTGATGATCTTGTTTCCAGGCGTCGCCCAAGTGAATGTTCGTGTATCGTACAGAGAATCCGCGACGATTCGTGTAAAACTCCCTAAATCTGAGACCTGCCAGGTAAACGTGACCGGTCGCGTGGTGCTTTTCGGTCGGACAGTGGCAATGAATTCATAACTTACATCATTATAGCCTGTCGTCCGTCCGGTAATATCTACTGAGTTAGGCGGGGCATTGGGGAGTTCAGCTGAAAGAGAACTACCATGTAACTGCTCAGCCGTCATTGCGACCCCGCTGAGAAGCGCGGGGCGGGTGAGCGTCTGTTGCGACGAACCCCCGATAGAGGCAGTCGGGGGCTGGCCGGCCGGGGGATTGCTTCGCACAAAGATGCTCGCAATGACGTTAGGCTGAGTAGTTACGTCACGCGAAGCCAAATCCAATGCCGGTTGTGACGCATGGACCATCAGGGCAAACGTAACGCGGACAAACGAGAGTGCGATGATCAAAACGGCAGATGAGAACGCTACCTTCCTCATTGCCGTATTAGCATATCACAGTAGTGTTGGAATCCGGTTGGGTTGTGACCCCACAGTACTAATAGTATTGCCCTGCGACAACTGCGCCAACCGCGACGATCTTTAACCACGGATTTCACGGATAGCACAGATGGCGGCGTGTCAACCTCCATGTCATCCGTGTCATCCGTGGTTAATCTTTTGGTTGCGGTTAAGAGCCGCGCCATGAGATTGCGGTGAACACCACAGTCAGCGTGTCGAGGACGATGGTGTTGGCGTACGTGTGTCAAAAGGTGGAAGTGTAGCCGTAGGATTTGGCACACGCGTAGGGAATGGTGGAACTTCCGGTGTGGGTGAATCTAGCAGGGGCAGCTTAGTTGGAAGCGGCGCCGGTGTGAATGTCCGTGTGGGTGACGCAGTGCGTGTTGGGGTGCGACGCAATGCAGGCGTGACGGTTGCCGTAGGTGTGAAGGTTAGCGAAGTCGTTTGTGTCGGCGATGGAGTACGCGTTGGGGTCGGTGTAAGGGTAGGCGTTGTCGTCGATGTGAGCGTATGCGCTCCTGCTGACAGGGTGGAGGTGGGAGTGTCTACTTTAGGCACAATTCCAGTCGTCCACAGTGGACCAATAATGGCAGCTAGAACCAGAAGAATAACGAGCAGGGCGCCGGAGAAAGCCAGCCTTGCACGGTTTCGGCGCAGCCACGCTCGTGCTTTCGCTTCGAGCGTCTGTCCATACGGCGGTTCCTCATGTTCTATGGCACCCTGAGCCTGACGACTGAGCGCCCGTCTGATCGATTCCAGGTCATCCAGCGCCTCGCGAGCCGTCTGATAGCGGCGGCGCGGATCGGTGTGCAAGGCTCTCTGCAACGCGGCGACAAACTGCTGCGGCACGCCATTCTCGATAAAAAACGTTTCGGGAAATCTATCCAGCATCACCGCATTGTCGGTAGAGCCGTCGGCAAGCAATTCTTTCAGAACCTTCCCCGTCAACATCTCGAAGAATACGGCACCCCACGAGTATATATCTGATCGGGCGTCCACCAATCCGGCGGCGAGTTGTTCAGGCGATGCATACAGCGGGGTGCCCACAAACCATCCCGTCTGAGTGAGACGTCTGTCCGGAATACGGGCGATGCCGAAATCGGCGAGCTTGGCGATGATCCCACCGTCGGCCTGCGAAAAGAGCAAGATGTTACTGGGTTTGATGTCGCGATGGATGATACCTTGTTTGTGCGCTGTGTCGAGCCCGTGGCCTATGGCGATTGCGATCTCGAGCGCCACTAGCGGTGCGAGTTTATGATCGGGCTTGGTCGCCGCATAATCCTTGAGACTTCCCCGATCGGCAAACTCGGTGACGAAATAATACTCTCCACCGCCGATCTTGATGTCGTAGAGTGATAACACGGCCGGATGACGAAGTCGTCGAAGGACGGTTGCTTCCCACTCAAAGCGCGCGAGGGCATCGACGTCGGCTACCCGGTCTGGTTTGAGACGCTTGACCGTCACCGTGTCGCGGGGAGGCTGTAGTTCTTCTGCCAGGTAAATCTCGCAGCGCGCCGTGACCCCGATTCGTCCGATGATCTTGTATCGGTCATCTAAAACGGAACCGGGCAACCACTTGTCTGTCCTTGCCTTCAAGGATTCGTCCTTGAATCGATATTCAATCCGCTTAAGCGTTGTCTTCCATTTATCCTGGAGATTCTCGTCCTCCGTCCTGTCCAGCAACCGCTGGTAGGCGGCTATCGCCATAGCCCACTGTCCCTGTTGTTCGTAAGCGACGGCTTCTCTCTCCAACATGCCTTGCCTGAGCGCGCGTACCTGGGATGCCTTTTCTTCGTTGCCTGCGAGTTGGTAATAATTGAGCGCGGTGTCCAGATCGTCTTGCTCAAGCGCTGCATCGCCGCGCTTGGACCAGATCGAGGAGCGTAACTCTCTGGCGCTGTGTTCATTCGGGTAAATCTCGAGCGCTCGCTCACAGGCAGACAGTGCCGCTTCCTCCTCACCCGCCTCTTGATGTATCTGCGCCTGGGCACCCCATGCGCGAGCAAGCTCATAACGGGCCTCATCTCGATCCAGTTCATAAGCTTGCTCCAACTGACTGACGGCCATGTTGGCCCGGCCGAGCTCCAGGAGCGCTATCCCCAAGCAGAATCGGGCACGAAAGTGGCGAGGGTTTTCTCTCAGGGTGTCCTGGAAATAGGGCACGGCCTCGTCCCATTTGGATGCAATAAACAACTGGTAGCCGGCTCTAAAATGCTCGTTTGCCTGGGGATCTAAGCGATCTAATTCATCTTTGACATCTCGAAGACGCTTGTTCTTTCCTACCCAGCGGCGAAAGAGTTCCACGGCAAACCGATAATCCCTTTCTCCCGCTTCTTCGAGGATGCGACGCTGTACTAAACGATGCGGGGCGTCCCTCACGACTTCCTGAGTGCGCAGCCGAACCGCATGCTGAGAAAGCGCCTGGATGACTTGATCCTCAGGGATCGTTGTTCCTTCTTCGGCGATTTCGGCCAGCGCAGAAGCGTAGACTTTCTCTTGAGGTCTTAGCCCATCCCAGAGCCATTCGAGTGCTGGACCACCCGCTTCCAGTACCAGAGGGATAGCCGCGTCGACCTCAGGCTCGCCGATGACAGGTGGGCTGACAGGCCTTGCCGTGTAGGCGCGCTCCCAGATCCGCTGGCATATCAACTGAGTCAGGTATGGATGACCACTGGTCAGGCTCAAAATGCGCGCCGCCGCTTCGTCAAGGAAGGTGAGGGATCCATCCGTTTGCGCCTGCCGCACCAGGGCGACTGCACTCTCGTGGTCCAGGACCCAGATTTCATGAGCCAGGGAAGTCTTGAAGGTAGACTTATAGTCGATTGAAAGGTCTTCGGCCTGCCGACCGACGACGAAAACGAACGCTACGTAGGGGGCATTGATCATCACCTGGCGGACAAAAGGAAAGAGCGTCTTCGCCGCTGCCATCTCATGCAATTCAACTCTGGCCGGTTGGTCCAAAACGTCAAACTCGTCCAGGAGAAACACGACGCGACGACCCTCACCCAGTGCCGTATGGATCTTTGGCAGAAAAATATTCTGGAAGAACTGTCCCTCATCATCAAAATCGTCTGGATGGGATGCCGCCACACCAGCCCACTGTGCAGTCTCTTCAGCCAGGCTGGCCAATACTTGACCCAATGGGCGCTGGGCCTGGTCTTGCAGGTCAAAATAAATCGGCAAGAACGCATCCGCAGGTAAAAGGCGCCGCAACTGCAGAAGAAGCGTCGTCTTACCGATGCGACGTTGGCCAAATAGCACCAGTGAGTTGGTAGCCAGGTTTCGCAACTCCTGCTCCACCCACTTGAGTGTGCCCTGCCGTCCGAAGAAACCTTTTTCTTCGGAGAGGGGCGGACCCGCTACGTAAGGATTGATAGGACGTATGTCGCTCACTTCCTCAACTCATAGCTACTCAGCCGTCATTGCGACCCCGCTGAGAAGCGCGGGGCAGGTGAGCGTCGTTTGCGACGAAGCAATCTCCGCCGCCCTGAGCGAGCCGGCTGTCCGTGCAGGAGATTGCTTCGCAAAAAACGCTCGCAATGACGCGGGCTGAGCAATTACCTCAACTCATTGTAGAGGGCGCGGGCTGACGCCTGGATCCCGCCCCACGCCCAATCGAACCGATGACGCATCGCATCCTCGAATCGTTCTGATTGCTGCAGGGTTAACAGAAGGCGGTGAGGCGAGTTTGCCAGCCATTCGCTAAAGGAAAATCCAATTTTCTTATCACGTATCCACCATGCAAAAGCGGATGATTCACTAGCCCACCTTTCACCTTGCCAGGTGAAAGCGTTTTTCCGGCCGTCACTGATCCGAGCAGCCAGGCAGCTTGTGGCTAATCGCTGCAGCTCTTCATCCATTGCAGTCGTCCGTTCGATCCCGTTGGTGTTAAGGGCTTCCCAGATATCCTGACCGCCAAATTCCGCTGCGCATAGAATCATGGCCATGGCCCGTGTGCGATCGTCCAGTCGATCCCATACGTCAGAGAAATGTGTAGGAATCATCCCAAAGAAAAGATCCGCCGCCCGCGCATGGCGATCCTCGCCTTTGATATTAAATAGGGCAGAGGCCATCGCCTGAAGCAGGTAGGGGGAACTGCCCGCAGCGCGATGGATAAAATGCCGATCGTCGATCGACAATGCCTTGTCTGCCCAGTCCAGAAGAGTGTTGGCAGCTTCCAGGCTGAATCCGCCCAACTGAATTTGGATTAGAGTGTTAAAAGGCTCAGAGCCACCTGCCCCCCGAAGTTCTTTACACCTCCGGGTCAGTTCCTCAAGCGATAAGCGAGAAGCTGTCACGTAAGCAAAGCTAGGATAAGCGTCGAGGACGTGGAACTTAGCAAAAAAGCTGAAATCTTGAAAGTGTCTCTTCGACAGCAGGCTATCGAATTCATCCAGGAGGAGCACGAGCCTCCCCTGTTCTTTCAAATAATCAAATAGACTCTTCAAAGAATCACGGGAGTAACCTTCCAGAGCAAGGACCTTCAACAACCGCCGCGCTGTCGCGTCCTTCCCGAGACGCTCGCGCAGGGGCCTCAAGACCTTATCCCAGAAGCTTGACGGCGTTTCACTATCATCAAAGTATTGCAGATCAAGGCGTGATACGATCAGCCACCGAAGGCCGTCGCCAAAGTGATCCATTCTCTTCAATTCATCTTCGAGTTTCAAAAGCAATGAGGTTTTGCCAATACGAGGCTGGCCCACGATAGCCGTGGACTGACCTTGATTGAGGAGGCGACCCAGAATAGAGCGCAGCTCACTCCCACGGTCTACGAACTTACCGGGCTGGACGGGTGGCCCAACGACGAACGGATCGGCGCCAGTGAAGTCCGAATTGTGTATGACCCGATCGCCTTCTCGTTCGAGTGGAATAAAGAACTGATCATCGTGCTTCAGCACAATCTCGACGGCGGGAGGCGATCGGTAGCCAGATTTGCGCGCACCAATACTGCATGGGCGACCCGCGAAGGCGGACGGAAAGGATAGGCTCACTGCCCCCTGGACCGTCGTGCCTAAGTTGGGGGAGCCAGGTAACACCAAGGTAACTTCTGCGCCAGGGATGCCCCACGCACGATTATTCGCTTCGTGAACAAACACGTGTATCGTGCCAAGCGCAGTGGACAGTGGAGGCCGTGTTCGAACAAAAGAGAGGAACAGCCCAAGCACAATGAAAATGAAGGCCATCCACAAAAAGGTATATGTGATCGAATAAAACTGGTCTTTCTCTAAGTTGAGAATGCCAGTTATGAGTTGGTCAAATGCGCCTTGTGAGAATGCGTACTGGAATAGTGCCACGCAGACCAGTACGAGAAAAGCGATAAGGAATAAGAATCCCCTAAATCGCTTGGCAAGCCCAATGAGTGGTGCGAAGAACTCCATCTCCCGAACTCACGTTAAAGTAGTGTAAACCCAGCTTGTCATAAGTGTACCGCGTTTGTTTACAACCCGCCACAGAATGGGCGATACAAACCCATTTCAAATGATACTCCGGGTTATCTCAACTGCAAATCCTGCCTCAGGTACTATTCAGACTTCGGAAGTCTCAAGGCTCTTCTCGCAGGCAATAATGCTCGGCGATTTGAGTAGCTCCGCAGGCGAGGTGACGCTTGAAGACTTCCGAAGTCTCTCAGCGCCTCTGCGGCAATAGGCGCATACGGCTCTCCACCTCACGCTCGACCGCTTCCCGGCTCCACAGCATCGGCCGCGCCTTGCCGGCGAGCCACAAGGAGAACTGGTCGAAATAGTGCGGGCTGGCCGGGTGACCCGACTGCCCGCCTGGCAGCACCGCGACGCATTGATCCCAGTCGCCCACGTCGTACACGACCCGGTACGACGGCGCGACGATGGCGTATTCGATCGGCCAGGCCGGACGGAAGGCGCCTTGCAGTGGCGTGTCGCCATCGCCGCCGACGGGGTACGATCCCCGGTTGAACAAACGCCGAAGCAGCCCGTTTTGCGACAGCACGTGCGCCGGTTCGACTCGATGTAGTTCTCCCCATTTCCATGCATGCATGTCCGGCCCGAATCGCGCGGTGAGCCTGTCCAACGCAGCGCGAAGCGCATCGCGCAGAAGTTCATATCCGCGCTCATCCGCGTTCATCCGCGTCCCCAACATCATCCTCACCTGCCTGAGCGCGATGTTGGTGAAGTTCACGTTGACGAACAGCTCGGTTTGCCCGTCGCCGATGTAGCCGCCGAACGCCGGCCCAAGCTTCTCTGCGAATAGCAGGCGCACGAGCTCGATCTGCGTGACTTCGTAAATGGATGCGGCGACGCTCTCGGCGGAGAGCGTGCTGTCCCACGCGCGCAGGCGCTCGAGCGCGCCCGCCTCGCGTTCGGTGTGCGGCCGGAGCGCCAGCAGGTGGTCGACGATCTCTGCTGCGTCCTGTGATTTCACGTCCATCTGGATCGACACTGAGTCCTCGATCGAGACGCGCTCGCATGCGTCGAGCCTCTCGCGGATGCGCGCTGCGCGGTGGCCGTTCAGCCATTCGGTGCTGATGAAATACGGGTACTCCGGCCCGGCGATGCGGTTGTTTGCCGTCACGATGGTGTGGTCAGTTAGTCGGGTGGTCGGGTAGTCGGGTAGTCGGGTAGTCGGATTGTTGGCTGCGTGCGCCTCGTCTTGCGGGGTAAGTTCTGGCAAGTCGTCGAACGGGATTTCGCCGACCCATTCGTGGTCGTCTGTCCATCCGGCGACGGGCATCAGGCCATGTCCGCTCTTGCGGATCGGGATGCGACCGGCGACGCGGTAGGCAATGTTGTCGTCTACGTCGGCGTACACCATGTTGACGACCGGTGCGTGCCATCCTCGCAGCGCGTATTTGAACGATTCCCAATCGGCGGCGCGGTTGAGCGCGAAGAGCGCGCGCAGCCAGCCGCCGGGTTGGTGAGCGGTCCACTTGAGTGCAAGGTGATATGTCGCGCCAGCACGCGCGGGCGACGAAGGTAGTTGCGACTCACTTGCTCCCGTAGCAAAGCGGAGTGGGGTCAGTCGCGCCGTTGTAGAACGACTAAAGTCGTTACTACCGACGCCATCCGCCTCCGCCGAACGCCCGACGGTCACTCCGCAGATATCGTCGATAATTGGCCCGTGGCGGGTGACGCGCACCACGTGCTCGACGGGCTTGCGCCGGAAGCGAACGCGGATCGATTCGCGGATCATCTGAACCTGTGCACCTGACACCTGTACACCTGACACCTGTGGGAAACGGGACGGATCGTCGGGGTCGAAGCGCTCGAGGTACAGGTCCTGCGTGTCGGCGATCGTCGCCGTCGCGCCCCAGGCGATGCGCTCGTTGTGGCCGAGGATCACGCCTGGCACGCCGGGCAGGGTGATGCCGGTGACGTGTAGAGGAGGATCGTTCCTCACCTTTGAGGAATCTGCGGGAATTGAAGGAACTAAAGGAACTGAAGGAACTGAAGGATCGACGCTAGTGACCTGCAGGGGCGCGACGACGAGATGGTTCTCGTACCAGATCGACGGCAGCGTCAGGCGCAGATGCGGATCGTTTGCCAGCATCGGCCTGCCGGTCGCCGTGCGTTTGCCAGCCAACACCCAGTTGTTGCTGCCGGCGCCGCCGCCGGATTGCAGCAGCCAACTGCTCAGCCGGCGATATGCGTCGAGCAAATGCGCGCCTGTGTCTTCGACGCCGGCCGCTTCGGCGAGGATGGACGCCTGCGAGTCAGGATATTCGGATTCCATCGCGGCTGCCTCGTCCGGGCCTAGCCGTTTCCACAGCGCGAGCCGTTCGAGCTCCGATTCCCAATTCCACGACAGTCCCCACGCCAGGAGCACTCCCCACGAGGCTGTGTCGAGGCGCGTCCACGGCTCGACACCTCCGGCGCGCAGCAATCGATGTTCGACCGGCCGCTGCCCCCGTTCGACCCACGCGTTCACGCCGGCGACGTACGCATCGAGCAGGCGCAGCGACTCGGGGTCGGCTGCGTCAAGCTCGGCCTGCGCTGCACGTGTAAATCCGACGGTGCGCGCGAAGCGGTCGAGGTCGAGCGTCCGGCTGCCGAAGATTTCGCTGAGGCGGCCCTGCCCGGCGCGCCGATTCACGTCCATTTGCCACAGTCGATCCTGCGCGTGGACGAAGCCCTGCGCGAAGAGCGCATCCTCGATCGACTCGGCGTAGATGTGTGGCACACCCCACCGGTCGCGAATAACTTCGACGGGAGCGTGTAGGCCGCGCACGGTGATTGTGCCTTCGACCCGGGGAAGTGAGCGTTTGGCGAATAAGTGAAATAGATCCATAAATCCAAAGTCCAAAGTTCAAACTCCAAACTCCAAATTTCAAACTCCAAAACCTTAGCGCAACTCCGCCGCAGCCAAAGGTTTTCGGACGCAGACACATGCGGTGTCAGGTAAACTGTCGACGAATTGGCAACGAATAAACGAATTCTTCAGCGCACTGCAGCTCATTCGGTTATTCGTTGGGCATTCGTTGACAGAGCGCCTTGAAATCCATATTGAGCCGCCTGGTAATATTATAGAGGCAGGGAGACCACCGAAATCTGGAAGAGTCGAAAAATGCGACGCGGGAGCTCAACTGGCTCCCGCGTCGCGCGTTCCGACGTCTCGGTCAGTTGCCGCACGGCCCTCCGAACTGGTTGCTGTTTCGCCAGTTGGGCACATTGCCGTTGACGATCTGCGTGCCGTTCGTGCCGTAGCTCAGCGTCAGTTGGCGGTTGGCGATCTCGCCGCACAAGGCGTCTTTCTCGACGAAGTCCCACGAGCCGAGCGTGTACTTGTACTCGATCTGGGTCGTTTCCTTGCCGGTGAGCGTGATTGTCCACAGGTTGTCAGTCACCCGCGTCAGCACGACACCGCCGGGGTTCCACTCCGGCAGGCCGCCGTCGAGCCGGTTGAGGGTGCCGGCGATGTACACCAAGCGGTCGGCCGGCGTGTAGGCCGGGATAGTCACGTTGAACTCGACGGTCACCGTGCGCGGCGCGGCCGTCGCCTGCACTTCGTCCGAGTGCGCCGAGCGGTTGAACGACGTATCGACAGAGCGCACCACATAGTAGTACGTCGCGTTCTCGACGACGGTGGTATCGACGTAGCTTGTGCCCGTGACGAGCGCGAGCGTGGTGTACGGGCCGCCGGGCGAGCTGCTGCGGCGCACGTCGTAGCCATACAGCGACGGATCGCTGAGCACGGCGTCCCAGGCCAGCTCGATACCGGCAGGCGAGGCTGACACGACGTGCAGGCCGGTCGGCACGGCGGGAGCCATCGTGTCGCCGCTCGCGTTGACGGTCAACTTGCCAGGATTCGGCGGCAAGTTGCCCGCCGGAATCGGGCCGTTGAGGTCGGCGTACAGCCAGTCACGGCCGTTGGTCGTGGTGTATCGATAGACGTAGTCGTACGTGCCGACGGCTTCCGGCAGCATGCTGGCGACGAACTCGTCGTTGTTGAAGGCGTCGACGTTGAACGCGGCCTCCACCCACATCCAGGCGGGGTTGCCTGCCGGGTTGCTGCCGGAGGGGCCGAACCCTAACTGCGCGCGCAGGCTCTCTGCCCGCCCGGGCTGGTTCGTCACGCCTTCGATCCACACCTGGCCGTAGGCGTCGTCGGTGCGGTCAATTGCGCTGATGATGTGATTCATCGTCGGCGGCCACTGCAGGTTGGCCCAGCCGATGGTGTGGTGCGGCAGCGCGGCGACCTCGTTCGACGGCGCGCTCTCGTTGCCGGCGCTATCGAGCGCGCGGACGACGTAGTAGACCGTGCGTGCGTTGCGCAGGCCGGTATCGGTGAATTGGGGATTGGTAATTGGGGATGGGTTGGCTTTCACGAAACCGCCGCCGCTGAGCGGGCTGCGGTAGACGTTGTAGCCTGTCGCTCCCTGGACGCTGTTCCACGCCAGGCTGACTTGAGCGTTACCTTCATTCGTCACCTGGAGGCCAGCAGGCGCGGCGGGGGGCTGGAGGTCGATCGGGCCGGTCAGGAGCAGCAAGGCGCTCTTCGGGCCGATCGTTCCGACCAGTTGCCCATTCGCGACGGTCACGCTGCTTGGGCCGCCGCTGCCCACAACGTACGCTGCCTGCAGCACCACGCCATCCGGCAGATAACCGGCGACGGGGATGGCGCCTGTCCGTTCCTCATCGCTGCGATTGACGATCACGATGGCCGCCTGGCTGCCGGTCTTGCGCCCGTAAGCCACGACGCCTGATGCGTCGTCGGCCAGCAGGACATGGAAATCGCCGCCGCTCAGCGCCTGGTTCTGCCGGCGCAGCGAGGCCAGCGTCTGGTAGTGGCTGAACAGGTTGTTGTCGGGTGAGCCACCCAGGTCAGCCCACGGGTAGGTGCGCCGATCGTCCGGGTCGTCGTCGCCGGTCAGGCCGACTTCGTCCCCGTAGAAAACCGTCGGCGCGCCGGGCACGGTGAACTGGATGAGCGACGCGATTTGCAAGCGACGCTTGCCCTCGGCCAGGTTCGCGGCGTCGAACTCTCTCTCGGCTCGCGTCTCCGCGCCGGGCGTGAGCGCCCACAGCAGCCGCTCGGTGTCGTGGCTGTCGAGCAGATTCATCAGCGTGGTGTACGCCGCGTCCGGGTAGTCCTCGCGGATCGACTCAAGGCGCGCGGCGAACTCGGACGGCGCGAGGATGCGCCCACTGTCGGCGAAGCCCTTCGAGTCGAATGGGCCGGGCGTAAGCAGGCCGATCACCGCGTCGCGCAGGCGGTAGTTCATCGTGGTGTCCAGCCGGTCGCCGCGCAGCATGCGCAGCAGGGTGGAGTCCTTCTGCCACGTCTCGCTGATGAGCAGCGCGTCTGGCCGGGTGGACTTGGTGACCTGGCGGAACGTCTCCCAATAGCCGGCCGGGAAGCTCGGGTCGCCCGAAACGTCCATGCGCCAGGCCGAAGCGCCCTGGTTCAGCCAGTAGCGACTGACGCTGTTCTTGCCGGTCAGGAAGTATTGCTGCACCTCGGGCAAAGTCTTGTCGATGACCGGGATGCTGTCGAAGCCGAACCAGCCGTCGTAGTAGGTGTCGCTGCCGCCCGGCGTCGAGGGCGCGCAGGGGGAAGGCTCGTTGCCGGCGGGCGCGCGGAAATTGAACCAGTCACGATATGGCGAATCGGCCGACTCGCACGCGCCGACGGTCTCGTAGTGATGGTAGCGATCGAAGAACGGGCTGTCGGACGACAGGTGGTTGAACACGCCGTCGAGGATGATGCGAATGCCGCGCCGCTTGGCGTGCTTGACCAGGTTTTCCCAGTCCTTCTGCGTGCCGAAGTACGGATCGATCCTGTAGTAGTCTTGCGTGTCGTAGCTGTGGTTGGAGCCGGCGTCGAAGATCGGGTTGAAGTAGATCGCCGTGACGCCCAGCGATTTCAGGTAATCCAGGTACTGGTCCACGCCCTTGAGATCGCCGCCGAAGTAGTCGCGCCCGCGCGGCTGCTCTTTGTCCGGGCTGGACGGTGGCGGCGTGTCGTCGAAGCGCCACGGGCAGTTAGTCGCGCCGTCGGCGTAATTGCGGCAGTAGCCTTCGGGCAGCGTGCCCCACGGGAGCTTGAGTACCGGATCGTCGTAGCGGATGTCGCCGGTCTGGGGATCGTTGTCGTGGCGGCCGTTGCGGAAGCGATCCGGGAAGATCTGGTAGATCACGGCGTTGGGCGCCCACGCCGGCGCAACAAACGCCGGGTCGTAGAACATGAGCGCGTAAGATTGATCGACGACGTCGTCGGTGACGTAACCCAGGCCGCCGTCGAGCGCCGGCGTGTTGTCGGCGTAGTAATCGGTGTCGCCCCCGTCGCTGACGATGAAGCGATACCACAGGTTGTTGGGCGAGCCGTGGGTCAGCGTGACTTCCCAGAAGTCGCACGTGAACTGCTCAAGCCCGGCCTGGTAGCAGGACACGCCGGTCGCGGCGATCGTCATCGGGAGAATCTGCTGGCTGTTGGTGTTGAGGTCGTACACGCGCGCCTTCACGCCGGTCACGTCGTTGTGGAACGTGCGCAGGCGCAGCGTGGCCGGCGTGCCGGCCGGAACCGCGCCGCCGGGTGTACGATACAGCAGGTCGCGCGAGTCGTGGCGCAGGCCATCCCACGCGACGTCGTTGTCCGGTTGGAAGCCGGCGAAGATGGTGAGGACGTGCGTGGCGGCGTTGTACGAGAAAGTGACCCTGGCGCCGTTAAAGGGCACGAAGAACGGGATGTTGGGGCCGTTCTGCACGCCGCCCTGGCCGTAGTTCACGTCCCAGCTTTCGTCGAGCGCGACTTTGGCTTCGTAACTGCCAGCGGGCAGTGCCACCGTCTCGAAGGTGTACGTGCCGTCGCCGTCAATATCCTGCAGCCAGGAGCGCAGGCAGCCGGGGTCCCAGTCGCTCGAACAGCCAAGCTCGGACTGGAAGCTGCCCGGCGCGACGGCGATCACGGAGTTCTTGTTGTCCGTGATCCAGTGGCTCTTGTGGTCGTAGTAGAACTTGATCGGGTTGCCATCCGCCGACAGCGGAATGTTGTCGCCATCGCGTCGGGCGTTCTTGCCGTAGTTCTCCGCCCAACTGTCGTCGATGGCGACCTTGTACTCGTAATTGCCCGCCGGGATCGTGAACACGCGCTGATAGACGTCGTCATCGGCGTCGTAAGTCAGGCGCGTGGCAGTGCAGGTCGGATCCCAATCGCTACCGCAGCCCAACTCGAATTGGAGACTGCCCACCAGCGTGGCGGTGGTTCCCGGCAGCACTTGAATGGACAGGACGTGCGAAACCGCGTCGTAGCTGAACGTGGCGGTGGAGTTCGCAGACGGGACGGAAAAGGGAATGTTCGGGCCGTTCTGCACGCCGCCCTGGCCGTAGTTCACATCCCAGCTCTCGTCGAGCGCGACCTTGGCTTCATAGCCGCCCGCCGGCAGGGCGGTGGTCGAAAAGGTGTAGATACCATCGCCGTCCGGGTCTTGCAGCCACGAGCGCAGGCAGCCGGCGTCCCAGTCGCCCGAGCACCCGAGTTCCGACTGGAAGCTGCCCGGCGCGACGGCGATCACGGAGTTCTCGTTGTCCGTGATCCAGTGGCTTTTGTGGTCGTAGTAGAACTTGACGGATGTCGCGCTCGCCAGGTTGAGGCCGATGTTGGCGCCGTTTGGCTGGGCGTTCGCGCCGTAGTTCTCGTCCCAGGTGCCGTTGAGCGCGGCCTTGTACTCCCAGTTGCCGGCGGGGACGGTCCACGTGCCCTGCCAGACGGTGTCCGTGGCGTCGTAGGTCAGAAACGTGTCGCTGCACTCAGGCTGCCAGTCGCCGGGACAGCCGAGCTCGCTTTGCAAGCTGCCAGCGACGGTGACGCTGGCCGGATCGGGTGTGTCGCTTGCGAAAGCCATACGCGGCGACGAGGCGAGTGGCGCGAATGACAGCAGCAGCGCCACGAGCGTCACGATGTGGATAGCAGTGCGACGACGATAGTTTCGGTTCATGGGAAGCTCCTTCATTGGTTAGCAGGCAACCTCAGGCGGTTACGTTCTGAGGCGGACGAGCAGAGGGATACGGCTATGTTATACCCCACTGTGAGTGTGCCTGTCAACGCCTGCGGACTGACAAATTGTTAGCAAATGGTTTGACAGTTGGGGAACGAAGCGCAGTCGAAGACCGCTCCGCCAGTGCTCTTCGATTCCGCTGCGCTCAGGACGCTTGCTCTGCTTACGTCCGTTACTATTCTGAAACGCATGTGTCACGAATCTCCGATTGACTCGAGGGAGACCTGCACTATACTGGTTAAGAAGGCGGCCCACGCAGGAATTTCGTAAGGGAACTGCCTTGGAACGATTATGCGAAAAGATTCTACGTGGTCAAGATTGGACGAGCGTTGACAATGCGAATCACTCGCCCGCAGTGGAAGAATCACACGGAATGTCCGCGTTTTCTCGGAGCGCGCGGGCCGCATCGGGCGAGGACGGGATACAATCCCCATAGCACAGCGCCGGGGCCTGACGCGTTTCGTCCAACTCCGGGTTGAAGCCGACGAACCAATATACGGGTTCACCGCCACGCTGCTATGGGCTGTGTTCCTGGTGGTGGCTTAACCCTATTTGTCAGGCCACCGAGTCGCACCCCAAGGCACTTGTGGATACAAGCCCACTTATGGCGTTGTCTTTCTGTATGGAGGTACAAGCATGAATGAGAAAGAGAATACAACCGCACGAAGAACCAGGATCGCAAGAGCCGGAGGCATTGCATGTTTCACTACTGATTGTAATGAAGCCGTAACCGGGCAGTGTACAGGATATGAAGGTAGCTGCGGGCGATTCTATTGTTCCATCCATTCGACGGGAACGCTATGTGCGATCTGTGCCGCTCGCAAGTTGAATGATGAATTGGCACGGCAGATATACCAGGACTACCTCCAGACGGCGGAGCAACTACAGAAGGAGGTGCGTGAAGCAGCCATGCCCGTCTCGATCATAGGGTCTCTCATTATGATTTTGATACTGCTTTCTCAGTTAGGCAACTCGGCTAACTTTGGCTCAGCGTTTGCGTGGATGTTACTGATTGGGGGAGGTTTTGCGATAGGGGCCCTAATCATTCAGCAGAATAAGGAACAGGCACGACTCCCTGAGATCTCAAAGATAAAGCCCGACTTCCCCGCGTTTTACAAAGAGTGGAAGGTGCAAAAGAATAAGGAGGCTCTCAAGACAGGCCTCGCGGTAGCAGGCGTGCTTGCGGTAATAGTTTTCGGGGTAGCTGCCGCAGCAACCAAGAGAGACCGAAGGTGAAGTTGACGACTCCGACGACCTGAGCTTTCTGTGGAAGCGAGTATCCTTGAAGAGCCTGGTGAGGGACTTGCGGCCGCACGCCGGGATCGATGAAGGGGCAGTTGGGTAACTGGCTGTCCTACCGCGATGGCCGTGACTCTCCACACACAAGTTGAGGAATTACCATGCAGCTAGACAGAAAAGACATTGGCTATACCATCTACTCCAGATTAGAGGAGGCATTACGAAGCTGGATCAGAGATGTACTCCTAAACTTTGGAAAGGACTGGCCGGCCCGTATCCCTTCTGGTGTTTGGGAGAAAGCAGAAGACAGATCGCCTCTTGTTTCATCCGCTCATCCAGATGATCCAGCAGACTTACTTGAGGAAACAGATATACCCGACTTACTAGACATCGTTCTCTACAAAAATGCGTTTTCTACATTTGTACCTCATGGGGTTCTCACCCAAGAGACGTTTCGAGATCGGATACTAAGGTGGACCCCATTGTCTAGACACCAAAAGTACCATTCTTAAAGTGCATTTATCCTTTCTGTGAATGTTGGTGCTGACGGGGTCGAAGTCGCAGTAGAGGCTGTGGGTATGTGGGCAACTGGGCTGTTGCAGTTGTCCACATATCCACAGCCCGAGCGCGAATCACGTGAATTGAGGTGGGCCTCCTTTCCAAGGTAAACCTGTGCGGGTGTCAGATAGTCCAGCGCCTGATGGATCCGCCGGTGATTGTAGAAGTCGAAATACTGGGCCAAGTGTTGCCGGGCTTCCTTGGGATAGGCGTAGTCATGCAGATAGATTTCTTCGTACTTCACAGTCCGCCAGAGGCGCTCGGTGAAGATGTTGTCCAGTGCCCGGCCTTTGCCATCCATGCTGATCTGCACCTGGGCCTGCTGCAGCCGTTCAATGTACTGCGGGCTGGTGAAGTGGCTGCCTTGATCACTATTCCAAATGGTGGGGGTCGCCTGCGCCAACGCCCGCTCGACCGCCTCGAGCACAAACGGCAGCTCCAGGGTCTGATCCAATTCCCAACTGACGACGTAGCGGGAGTGCCAATCGAGCACCGCCACCAAATACAGCCAGCCGGCCCGCAGTCTCACGTAGGTAATGTCGATGCCCCAGACATGATTCGGGTAAGCCGCCGTCAGATTGCGCAGTAAATATGGGAAAATCGCATGATCCTGACGGCGTTGGCTCAGATTGGGCCCCGGACAGATGGCTGCGATTCCCATCTCACGCATGTGGCGCTGGACCGCCTTACGGTTGATCGGCATCTCTTTGTTCAACTCGACCGTGATCTTGCGTGACCCATAAAACGGGCACGCGGTATACAGTTCGTCGATACGCCGCTTGATCCACAGTTCTGCCGGGGACGGCGGCACGGGCTGATAATACAAACTGCTGCGGTTCAGGCTCAGCAGATCGGCTTGGAGGGTCACGGGCAGTTCGCGATCGTCCCAATCCACCCAGGCGCGGCGCTCATTTCTAGGGAGGTTCAAGGCCAGATTTTTTTTTGAGCCAAGCTAACTGCGTCGTTAGCCGGCCAATCTGAGCGAAGAGTTCTTCCCGTTCGCGTTCCTGAGCCGCAGCTTGGCGCGCCGCCTCGGGCGACGCTTCAAACAGGTTGGGCAGTCCGTCCAGGACTTGCTTTTTCCAATCCCGCAATTGGGTCGGGTGCACACCCTGTTCGGCGGCGAGTTGAGTAATCGTCTTCTCCTCTTTGAGGAGTTCCAGGACAACTTGGGCCTTGAAGGCCGTGGTATAGCGTTTGCGCATGGCCGTAATTGTACACTTTAAAACGGCCTGTTTCAGTGTCTAGTTTTACGGGTCCACTATATTACGACATCGTGTCG
>Ga0209341_10002574_pt1 | contig 17198 bp, 18 predicted proteins | sample RifCSP13_2_FD_184020 | JGI IMG/M metagenome (GOLD analysis project Ga0209341, IMG submission 184020) | Soil microbial communities from Rifle, Colorado - Rifle CSP2_sed 13_2 (SPAdes) (version 2) | ecosystem: Environmental > Terrestrial > Deep subsurface > Rock core/Sediment | place: Rifle... | reverse complement strand
TTAAAGAATACCTAGATCCCCTCAGAAACGCGGATTCGATTATTCTCGGGTGTACACACTACTCAATTATCAGAGGCGAGATTGAGAGATTTCTCGACGAAGAAGTCCAAATTATATGCCAAACCGACGTGGTGCCGGAGAAATTACGTCAGTATCTTAATAATCATCCGGAGATAGACGTGAAGCTCAGCAAAAACGGCAATAGAAATTTCTTTGTAACAGATATAACAACTCAATTTTTAGAGCTTGCTCTTTTATGGTTCGGTGATGATGTCGAGCTCGAGCTCGTAGAGTACTAATATTTAAACTCTCTTACTGGGATTCCATTCTCTCTGGCTTTGTTGATGGTGTCTTGCGTGCCACCGCTGTTTGTAACACGAAATGCCAGAATTTCGTCGGAAGCATTTACTATTTCTGTATTTCTTTCGTAATATGTCTCTTCGTTCACTAATCTATTGCTTGTGTCCTCGATTAGTGATTGTGGGTTTGTTTCCTTAAGCTTTGCTAGTTGGGTAATCAGGGTCTCCGCCTGATGCTGTGTTATTACGCCTTCCTCCCTACGCTTGTTGTAGTGTTCTAGATATAGCGGAAGCGTAACCGGAAGGAATACCATTATTCGTTCCCCAGTTGGATTTACTTTCAACGCTTCATCTATGGCAAAATAATCTATGCCCAACGCCCCGCCGGAGACGATTCCGTCGCCGCGCGCGATTATTTTTCGCACTTCTTCTCGCACATCGCTCTCGGCTTTGCTCTCTGGCTCGGCTAGTCTACTTCCGATAACGCCAATCCACTTCACCTAAGAAATTTTTACTTTATCGCCAATCTCTATTTTCACTTCGGTTGCTACCACAAGTCCACACTCACTTCCCGAAGGGACTTCACTTACATCTTTCTTCCCCTGCTCTAGGCTTTTTATTCTCCCTTTTCCAATTTCATCCTCCCCGCGAATTATATTGACTGGAGCGTTCTGTCCTAATTTGCCTTCTATTACTTTGCCTCCGACGGTTTGCTTGCTCTGAGTACCACTAAATGTTGCGAGAACCTCTAGCGTGCCGCCTTTGACGAATTTGGTTTCAGATAAATCGAGTGATTCTAGCTCTTCTTCAAGTTTATAAATTACATCGGATGTAACAATTTTTATTTTGTGAACGTCGGCGAGCTTCTTGGCTGCGTCTCCTACTTTTACTCTGAACCCAATGATTACGCTTCCTGTCGACTTGGCAAATTGGACGTCGTGATCTGTTATATCCCCAACGGATGCATCTTTCGGTTCCACGACTTTACGAAGAACTTGCTTCAGGGCTTCTAGAGATCCACCGGAGTCTGCTTTTAGTACTGCGTTTGGCCCTGCTTTTTCTTTTTCTCCAGCTCCCTTTTCTATATCAAGCGCTTCGGCGAGTTCTCTTGATGTCTCGCCACCAACCATACCGACAACCTCGATCCGAACTTTGTCCGCCCAAAATTCGTCGCCGCTTCTTGGTAAGCTATCAAAGCTACCAACTGTCGCTGGAGACGATGGAGAAATTTCTGTTATAGGCTTACCCATAAAATCCTCCATGATTTTTACTTTCCCGCTTGCGCTTTTAGTCACAATCTCATCGCCTCTTCTGAGTACACCGTTTTTCAGAACGATGTGAGCGATTATGCCTCTTCTACTATCTTTTTCTGCTTCCAATATAAACCCGTTGGCGTGCGCCGATGGATCGAATGTAAGCCCCGCCACATCACCCACCAGAGTTATCAAACTAAGGAGATCCTCGACTCCTTCCCCGGTTTTCCCAGACACAGATTGCCAGCTAACATCTCCCCCCGCGCCCTCTAGCGCTATTCCCGCCGAGAGAAGTTCTCTTTTTACTTTCTCAATGTCAGCGCTTGGCATATCCATTTTGGTAACTGCTACAACGAGCGGTGTATTGGTATCTTTTAGGGTTTTGATTGCTTCTTCCGTCTGTGGTTTAACTCCCTCGGTCGCTGAGACAACGAGCACGGCAAGATCTGCGACTGTCGCGCCGTGCGTGCGCATCATTGAAAAAGCTTCGTGCCCTGGGGTATCTATAAATGTTATTTTTTTCCCATCACGCTCTATTTCATACGCTCCGATAGATTGCGTAATCCCGCCAGCTTCTCCGCCAGCTATATTTGCTTTCCTAATGAAATCTAGAAGTGTCGTTTTCCCATGATCAACATGACCGACAACTGCTACTACAGGCGGCCTTTGCTGTAATGAGCTGGTATTTACTTTCTTAGCTGTCATCGCCACTACACGCTATCAAAAGCAGCATTAAAATTCAATTGATACGTGTGTCTTATGAGCGGGCGAGGAGAATCGAACTCCCGTTTTCAGGTTGGAAACCTGACATAATAGCCACTATACGACGCCCGCGTGCCTGGATTAAGTAACGACCAGCGCACCCTCATTCTATTCGAGTAGTGCTAGGTTGAGCAACAGCGCTAGCAGCGCCACAGGGTCAAACTAAAAACCTGGTCCAAATAGCATAATGCGCAAGAAACCGAATGTAACTATCCAAAGCGGGTATGCTATAAATCCAATTAGATTTGCCGTTTTCGCTTTATTTAGCATAACGTTTTTCCACCCGTAGTAAAAAATCGCTTGTGAAACCACCGGCGTTATGATGCACAGCATGAATATGATCCACCTCTTACCGCGAGAAAGCCTAGACGTATCGACGCCCCCTGCAGGAATAGTAGTCTTTTCTCTCCTCATAATTAGAAATGAAGCTGTCAAAGAAATCACGACAATAAGAAAATAGGCTACTTGAAAAAACTCAACGGCGCTAGCATCAATCTCGCGATACATATCGTAATATTATCACGCTGCTTCTGTGCGGACAAACTTATCAAAAAGTGAAATTCTTGTGTCCCCAGGAGGAATCGAACCTCCATTACGGGATCCGCAATCCCGTGTTCTATCCGTTGAACTATGAGGACGAACGAGAAGAACAAATAAGATTTACTCTTATTTGTTTTTCGAGTGATGTCCTCACAAGAAATTGCTTTCGCAATTTCGCCATGAGGATAAAACTCATATCCCCCTGCGGTGAGGGAGGGATTCGAACCCTCGCGCCGGATTGCTCCGACCTAGGAGTTTAGCAAACTCCCCTCTTCGACCACTTGAGTACCTCACCACTCATGACCGTATGTCACTACATATTTTTATATCAACGCCGCGGTTTAATCAATTGAGCTTAAGACTCGCGTGGTTGCTGGCATCGCATAAAACCTGTATAAATTCTGCCTCCTCGGGTATAATGGATGCATAAGTAGGTCTTAAATGAATAGAGAAAATATACAAATGGTTGTGGGGGTTATAGTTATCGTTTTAGTATCCCTTTTCGGGAACGCTCCGACAAGCTCAGACATCGAACCACAAACTGCGACAATTGTTGATTCTGTTAGCGGAGACGATATTGAGAATGGTGCGACTCCAAGCGGAGCACAAAACAACGAGGCCGAATCCTCCGAGTCCGTAGGCCAAGCGCCTAACGATGGGGCTCTACTCCCAGAATCGTTCAACGAGGGTGAGCTCGAGGAGGAGTTCGATAGTGTCCAGATGGGCATTGATCTTCTTGATAGCCCGATGCAATAAACTCTGGTTTAGGCTATTGCTATCGTAACCATTTGGCGTTACATTCCGTTTTAAATGTTAGAGGACGAGCAAAACCTAATCGCCCGGGCTAAGGAGGGTGAGGCCGAGGCTTTTGGCCTACTGTACGATTTTTACATGCCCAGGATCTATAGGTTTGTCCTCGTTAAAGTAGGCCATCGTGAGGAGGCCGAAGACCTCACCCACCAAACGTTCTTGAAAGCATGGGAGCATATCGAGACGTACGAGTCTCGTGGTTACCCGTTTAGTAGTTGGCTTTACAGTATAGCCCGGAATTCCGTGATAGATCATCACAGGAGATCAAAACCCCAAGTGAGCATTGATGAACTTGGGGACGACATTCTCCTTGAGAAGGAAACTCAGGGCAGTGGCCTAGATGCGAAAATCGGTTGGGATGTAATGCTCGAAGCTATTTTTAGACTTAAGGGCATTGAGCAAGACGTTCTTATAATGCGCTTCGTGGACGAGCTTACCCACCAAGAGGTCGCGAAGGCCATAGGCAAAACCGAGGGAGCCACCAAGGTTATCCAGCACAGAGCGCTAAAGAACCTGAAGAAGCTAATCGAATCATGACGCAAAACGAACTTATCAAAAAACTTGGAGGACTAAGAGCAATCGAGCCGAATGAAGAATTCGTGCGCGTTTCACGTTCAGTAATTTTGTCCTCTCAGTCGGGAATTCCGATTGAAAGAACGACCAGGAACACAATATTTTCTCGCGGATTGAGTTTTGCCGCATCTGTTACTCTTACCGCGGTTTTTGTACTTGTTCTAGCACTAGGAAGCGTCGCGGGGTCTTTAAAGACGTTGTTTCTACCGACTCTTCATGGAGTAAACAATGAAGCTCTGGTAAGTGAGGCTGACGCGGTGACGGGGGACATAGACATTCGCTTAAATGATATTGAATATTTTGATAGGACAAGTCGAACTGTCGCTCTGGCAGACAGCTCACAGGAAGGCATGCTGGATGGTGAAGACGAAATAGATGAACTGTTAAATCAGGTAATTGAGTACTAAGCAATGAAGCGCACAACAATATTAATACTCTTAGCTATTCTCGTGGGGATTGGAATGAATCCCCGCGTTTCTTTTGCACAGGAAGATGAATTATTCATAGCCATAAACCAAGATGAGTCTCTGACCGAGACTGAACGGTTTGAGATGGCAAAAGATGGACTTGGCAAGGCGCTTGTCCTTGCACTCGAGAAAGTGGCACAGCTCACATCCGACCTAGACAACCGGCAGTTCGACGAAGGCACTCGTGGAGCAGAGTTAAAAGCTTTGTATCTTCTCGATTTGGTGGGATATAACACTTTTTACTCCGAGGCTCTCGCAACTACACCAACACTTGAAAATCTTGAGGCAGTGCAGGCTCTGGCACAAAAAGTAAAAGACTATAGGGACACGACCTACACGCCTGGGGTCGAGAACATCGTAGAGTTTGTCCTTGTCTTCTACAGCGAGGACATCCTTAAAACTGCTACGGAGAGATTTGAAAAAATATCGGCGGACATTGAAAAGCTTGAGACTCTCGGTCTTATAGACGCAGGGGTGTTCACCGAACAGATAAACTCTATAAACACTCTTTTAACAGATGCTGGAGATCTGCGTTTACAGGCGAGTGAGATTATTCTTGCGGTTCAGCCGCAAGAGGCTACAACTACAGTCGAAACGATTGCTAGTAGCACAGAGGCAGAAATAGATACACTGCCCCTCACCGCTGAAACCGCTGAAGTGGTTGAGGAGGTTGCACCTCGAATGCTTTTGCAAACCAGTTTAGGTAACGTCAAAAGTGCGTATGAATTATTCTTAGAAATAAGCAATTCAGTTAAGGTAACACTTGGATTGGAATAATGTAAGTTTCGGTAATGGCCAAACAAGAAATCCCGCCGTAGAGCGGGATTTCTTGTCTTAAACCTTTTTGATTTAGGCTACGGCGTCCTTTAGAGACTTTCCTGCGCTAAATCTTGGTACAGTCTTAGCGCCAATCTGGATTTTCTCGCCTGTTCTTGGGTTTACGCCCTGACGAGCTGCCCTCTTTGAGACCTTGAAAGTTCCAAAGCCGGTGATTGTTACTTCCTCACCTTTCGACAGTGTCTTCGTGATTGCGTCGAAAACTGCATCCACCGCTGCTTCTGCCTGAGTTTTTGTGTCTAGGCTTGCAGCCGTGTGTACTGCATCGACTAATTCTGGTTTTCTCATTAGTTAAGTTTTGATTCGAATTCGACCTTTCAAATAACGTATGTTGCCATTATAGCAGAAATTTGGGGCTGTGACAGGGCGTTTCACCTGTAATGCTATTTCGCGTACTCTACGGCCCTTACTTCTCTTATAACGTTCACCTTAATCTCGCCTGGGTATTTTAACTCGGATTGGATTTTCGCCGCAACGTCTCTCGCCAATTGTAGAGCCATAAAGTCATCTATTTGCTCTGGCACTACGAAAACCCTCAATTCTCGTCCCGCCGAAACGGCATATGCCTGCTTAACACCCTTAAATTCCATAGCAATACGCTCTAGGTCTTCCAGACGTTTTACATAGCTTTCTAGTGTCCCTCGCCTTGCGCCTGGGCGCGCTGCAGAGAGCGCATCAACCGCAGCGACTATAAATGATTCTGGCGTAGAAAACGGATATTCTTCGTGGTGAGATTCCATCGCAGCAATCACGGCAGTGTCTATCCCGTATTTCTTGAGAATCTTTCTGCCTAGCTCCACGTGGGTACCCGGCACTTCGTGGTCAATTGCTTTTCCTATATCATGCAGAAGAGCTCCCTTTTTCGCAACATCTACATTCGCACCGAGCTCGGCCGCTATCATGCCGGCAAGGTGCGCCATTTCTATCGAATGCGTAAGCACATTCTGTCCGAAGCTGGTACGAAAATTTAGTCTTCCCAAAAGTTGTACTATTTCCTTTGGAAAATCGTAGACTCCTATTTCCTGGGCCGCTTCTTCCCCTATTTCTTGCATTCTTTGCTCTATTTCAGATTTCGCTTCTTCCACTTTCTCTTCAATCTTTGCCGGCTGTATACGCCCGTCTTTTATAAGTTTCTGAAGTGTAAGCCTTGCAATCTCGCGCCTTAGCGGATCGAACGAAGAAATTATTATGCTTTCCGGTGTTTCGTCTATTATGAACTCTGTCCCCGTCATCCTTTCTAAGGTTCTAATGTTTCTCCCTTCCCTACCAATGATTTTTCCTTTCAGATCTTCCGAGGGAAGCGTGAACACGGACGTTGTAAGTTCGGACACATGCGATCGGGAGTATCTTTGCATCGCCGCCGTAATAATCTCAACGCTTTTCTTTTCAACCTCTTCGTTTCTCTCACGAGCTAGGTTGGCTATGGTTTTCGCTAGTTCTTCTCTGTGCTCGTTTTGAATTTCGGTCAATAACTTCTGCTTTGCCTCTTCTTTAGTAAGCCCGGCTGCCTCGGCAAGCGCCTCCGTTGCCCTTTCTCTGATTTTTTCTATTTCATTAGCAGACTCAGCGAGTTCTTGTGTCTGTTTTTCGAGTCTCTCACGCTCTTTTCTGAATTCGTCTTCTTTTCGTCCGAACTCTTCGTCTTTCTTTAGGAAACGCTCTTCCAAGCGATCCAAGCTCGCTTTTCTTTCTTTGTCTTCTTCCTTAGCTTCGTCGAGAAGCTCTACTGCTTTATTTTTCGCCTCAAGAACAATATCTTGAGCTTTGTTTTTAGCTTTCCTTAAGTCCTCCTGAAGCTTGTTCTCCAGGGAGTTTATCCTTCGCGCTCCTATCGTATATCGAATGAAGTAGCCGGCTGCTATTGCCACAATAGCAATCCCGACCACTACTAGTGGTTCGTTTAACATGATTGATTATTGAGTATTTATTCATGACGCTTTGGAACCATAATACGCCCAAACTAATAAAAGTAAATAGGCGTTGGCCGAGCGGCTACTTTTCTCTAAACAAGAGCTCCAATTGCAGACAAAGCGGAGATTAGAATGGTCAGGGCCGCGAATAGAACCGCGTTTCTCACTACGATTGCCCTGGATAAGCTGCCCGCGAGTCTATGTGTGGTTGTGTCGTGAAAAATAAAAACAAAGAGTGTCAGAAATGCGCCGCCAATAAGCACATCCACTGATAGGAACAGTATTATCCAGGCAATCTCTATAAACATGAATGCCTCGAGTGCCGCTATAAGAGTCGGGCGCTCCCCTTCAGACTCTGTGACAGTCGAGTAAAACTCCCTGAACATAAGAAAAAGCGCTATGAACACAAGTCCCTGCGATGTGAGTCCGAAGCGTTCTATAAGAAGAGTTCCGAGTGCCGCTATTATGCCGAAATGCACAATTCGATATGCCTTTTGGCGCTGTATTAAGACGAGATTTTTAACTCCGAGCAATATGAAGAAAGAAACGCCCCATGATGTGATAAATAGAAATTCTCCTCCGCTTGCGAGAACCGGAGAGAAAAACGGGATAGACAGGAGGGCGAGCGAGGAGGGTATAAACTTTCCATTGTTAAGCATCGGTCTTAGATAGAAAACTCCGAACGCTAGGATGAAAACTAGCGCCACCCAAAAAGAGAAACCGCCTGATCGCAACCAGTAAAGCAGGGTAGAGGCGATAAGAACCTTAAGCGCTAACCGTAATGTCTGATTTATCGAGGCTGATTTTAACCTTGCTCCCATCTTTTATTTTCCCACTTACTATGTGATCCGCTAGTTTGTCGAGGATTACTCTTTGTATCAGTCTCTTTATAGGACGCGCTCCGAATTCTGGATCAAATCCGTTATCAATTATATATTTCTTGGCCTTGGAATCTACGGAGAGCTTAATCCCGCGTTCGTCGAGTTGCTTCGATAGTTCAACGAGTTGAATATCTACGATCTTGCCGAGGATATTTTTATCGAGGGAGTTGAATATTACAATTTCGTCTATCCTGTTCAAGAACTCCGGGCGGAAACTTTCCTTTAGCGCGCTTTTAACTTTCTCTTTGTAATCTTCGTCTTTAGCCAATCTATCTTCCTTCTCCGCGGTGGTAAATCCAAGCCTCGACATCTCACGTGTGAATCGACTACCAACGTTTGAGGTCATTATGATAATTGTGTTCTTAAAGTTGACTATTCTTCCCTTTCCATCCGTCAACCTCCCATTGTCGAGTATTTGCAGGAGGATGTTAAATACCTCCGGGTGCGCTTTCTCTATCTCATCAAAAAGTATCAAGCTGTAGGGTCTGTGGCGGACTATCTCGGTAAGCTGTCCTCCCTCTTCGAAACCGACATATCCTGGCGGTGAACCAACGAGGCGCGCTGTCGTATGCCGCTCCATATATTCAGACATATCTATTCTCACTAGTGCCTTTTCGTCGTCGAACATAAACTCGGAAAGCGCTCTAGCAAGTTCTGTTTTGCCTACTCCGGTCGGTCCCAAAAACATAAACGATCCCAATGGCCTATCCACGGGCGCAAGCCCCGCGCGAGCGCGTCTTAGAGCGCTCGATACAACTTTTATCGCATCGTCTTGTCCGACAATCCTCTCTCGAAGGACGTCTTCTATCCTTTGTAGCTTTCCAACCTCTGACTCCAACATGTTTTCCATCGGTATACCGGTCCAGCGGGAAATTACACGCGCAACATCTTCTCTATCTATATCTTCTTTTAAGAACCGACGTTTTCCGTCCTTTCTGTCCGCTTTTGGCGTAGAGAAATACTTCTTCTCAAAGGCTTGATAGTCTTTTTCCGCCCTAGGAAGCTCTCCGTAGATTATTTGAGCAACACGCTCCAAATCTCCGTCTCTTTCCGCTACCTCTTTTTCTCTTTTTAGTTCGTCTATCCTGCCTCTTAGATTATTTAGTTTCTCGAAGAGAAGTTTCTCCCCATCCCAATCCGCTGACAGTTCATCATTTTCTTTCTTGAGTACTTCGAGCCCCTTTTCAATTTCCTCTAATCTTCCCTTGGTCTTCGCGCTGTTCTTCTCATTTACGAGCGCCGCTTTCTCAATCTCGAGGGAGGTTATTTGCTTTCTTAAATTGTTTATATTTCCTGGCAGGCTCTCGCTTTCCAGTTTTCTTGCTGCTGATGCTTCGTCTATAACATCGACGGCTTTATCCGGCAGGAACCTATCTGATATATATCGTGCTGATAGATTCGCCGCAGCGACAAGCGCATCGTCGCTGATGCGCAACCCGTGATGAAGTTCATATTTCTCTTTGAGTCCCCTAAGAATCGTTATGCTATCCTCAACGCTTGGCTCTTCGACATAAACGGGCTGAAAACGTCGCTCTAGGGCTGCATCCTTTTCTATATAACGTTGATACTCCTTGAGTGTTGTGGCCCCAATTGCGTGTAGCTCGCCGCGCGCGAGGGCTGGTTTTAGTAAATTAGACGCATCAACTGCGCCCTCCGCTGCGCCTGCGCCGACTATCATGTGGGCCTCGTCAATGAAGAGAATAATTCGCCCGGCGGCATCCTTCACTTCTTTAATAAAAGCTTTTAGTCTATCCTCGAATTCCCCCCTAAACTTTGTGCCCGCGATTAATGACCCGATGTCTAATGTTATAACCTCTTTATCTTTTAGGGTTTCGGGGACGTCGCCCGAAATAATCTTTTGGGTCAACCCCTCGACTATAGATGTTTTTCCAACGCCCGGCTCACCAATTAAAATTGGGTTGTTTTTTGTTCTCCGCGAAAGGATCTGGATGATTCTTCGTAATTCTTCCTCGCGCCCTATAACGGGATCGAGCTTTCCTTCACGTGCTTCTTCTGTGAGGTTTATAGAATACTTTTCGAGTGCTTGGAATTTGCTCTCCGGCATATCATCCATTATTTTCGTGCTCCCGCGGAGTTTCGCTAGATTTCTTAGCGCTGTTTCTTTTCTCATGCCAAGTCTCTCTAACAACATTCTAGCCGCTGAATCCACGTTAAGAATTCCGAGAAGCAAGTGCTCGCACGAAATAAACTCGTCTTTATTTTGAGACGCGCTCTTCGCGGCCTGGTCGATTACTTTGATTACCTCTTGAGAAAGATACAGCTGGCCAACTGATGCAGTAGAGAATATTTTCGGCAATCTTCTTAGCTCTTCCCTTATTGTCTTGTCGAGCATTTCCAGGTTAATCCCGCCCTGGCTTAGAATCGGTCGAACTAGTGACTCGGAATCTGCGAATAAAGCCGAAAGGAGATGGAGGGCGTTAAATTCTCCATGGCTCTCTGCAACTGCTAAATCCTGCGCTCTTTGGAGTGCTTCTTGAGCTTTTATCGTAAACCGATTAAACGGATTCATATATGTGCGTTATTTATACGATAGACAGCGATGAAGTCAAGATTAAATCAATTTCGTTCAGAAACTAAGTGTTGTTCCTTGTTGTGTTGTCCGTGTGGTATTCGTTGCTTGTTTTATTCCGCCAGAGGTAGTCTGCGAGTTTGTATTTGTGCAACCGCCGTTATTGTAATGTTGGTAGTTAGCGCTTGCGCTGTTGTATGTAACAGACTGCCCGTCGGACTTTATCGCTTTAAAATCCCGCCAAATAACACTCGCCGAGGGGTCATCACATTTCGCGAAAACCTCAGACCAGACGACCGGAGACCCCAGCCAATCGCCTCCACCATAAAGATCTCGTATTACAGTTGTTGCTCCAGTGCCCATATCTCTGATCTCAGCTCGCCAGGTACCGGAAGAATTTTCGATTTTGTAAACACGAAGCCTATACTGCCTGCTCGAAGACCAATTATACGAACGCGTGTTTTTGTCACTGGGATCGTTCTGCTTCGGGGGCAATGAAGATTCCGATCCTGACAGAACATTTCCGTCATTGTCATAACCTCCCCAATTCACTGTCCTAAAAGGTGTTCCTGAGCTATCAGGATGCCACTGAATTCCCGTATGAGCTCCGCCAGTACTTTGCCAGTCGTCATCATAAAAACTTACCTGTAGAGCCCAGAAATATAGCTCGTTAACAGACGGCTGTTTCGTTACTTCGACTGTTGCGGATACCTCTTTAAATAAATCTCCTCCGGTCCCACCCCACCATAGGTGAAAAGATGAAGCGCCTGCTGGCGGGTATCCACTGATGCGCTGTGGGCCGGCTTCAACAACTGGTTCGTCTGCCCCTGTTTCTTCTTGGTCCGAGTTTTCATCGTCTAGGGGAGGATTTACTACATTACTATTCGGTGTGTCTGGCGTTGGCGGTATCGGTGCTGATTCCTCCTCTAAACTAACATCACTCGGGACTATACGAGAATCCGATGTTTCACTTTCATCCTCCGACGGTGAGAAAAAGTCTTTTAATGCATTCCTGTCTTTATCTTTAAGCAGATACTCGTTCTCTTCGTCAGCTAGATTCCTTTGATATGACTTTAATCCAAACTCTCCATGGTAAAAAACATTTAATGAGCCTACGGTGACGAGAAACACAAGCGCGCCAGTTAACCCTAATCCAATTATCTTTATCACTTTACTCAAATTATACCAGACAAAAAGCTTAGATAACTTTATTGTAGTAACCTTGCCGCCGTCTTATATTTCTCGGGTATATCGAGGGCGATAAATTCATCTCTGCTCACCCATTTGTATTCTTTGTGCTCATAGCTAAGTCTCACGTCGCCCGAACAATTATCTAGACTGCACGTATATGTAAATGAAACAATGGGGTACTTAAATCCATCTCTGTAGACCGTATAATCTACGTCAAGAATTGCGAGTGAGTTCGGCTTGACTCCAGCTTCTTCCTCCGTCTCTCTCTTGCCGGCCTCGAGGGGACTCTCTCCTTTCTCCACTAAACCGCCTGGTAAGTCCCATTTCAACGGCCTGCTTGGAGCAGTTTCACCCCGGAGGAGTACAAGTAGGTCACCGTCGCTGTTTGTGATGATAACTTTTGATGTAACTATGACCTTCTGCCATCCATTCTTGAAAAGCATACGCTAAATTTCTTGCCTTTACTTAAGTGCTGCTTTTATAAAGGCTAAAAACAGCGGATGTGGCGACATCGGTCTTGATTTTAGTTCCGGATGGAACTGGGTGCCCAGAAAGAATGGGTGTTTTTTCTTCGGAAGCTCCGCTATTTCCATTAGAATTCCGTCGGGAGATTTTCCCGAGAACACTAAGCCCTTCGACTCTAGCTTCTTTATATACTCCGGGTTCACTTCGTAGCGGTGGCGGTGCCTTTCGGATATTTTTCTCTTGCCATAGGCATTTGCTGCTATCGTTTCCCTCCCCAATACTGCCGGGTATGCTCCGAGCCGCATTGTTCCGCCGTATTTTGCTTTCTCAAGTTTCTCTTTTTGGTCTGGTATAACATCTATGACTGGGTATCGTGTTTTTTTGTCTATCTCTGTACTATTCGCGCCTCTTAGCCCAGCCACATTCCTTGCAAACTCTATGGTGGCAAGTTGCATACCATAACAGAGGCCTAGGAATGGAACTTTCTTTTCCCTTGCGTATCGGATGGCCCTAATCTTTCCTTCTATATCCCTACTACCAAACCCGCCAGGGACTATAATGCCGTCATACTGATTCAGGGTTTTCCATTTTCCGGCATCCACCCAGTCGATCTTTGGCTTCACTCCTAATGCGTAGGATGCGTACTTAACGGACTCGATTACTGAGAGATATGAGTCAGAAAGTATAAAATCTCCAGTGCCAAAATACTTCCCAACGATGCCTATGCGAACTTCTTTTTTAAGTCTCTTAATTTTACCGACGAATCGAGTCCACTCTTTCATATCTCTTTTTCTCTTGGTAAGTCCTAGCTTTTTGGAAAGCCTGTCTGCCACACCGGCTTTATCTAATTGAATCGGAATTTCGTATACGTCATCAACCTCTGGAGCCGAGATAACATCTTCTATAGAGAGGTTGCAGTTCAATGCGATTTTTTCTCTGCGCTTGTTGTCTAATGGAAGGGGGGCTCTTGCCAGAATCATGTCCGGCTGAATACCAGTCGAGTTTAAAGTCCTCACTGCGTATTGTGTGGGTTTTGTCTTCAATTCATTGTCCCTGTTTCTCATCGGCAGGTAGCTAACCAGGATTGTAATCACGTCGTCCGGATGAGCGAGTTTTAGGAAACGAATTGTTTCAAGAAATAAAATATTTTGATACTCACCTACCGTTCCACCAATTTCAACTAAGACTATATCGGCTTTGTCATGGTCCGCTGCCGCATTTAAATCTTCGATTACTTGAAGGGGAATGTGAGGCACTACTTCTACGCACCTACCCTTGTATTTCAGCGCCCTCTCTTTGTTTATCACAGACAAATAAACGCTCCCGGTTGTGAGAGAATTTAGTCTGCTAAAATTTCTATCCAGGAATCGTTCGTAATTGCCTAGGTCCTGATCACACTCTCCTCCATCATCTAAAACAAAAACCTCACCGTGTTCGGTGGGGTTCATAGTGCCTGCGTCGACGTTAACGTATGGATCAATTTTTACGGCGGTAATCTTGTGGCCTCGGCTCTGGAGTATTTTGCCAATCGATGCGGTCGCTACGCCTTTGCCCACTCCGGACATTACCCCTCCAGTGACAAAGATGTATTTGCGTTTGGCCATCTATGCGCTTTAGTTTAACCCATAAAAAGATTTTATAAAACACGCTCGATGACTCCATCTGGGGATATCCGTTTGGTAGTTCTTGTAAACGAAGGGCTACCTCTAGCAGGGTAGCTCTTCTCGCCTTTTATAGTATTTGGTGCTTATCTTTATGTCAGAGAATGTCCTTCAGCTCCGGCAACTCGTTCTTCAGCGCCTTCGCCAGACGCGGAATCACCGCCGCGCCCCAGCCTTCGCGCTGCTGGCGATCCAGGATCATCCGCCCGATGTCCCAATACAACAGAACCATCGCCGAGTTGGCGGCCAGGACGACGCGAAGCCGTTCTTGCTGGATGCGCCGCTTGATCGCGCTAAGTACAGCATTTCATAAATACGGTCACGTATTTTCCCTCCTAGGCGGCCAGAGTCGGCGACGCCCAGGGGAGATGGATTTTGTTGAGCAAGGCATGCAGATCGCGTCGGGTGAATCTCCACTCGAAAGGCTTGGCAATCTGCTCGTAGTAACGCTGAAAATTCAGGAGACGTTCTTCCAGTGCCTCGAGCGAACGGAAGTCGTTGGGTGTGAGAGCCTTACGTTGGAGGATGGAGAAATAGATCTCGATTTGGTTCAACCAACTGGCGTGCACCGGCCCATGGACAAGAACCAGGTTGGGATAACGCTCCTGCAGGCGGGCAACGGAGCGTGGGCCGCGATGAGCAGACCCGTTATCGACGATCCAAAAGACTCGCCTCGCCTCCGTATAAGGAGGCTGGCTCATCACCTGGGCTACGAGCCGATCAAACGGCGCTATGCCACTTTTTCTCTCGCAGCGGCCAAAGAGCTTGGCACGATGGACATCCAAAGACGCATGATAGGCCCAGGCCCCGCAGCGGGTGTATTCGTGTTCCACCTTTATGGCCGCGTCAGGCTGAGCCGGACAGGTAGAATGTCGTCGCCGGCGGGCCTGGATGCTGGTTTTCTCATCGGCAGACAGCACGAACTCGTCGTCTTTGAGAGGCTGCCCGTCCCACATTCTTTCATAAAGATCCAGGATGCGTCCCGCTTTCAGGGCAAAGTCGGGATCCCGAGGGAATATCCACGAGCGGTATCGCCACGGGCGGATGGCATCCTCGTGGAGCCATCGCCACACGGTGCTGTCGCTGATTGTGGCCACGAGGCCACTCTGACTAGCCTGTCGAGTCAGATCGGCGACGCTCCAGCGGGACAGGGGTACCTCACAGGCAGAAGGCATCTCGCATGCCAGGGCCTTGATCTGAACGACGAGTTCTGGGGGGAAAACACCGGGGGCGGCCCGGCCTTGGATGCTCTTCAAGCCCAGCGATACGTTGTTCGAAGAACCGCTTTCGCCACATGCTGACGACTTCACGACGAGTACTGAGTCGGGCTGCAATCTCATTGTTTCGCAGTCCTTGGGCTGCCAGAAGGATGATCTTGGCCCGTATGACCTCCAAATACGGTAACGTATACTTGGCAGCACGCCGAGCCAGTTCCTTGGCCTCTCCAAGTGACAGCACAATCTGGTAAGGGCTTCTTCTTGGCATAGGCAACCTCCTCGATCGCCACTATGCCATAAAATGTCCGGTTAAGCAACTTCACGTATTGACTCATGTAAAATGTTACCGAGGGGGGTACAGTTGACTCAAATGAAAATGTTACCGAGAGGGGACTGTGCCTGCATACGAAGAGATGAACATTGACGAACGGAGGAAATACCTAAAGCGAATGGCGGGGCGTTATGTGGGGGGTGACCGAAAGGCAAGGAACCTGCTGCTGACAGAGATGGAGGCGGTGATCGGGCTACACCGCAAGAGCCTGATCCGGCTGCTGGGCGGGCCGACGCTGGATCGGCAGCCACGTATCGCTACCCGAGATCGCACTTATGGGCTGGCTGTCGCTGATACCGTTGGGGTGGTCTGGGAGAGTCTGGACTACGTCTGCGCCCAACGGCTGACGCCAGTGCTGTTGGGCACAGCTAAACATCTGGCCCGATTCGGCGAGCTAAGTCTGACGGCGGAGATTGAGGGACAGTTGACCAAGATCAGTCGGTCTAGTGTACAACGCCTGCTCACCAAGGGGGCTCAGGACGTCTGCCGTCTGCCTCAGCGTGGACCGGAACGGGCCAACCGGATAGCCAAGTCGATTCCCATGGGAAGGCTGCCATGGGATATCAAGGAGCCAGGGCACTTCGAGGTGGACCTGGTACACCATTGTGGAGAGGCCTCGGTGGGTGAGTACCTCCATACCCTGCAGATGGTGGATATAGCCACGGGGTGGAGCGAACGGGTAGCGATCCTGGGACGCGGCCAACTGGCTATGGAAGAGGGCTTTCGTCGCATCCTCCAACGACTGCCCTTTCCCATTCTCCGATTGCATCCGGATAACGGCTCTGAGTTCCTCAACGACCATCTGATTCGCTTCTGGGGCGAGCAGATCGTGGGACTGGAACTGGGTCGGAGCCGGCCTTACCACAAGAACGACAACCGATTCGTCGAGCAGAAGAACGACACCTTGGTGCGTGCTTACCTGGGTCACCGGCGTCTGGACACTCGGGACCAGTGCGAGGCAGTCAACGGGCTCTATGACGAACTATGGGTCTTCTACAACATCTTTCAGCCAGTGCTGCATCTGACCTCCAAGGAGGTGGTGGAGAATCGTATCAAGAGGAAATGGGATGAGGCCCAGACTCCCTATCAGCGGGTGCTACACCAGAACGTCTTGAAGAGTGAGCAGGAAACCAGGTTGGCGGCTCTCTATGACCGTACCAATCCACGACAGTTGCGAAAGGGCATCTACCAGACCATCGACAGGCTGTGGGACAAGCCCAGAGGGATCCCGGCCCCAATAGGCGATCATCGGGAAGAGACAGGGCACGTGGATAAGTGCACGGCTCTGCGGACCCGCACACTTACCCACGTGCCCGACTACGACAGCCATCCATCACTTGCCTAACATGGCTATGAACACCATCAAAACAGAAAGGAGGAAGCTAACCCCGGTAACATTATCATTTGAGTCAACCGTCTCAAAATCGACCCGCTCGGTAACATTCTTATTTGAGTTGACGCGTAGAAGGGT
>Ga0209341_10002573_pt1 | contig 17200 bp, 15 predicted proteins | sample RifCSP13_2_FD_184020 | JGI IMG/M metagenome (GOLD analysis project Ga0209341, IMG submission 184020) | Soil microbial communities from Rifle, Colorado - Rifle CSP2_sed 13_2 (SPAdes) (version 2) | ecosystem: Environmental > Terrestrial > Deep subsurface > Rock core/Sediment | place: Rifle... | reverse complement strand
CCGTTAAAAAAGGCCGATGACGCTGTTTTGATAGATACGAGCAATATGAATTTGGAAGAGGTTTTAAATGTTATGCTGAAAACCGTTAAGGAGAGGATTTCCATTGGAAATACTTGTTGCTAAACATGCGGGTTTTTGTTTTGGAGTTAAGCGGGCTATAAATATGGCCGAGGATTGTGCAAAAGAGGCTGAAGGACGTATCTATACCCTGGGTCCGATTATCCATAATCCCCAGGTAGTTAAAGAATTGGAGAAATCTGGCATTTCTGCCATAAAAGCTCTTGATGATATAGAGAATGGGACAGTTATTATTCGTTCTCACGGTGTGACATCAGATGAAATGAGGATAGTACAGGATAAAGGGGTCAAGGTTGTTGATGCAACCTGTCCTTTTGTTAAAAAGACCCATGAGTATGTAGAGCTTCTTACAAGGGAAGGGTATTCTGTAATTGTAGTAGGGGATAAGGACCATCCGGAAGTTAGGGGTATTTTGAGCTATGGTGGAAAGGATATCATGGCAGTTGCCTCGGTAGAGGATTTAAAAGATATGCCGAGAAAGAAAAGAATTGGCATTGTGGCGCAGACAACACAATCCATAGAGAACCTTCAGACGGTAGTCGCCCACTGTCTAAAAAAGGCATCAGAGCTTAAGATATTTAATACCATATGCAATGCAACATCTGTAAGGCAGCAGGAATCAATAGAGCTTGCAAAACAGGTAGACTGCATGATTGTGATTGGCGGCAGAAACAGCGCAAATACCAACCGCCTTACAGAGATTTGCAGAAAGATTCAACCCAAGACATATCATATAGAGGTGCCAGAAGAATTGGAGAAATTGAATCTTAACGGCGCCCAAAAGGTCGGCATAACAGCAGGCGCATCTACGCCAAGCTGGCTCATAGAAAAGACCATAGATTGCTTGAGGGAGAAAAAAGCAAATAAGTTAGAGGACAAAAGGAGAATGTAGTGGATAAATGTTTAGAACTAAAATTTGTGGTATAATTTGTTCATATGGCTGATGAGAAAGAAAAACTTCCGCTTGATGCCCGAATACTCAGCGAGGCAATTATAGAATTAAATATATCACGCCGCAATGTATCTCTTTATCCCAGAGGACATTCTTTAATAGAAGGCTCATTAAATCGGGCCTTTGAGCTTCTCCAGAAACTCTTTGAATTAAGACCTGAAATTACCCTCTCTGTTGCAAAAGATACCCTCATTATTGATAACTACTTCCTCGATAAGAAAAATCCTGTTTATAGAGAATTTGCCCTTCACTTAAGTAAATTAAATATTGCCTATCTCATATTCATAACCGGCTTAACAAAAGATGAGCTTTATGAATTCCATCGTTTTTTGTCAGAGGCTGCCAAGGAATCTACCTCAAATGAGCTGCAGGAGATATTAAAAGGACATAATGTAATTCATATCAAGGTCGGGTTTGTTGACTATAGCGCATTTTCTTTTCGCGAAGGTGAGACAAAGCAAGAAGCCTCAGAGCAGCATCTCTGGGAGCGATATGTTTACGGTCTCCTTGAAGGGAGTCTACAGACAGGCGATATACCTGATGGAATACAGGATATACCTCCAGAGCTACTTGCAACCATCTTAAATAAAGCACGCACTGAGAATCTTAAAGAGGAGAGTTACGATAAGGTAATTACAACCTATATTAGAAGGTCTTCTGAAAGGGCATTTTCAAGCAAGGAGCTTAAAAGGCTTATGGATTTTATTAATGGTCTGAAACCTGAGTTGAAAAAACAATTTCTTTCTTCTGCTTTTAAGAGCGCCCCTAAAGATATAGAGGCCACTGAGAATGCCCTCAAGGATGTATCTGTAGACAAGGTCATAGAGCTGCTTGACACAATTAATAAGCAAAAGGTTGCAGTGCCTGAACCCCTTAAAATCCTACTTGAAAAATTCTCATCATTTCAGCCTGATGGTATAGAAAACCCTGTATTTGGAGATAGTATTATTGCAGATGACATATTCATCTCCCCTGATATAATAAGTCTTTTGAGCGAAGGTAATTTTGAGGCCTTTGTAACCAATACGTATCAAAAGGAGATTGAGAAACTTTTAACTTTTGATGCCTCAGCAGCTACAACAGAGAAGTTAGATGAACTTAAGAGGGAATGTGATGAAGAGTACCTTGAAAGAGATTTTAATCTGATAATCCTGGAATTTGCTTCATCTCCTATTGTTTCAGAACAGGATTACAATTATTTTATTGCCCTTTTGGGTGGCCATGCAGTCCAGTTTTTAGGAACTGGCCAGTATGAAAGGGTTCTCAAAATTCTAAAGGTCTTAGAATCTAATGCAGCAGCAAAGCTGTTTCCTGATGCAACCAAGGCAGCTTTGGACTATTTCAATTCTCCAGAGTTTATTACTCAGTGTGTTGATTCATTCAGGATAATAGGCAGAGAGGCAAGAGAAGAGGCCTTACTCTTATGTGATTATTATGGTGAAAGCATAATACCTCGTTTGATTGATGTGCTTGTTGAAGAAGATTCGCAAACAATCAGAAAATTCTTTCTTTCCCTCATATCGCACTTTAGCAATAAGTGTATTCCAGAGGCGATTAAACGTCTTGGAGACCAGAGATGGTTTGTAAAGAGGAATATGCTTTTGATTTTGAGGGAGTTTGGCGGTAAAGAGATAATCCCGCATGTCAGGCCATACTGTCATCATGCAAACATTAAAGTAAGTTTTGAGGCGATTAAGTGTTTGCTAAAAAGCGGAGACAGGTATGGTGTTGACGCCCTTCGTAAATATCTAAGGTCAGAATCAAACGAGATAGTTGAACAGGCAGTTGGTTTTTCAGGGGCATTTAAGGTAAGAGAGGTTATACCTGATTTAATTCAGATGCTTAAGAAAAAGGGTATAAGCGGTGTTAATCTTTCTGACAAGATTCCGGTTATACGGGCGCTTGGTCAGATAGCTGATCCGAGCGCCCTTGATGTTTTTAGAGAACTTCTTTCATCTAAGAGCCTTATCTTTAAAGGCTCTGTTGAGAAGTTAAAGATGGAGATATACATGGCGTTAAAAAACTTTCCTTACGAAGCCATTACGGATCTGGTTGAGGCTGGCTTGCAATCCAAGGATGAACAGATACGCGAGGAATCGCTAAAGTTAAAGAGGCAGTATGCCGACTGATATGGAAGCCGTTAGAAAATTTATTTCAGTATTAATGTCTACAATATCGAATTGCTCTTTGTATACAAAAAATCATGCATCAATAGATGAGTTGACACAGAAGGCATTATCAATACTGAATGAACTGCTGACAGGGGCAGACAGGGTTGAGATAATGTTAATTGAAAATGACCTGATAGTTAATAAAGCCCCGCTCAGGGATGTGGGTGTTCACGGGAATACATTTATAAAGCGCATAAAACGGAGAGGCATTTCTCGGATTGATTTTCTTGCAGGGATAACCTTTGCAGAGCTCAAACAGTTTATTGCTGATATGTCAGAAACAGATAAAGAGCCAAAAACCTATCCTCATATTAAGACAGGAGTTATTGATGTCAGATTAGGCGGAGTAAAAGTAGATGCGAATATTAGCGCAGAGGCACTGTCCAAGCTGACAACTCAGCAGCTTGAAAAGGTCAAGGATGTCTATCATGATTTCTCGCCTTTTAGCAAGCTGAATGTGGCAGGGCTTGAGGAGATTGTAGTCAATTTTATTGTCACCTTCAAAAAGGAGGCAAATATACTTAAACTTATTAGCCCTGTGAAATCCCACAGTGAGTACACATATACACATGCAACCAATGTAGCAGTGCTTTCTATGGTTCAGGCAGAATCTCTCGGTGTGAAGGATAAATTACTGCAGGATATTGGCATAGCAGCGCTGTTGCATGATGTTGGCAAGATGTTTATTTCAAAGGAAATACTTGATAAAAAGGGAACTCTTGACGAAAAGGAATGGCAAGAGATGCATCATCACACGATGTATGGTTCAAAATACCTTGCAAGGATAGACGGTCTCAGCCGAATTGCACCCATTGTTGCCCTTGAGCATCATCTTGCCTATGACGGCCATGGGTATCCCAAATTGAATGTGAGGGTAAGAAAACAGCATATATGCAGTCAGATTGTTGCAATATCAGATTTCTTTGACGCCCTGAGAAGCCGTAGGCCATATAAGCGAGACTGGGATATTAAAGAGATTCTTGCATTAATGCAAAAGAATGCAGGTACAGACTTTAATCCCTTTTTGGCGGATAACTTTTCAAAAATAGTAATGACAACATTAAAATAAAGAGAAGGGGTAGACAAAGGGCAAAATCAATAATAAATAAGCTGATTTTTAGGATTTAAGGAATTCTTTATATTGCAAGGTCTAATATATTGATTATATTAGACCTTTTTTATTATCATGCGTATCATATCATATAATATAATAATTGGTGTATTCATTTGGCTGATTAAAGGGTTGTCATCAAGTTTTATCTTGACAAATATACTAAAGTATTATACAAGACTAAAAGACTCAAGTATTATAGCAATTGCCCATTTTACCCTGTTAGAGAATAGAATTCTCTAACGTGTTTTACTGCCACACCAGAAGGTCCTGCCTTTGAAGGTAGGGAAGAAAAGTCTAAAATTTCTTGAGAAGCAGGTAGTATAGAAAACCATATGTGTTAATGTGTGGTGATGAACAGGAGATTTTCCTATGAGTATGCAACAAAAGGTCCTGGAAAGGTTACCTCAAATCATTTGGGATAACAGCTCTCCTCGGCAAAATATTATTGAGATGGTTGGTAATACGCCGTTAATAAAGATAAACAGGCTTACAGAAGGGCTTCCAAAATCTGTTGAGATATATGCAAAACTTGAGTGCTATAACCCAGGAGGTTCTGTAAAAGACAGGGCTGCTAAAAGAATGATTGAGGACGCAGAAAAGGCAGGAAGGCTTACAAAGGATAAGATTATCCTCGATTCCACATCAGGCAACACAGGCATTGCATATGCTTGGATTGGCGCTGTAAAGGGTTATGGCGTTGAACTGGTTGTGCCGGCAAATGTAAGCGAAGAGAGAAAGAGGATACTGAAGGCATTTGGCGCAAAGGTAGTCTTCTCAGACCCGCTTGAAGGGTCGGACGGCGCTATTAGGCTTGCGTGGAAGCTTTATGTAGATAACCCTGAGAAATACTGTAAGCTCGATCAATATAATAATCCGTCAAACCCCCTATCACATTATGATACAACTGGGCCAGAAATAATAGAGCAGACAAATGGCAGAGTTACTCATTTCGTGGCAAGTATTGGAACAAGCGGAACAATAATGGGGACTGGCAGGAGGTTGAAAGAATTTAATCCTGCTATACAAGTGATTGCAGTTGAACCAGCGACACCTCTTCATGGCTTAGAAGGCTTAAAACATATGGCAACCTCCATTGTCCCCGGGATATACCATGAGGAGAAACTTGACGGCAAAGTCCCGGCGCCTACAGAAGAGTCATATGATATGGCAAAGAGGCTTGCAAGAGAAGAGGGTCTATTTGTAGGCCAGTCGTCAGGCGCTGCAATGTGGGCTGGTCTTCAAGTTGCAAAGAAATTAAAAGAAGGGGTTATTGTGATTCTCTTCCCAGATGGCGGCGACAGATATCTATCTACAAGGCTCTGGGATTAAAAAAACAAGGTTGAGGTTAAGGTTTAGGTTAAGAAAGATAATTCTTTTCCTCAACCTTAACCTCATCCTTAACCTGTATTTAAAAATGCTCTATTTTCCTAAAGAGATTTATAATCAAATAATAACTCATGCTAAGGAAGCTTATCCTAATGAAGGATGCGGCGCATTGATTGGAGAGGAGCACTCAGAGTTTAGAGGTGACAAGGAGCCAGAGATAGCAAAAAATGTTTTGATGGTTTTTAGAATGAAGAATATTAATAAAGACAGGGCAAAAGATAGGTATGAAATAGACCCAAAAGAATTGTTAAGAGTAGAAAAGGAGGCATTTGCAAATGGTCTACAGGTAATTGGATTTTATCATTCACATCCAGATCATCCGGACATGCCCTCAGCATTTGATAGAGAACGGGCATGGCCATTTTATTCATACGTAATTATTTCTGTAAAACGAAGAAAAGAAATATCAGTCAAATCATGGACATTTGAAGATGAAAAAGAACCTTTTAAAGAGGAGGAGGTAAAGATTGTAAATTGAAGATTGCAGATTGAAAATTGTAAAATTGAGGAAGCCTTAATTTTACAATTGTCATTTTTCAATTTTAATTTTGCAATGGAGCGTAGCGACAATGAATTTCACAGAAGAACAGATAGAACGTTATTCAAGGCATATTATTCTGCCAGAGGTCGGTGGGAAGGGGCAGGCAAAGCTCCTGAATTCAAAGGTCTTTGTGCTTGGCGCAGGCGGCCTGGGTTCGCCAGCACTGTTATATTTGGCAGCTGCTGGGGTAGGCACAATGGGTGTAGCTGATGGAGACTGTGTTGATTTGAGCAATTTGCAAAGGCAAATAATTCATGATACGAGCAAAGTCGGCTTGCATAAGGCGCTATCTGCTCAAAAATCTATAGAGGCGCTTAACCCTGATGTGAAGGTAGTAACCTATAAAGAAAGGCTTAATGCAGATAATATTAGGGATATTATAAAGAATTACGATGTGTTGCTGGATGGGAGCGATAATTTTCCAACACGATATCTTATGAATGATGCTGCATTTTTTGAAAAGAAAACACTAATATCAGGCAGTATGTTTAGATTTGACGGCCAGGTAACTATATTTAAGCCACATGCAGGTCATCCTTGCTATAGATGTCTCTATCCTGAGCCGCCTCCAAAAGGTCTTGTGCCGAGTTGTCAGGAGGCAGGAGTGCTTGGCGCACTGGCTGGAGTAGTAGGTGTTATACAGGCAGTAGAGGCTGTTAAAGAACTCCTCAGCATCGGTAATACACTTGCTGGTCATCTTCTCATCTTTGACGCCCTTGGCATGACCTTTAGAAAGGTCAAGGTTAAGAGAGACCCTGAATGCGCCTTATGCAGCGAAAAGGCAACAATAAAGAAGCTCGTTGTCTATGAAGAGGCATGCGAGATACAAGCTGCGAAGTGTGGAGCGTAGATGGAAATTTCCAATTCCTAATTACCAATTTCCAATGAAATGCCCAATGACAGTATTGGACATTTATAATTTGGAAATTTATTAGAAATTAGAAATTGGAAATTGGAAATTATGAAAAACACATATCTCCACAACCCCGGATACCTAAAGATAGACCTCATGCTTAAAGGCATACGAGTCGATGGCAGGGTTCTTAAAAAGGCTGGTTTTGATAAATGTCGTGACCTCATAGATATCGCCTGCGGATTGGATATTATTCTGCCTTACAGCACATGGGTTACTGTGCCGTATATTGAAGATTTTGCGCAAGAGTCGCCTTATGAGCTCATAGAGAGGGATGGGAGATTTTTCATATTTGATGGCAGTGGGTCAGTTGATGTGTCGGTTGTTGCGACACCGGAGTTTTATAAACTGAAAACATCCACAGGTATTCCGCTGTCAAATATAGGGCTTGTCCATGGTGGTTATATTACTATAACCCCTGCAACACAGTGCGATTTCTTTAATAAGAATATAGAATGCAGATATTGCGCCGGAAATCTTGACATCCAAGGGGGAAAGGGTAGAGTTTACACAGTTGACGAGGTGTTAGAAACTGTTGGCGCAGCATATAAGGAAGGTAAGGCAGAAATTGTATATTTCTCTATAGGTTTCTCAGATACATCTGATGGTGGTATAGAATTTTTAAAGCCATATATCACGGCAATAAAAAGGAATTTTAATACCCTAATTGCTATAGAGGCGCTTCCGCCTAAGGAAAATAGATGGGTAGATGAATCCTACGCAGTGGGTGCGGATTCTGTGTTGTATAATCTTGAAATATTTGACGAGAAACTCTTTAAGGAGATATGTCCTGGAAGGGATAAGCTCATTGGAAGGGAGAGATACCTGGAGGCCCTCAGATATGCAGCAACTATATTCCCCAATGGGACAGTTGCATCGCATCTGATTGTTGGGCTTGAGCCGGTTGAATCAACTATGGCAGGGATAGATTTTTTTACCAAGATAGGTGTTGTGCCTATACTGCCTGTTTACAGGCCGAGGGTTGAGGCAAAGCTTACGCAATACAGGATACCATCTACAGAAGAGGTTGCGCCTGTATATGGTCATCTCTATAATGCGGTTGCAGCAAACAGTATAAATACAAATTGGGTCAGGGATATAAGTATTGTAACAACGCCTCTGGAAGGGAGGTTCTTTGTGGGCGACGAGGCGAGAATGAAGACATTTAAACAGAATTTTTATAAAACAAGATTAGGGTTAAAGGCGGCATGGGCGCTTGCCACATTACGAAGGAAGCTGCGGGTTAGCACATCCTCAAAAGATATTTAAAAAGCGAGGTGAGCAATAACTGTTTTAAAGGAGGTTAAAGGGGGTGAACGTTGAAATAGATAGGCGCCCCATCTGGATTATTGTTATATCCAAAGGTCTGAGACCCTTATTCTTTCTGGGATTAGGATTGCTTTTTCTTTATCTTATAAATCTTCCTACGCCAGAGGGATTGACAATTCAGGGCCAGAGGGCGATAAGTCTCTTTGTTGTTTGTATGATTTTGTGGGTTACTGGCATGCTGCCGCTTGCCATAACCAGTCTTTTCGCTATTGTAACAGTTCCGCTCCTTGGAATCCTTGACAGAAAAGAGACCTATGCGCTATTTGGGAATGAAGCGGTTTTTTTCATATTAGGGGCTTTTATAATTGCCGGCGCAGTTATGCACTCTGGGTTATCCAGTCGTATTGCGCTGGCTATTATGAATAGATTTGGCAGCACGCAAACAGGTCTCCTTGCCAGTATTTACCTCTTAGCTGCATCGCTATCATTTTTTATGTCAGAGCATGCTGTTGCAGCCATGTTATTTCCAATTGTGCTTGAAATAGCAAAGGGATTGAACCTGCGGCCAGGCAAATCAAGTTATGGCAAGGCGCTCTTCCTTTCTCTCGCCTGGGGATGTGTAATAGGAGGGGTTGCTACATTTCTCGGCGGCGCAAGGGTTCCCTTGGCTGTCGGTATGCTTAAAGAGGCAACAGGCGTCAATATTGATTTCTTTGAATATATGGTGGTAGTGTTTCCAACTGTTTTAATACTGCTCTTGATTGGTTATCTTGGGGTGACAAAATTTTTTCCATCTGAGATAGAAGATATGCATTTGGCAAAAATGCTATTTGATAGAAAAATGAAGGAGATTGGGAAAATCGCATATATGGAATATTCGGTAGGCATTGTAATGGCAATAACTATATTTTTCTGGATGTTTTTTGGAGCATGGCTTGGGATTGCCAATATAGCAATTGTTTCTGTCGTTGGGCTCTTTGTGTTAAAACTTGTAAGGTGGAAGGATATTGAGGAATATGTGAACTGGGGCATTATCCTGATGTATGGCGGCGCAATAACACTTGGCACAGCAATGGAAAGGTCAGGTGCGGCAGCCTGGATAGCGAATACAGTGATTAGTGATTGGGCAAGTAGTCCCTATGCCATTATAGCTGTATTTTCTCTCTTAACAATACTTTTAACAGAGGGTATGAGCAATGCCGCTGTTATATTGGTATGGCCGGGAAGTTTAATATAGAACCAAAAATTATTACATATGCGATTGCAGTCCCTGCTGGTTTAGCCTTTTGTTTTCCCATGTCAACGCCAGCTAACGCCATTGCGGTTTCTTCAGGCTATGTAACTACAAGAGATATGGCAAAGGCAGGCGCTGTAATGATGCTCCTTGCATGGATTGTATTTAATCTGGTAGCGCGATTTTACTGGCCGATGGTGGGGATAAAGGTATGAACCCCACAGAAGCAAAGGGCAGAGAGCAAAGGGCTAAGGGTAAGAACTCTATGCCTGTGCTCTATGCCCTATGCTCTTTGCTCTATGCTGGTCAGTAAGGGGATTTTTCAGATGAATTGTGTACTTTTAATACTATCAACCTCTCGGACTTCGCAGAATGCCATTGAGTATGCTGTGGGTCTGGCAAAAAAGGAGAAGGCAAAGCTTGTTGTGCTCTATATAATTGAGACAGAGCTTACCAATGAGGTATTTGATAAATTTACCGATATAGGTTTTATTGGCGATAAGCCTTCAAGCGAGCTTGCTGAGGCAATAATGAAAGAATATCGCCAGCGCGGCTATGAAGAGATGGGCAAAGTTCAAATCAGGGCTATGGAGGAGAATGTTGATTTTGATGCAGTTACAACTCAGGGTGATTTTGTTGAAAAGGCCATTGAAGTGATAGAACGTTACAAGATTGATACGGCAGTGGCGATTAAACGAAAACGCTCTGCATTTCTGAAATATTTCTCAAAGTCTGTTGTTGATGAACTTGTCGAACAGGCGCCGTGCAAGGTAGAGGTGTTTGAGGAGTAACTATGGAGCGAGTTATGGAGCAAGCCGACCGTGTCGGCGTGTAAAAAAACGGCAACACGGTTGCCTCGGTCCATAACGGCAACACGGTTGCCTTGCTCCAAATCAAGGAGAAAACATGCCCCAGCAAAAGGCTGCTAATATAAGATGGCATCGCGGAAAGATTTCAAAAGAAGACCGAATAAAGGCGATGAAACAAAAGGGTGTAGTTATCTGGCTTACTGGTTTGTCAGGCGTGGGTAAGTCAACGATTGCCGTTGAGCTTGAGCATGCCTTGTTTGAAAATGGACATCAGACATATATACTGGATGGTGATAATATCCGGCATGGTTTGAATAAGGATATTGGGTTCTCGCCAGAAGACCGTTCTGAAAATATCCGCCGTATTGCAGAGGTTGCAAAGCTTTTTATAGAGGCAAATATTATTACGATAACAGCATTTATCTCGCCGTACCGACAGGACAGGGAAAGCGCCAGAAAACTACAAAAGGATGGAGAATTTATTGAAATATATGTAAAATGTCCGTTGAGTATATGTGAGCAGAGGGATACGAAGGGGCTTTATAAAAAGGCGCGAAATGGCGAGGTTAAGGAGTTTACAGGCATATCAGCGCCGTATGAGGAGCCTTTAAATCCAGAGATAACAGTTGACACCTCAAAGATGTCTGTAGAGGAATCAACAAGGGCAATATTAAGGTATCTTGAAGAAAAGGGATATGTAAAGTTTTAGCCATGGCTGGTAAAGATGATATAAAGAAAGAAAGATTTACTTCTGAGAAAGAAGACCTTGCAAGGCTGAATAAAGACCTTGAAGCGAGGATACTGGAACTCTATTCGCTTTATAATATAAGTAAAGTGCTTAACCTGAGTTTTGCAGTAGAAGAGATATTCAATGGCACGATACATGAGATCGGCAAAACCCTTAAGATTGACGAATTCTGTATTATGCTGATTGACGAGAAATGTCAGGAGCTGGCTATAAGGGCTTGGTATCCTGACCCTGGCACATTACCTGATGTAAGATTTAAGATAGGCGAGGGCATATCTGGTATGGTGGCAAGGACAGGCAGGCCCGCCATAATACAGGATGTGAGCAAAGAGCCGGAATTTCTTTTTTATAAGGGGGCTATAACTGACATCGGCGCTTTTATGTGCGTTCCGTTGCTTGGTAAAAGGGAAAATGTCCTTGGTGTATTCAATGTCCATAAGACCCAGCCTAATGCATTTACGGACAATGATATAAAATTCTTTTCAGAGGTAGCAGAGCAGGTGGCTATAGCCATTGAGAAGGCTATTATCTATGAGAAGACAAAAGAGGCTTCGATGCGGGATGAATTGACTCGCCTCTATAACCGTAGATATTTTTTTGAATATCTTGAGAAAGAGTCGTTGAGGGCAGATAGGTATAATAAGAATTTTTCAATCCTTATGTTAGATATAGACCATTTTAAGAACTTCAATGATAAAAATGGGCATATAAAAGGTGATAATGTTCTTAAGCAGATGGCACAGCTCATTGGCAACAAATTGAGGTGTTCCGATGTTGTTGCTCGCTATGGCGGTGAAGAATTTATCATCCTTCTTCCTGAAACCCAGAAGAAGGCAGCGATAATTGCTGCCGAAAAACTGAGAAAGGCAATAGAGGATTTTAAGTATGAGGGTGGTGAGAATCAGCCCGAGGGCAGACTAACAGTTACTATCGGAGTTGCTACCTGGCCTGACGATGCCGCATTTACCAGCGAGCTCATTGATATTGCGGATAAGGCGTTATATCTGGGAAAGAAACAGGGTAGGAATAGGGTATGTTCAAAGGATGACATGCAACTTAAGAAAGATGAGATTTAAAAATTATTTTAAACTATAACAGGTTATTGGAATACCCACCCTTTCTTCAGTCATCATGCAAGGCCGATAAACATCTGCTGAAATAATCTCCGGACGACATGTTATGACAGGCTTGACAATCTCTAAGATGTTGATTTAAGTTGATGCAAGATTGCATGGCTTTGAGCGCATGGGGGCTTACGCCATGTCAGCAATCAGAATGGACGATTTATTAATGGATTAATAACTATGAAGATAGAAGATATTAAAAAAGATATGGTTGATAAGCTAAATGCAATGTCAGCAGAGGAGCTGCTTAAATGGGCGTTTGACAACTTTGGCGACAGGGCTGCGATAGGCACCAGTTTCCAATTAACAGGCACAGTCATTATAGACCTTGCAAGCAAATATACGAAAAGATTCAGGGTTTTTACCATTGACACCCTTCGCCTTCATCCAGAGACATACGATGCAATAAAGGCTGCTGAAAAAAAATATGGATTGAAAATTGAAAGGTTTACCCCAGACGGAAGTGCCTTAAAAAATATGCTGGACAGGTTTGGCGAATATTTGTTCTTTATGGACAAGGCAAAACAGGAGTATTGCTGCATGGTTCGCAAGGTTGAGCCAAATAAGCGTGCCTTAAAAACCCTTAATGTCTGGATAACAGGTCTGAGAAAAGACCAGTCTGATTATAGAAAGACAGTTGAGAAGGCTGCTATTATTGAAGAAGATGGCAGAAAGATTTTAAAACTGAGCCCGCTCGCTGACTGGGATATGGCAAAGATATGGCAGTGTATAAAAGAAAATAACCTGCCCTATAATAAACTCTTTGATATGGGATATGACAGTATCGGCTGTATCATATGCTCAACGCCTCTTGTCAAGGGAGAGCCCCTTCGCGCAGGCAGATGGCGGTGGTTTAATAAGCAGGACGATAAGAAGGAGTGCGGGATACATACTACGGGGAGCATTAAATAGTTTGCATTTTTCATCTGCTAAATATCCCTATTCGTCATTCCCGCATGTATTTAGCGGGAATCCATTACGATTACTCTGGATGCCCGATAGAGGCATTCGGGCATGACAGAAATGGTGATGTTTCTTGGAATAACGCAAATGTAATCTGTATTATGCTCTCATTAGTAAATAAGCTGTTCAAACCGATTAGGCTCTTTGAACTGCTATTTGAACGGCTGGAACGGTTTAAACTGCTTTAGGCTGCTGAAAAAGCTCTCAACAGCCTTGATTGCACAGATTAGAAAAAATGATTACACAGATATTTACAGATATTTTAAGGAGTTTTAATCTGTGTAATCTAATCTTTATCTGTGTAACCCCGCTTAGCGGGGTGTAATCAGAGATTGTTGAGTTTTTCAACAATCTCTGAGGGAGCTAAACATGACTTCATACAATCTTACACATTTAAAACAGCTTGAGGCGGAATCTATCCACATCATCCGTGAGGTAGCTGCAGAATTCGATAATCCTGTCATGCTATATTCGATAGGCAAGGATTCTTCTGTGCTCGTTCATCTGGCGCTCAAGGCATTTTGTCCAGCGCCATTGCCGTTCCCTCTTCTTCATGTTGATACAACTTGGAAGTTCAGGGATATGATTGCCTTTCGTGACAGCTTCTGCAAAAAGCACAATCTTAAGCTGATAGTTCATGTCAATAAGGAAGGGATTGAAAAGGATATCAATCCCTTTGACTACGGCTCAAACATCTATACGAATATTATGAAGACAGAGGCCCTTCGCCAGGCCCTTGATGCGGGTGGGTATGATGCAGCTTTTGGCGGAGCAAGGCGCGATGAGGAAAAATCAAGGGCCAAAGAGCGTATCTATTCATTTCGCGACAAAAAACACCAGTGGGACCCAAAGAATCAGCGTCCTGAACTCTGGAACATCTATAATGGAAAGGTAAAAAAAGGGGAATCTATCCGGGTTTTTCCGCTTTCCAACTGGACCGAGCTTGATGTATGGCAATATATCTATCAGGAGAACATTGATATTGTGCCGCTGTATTTTGCCAAGGAGAGGCCGGTTGTAAAGCGTAACGGCAACCTCATTATGGTGGATGATAAACGTTTCAGGCTTCTGCCAGGAGAAAAACCTGAAGTGAAAATGGTCCGTTTTCGCACACTCGGATGCTATCCACTTTCAGGGGCTATTGAGTCAACTGCTGTTACCCTTCCGGAGATTATCCAGGAGATGCTCCTTACCCGGCAGTCTGAGAGGCAGGGAAGGGTGATTGACTATGATGAGGCAGCGTCTATGGAGAAGAAGAAAAGAGAAGGCTATTTTTAATGATACACGAGCAAGAACTCATACAAAAAGATATACTGGCTTACCTGAAAAGGCAGGAGAACAAAGAACTGCTCAGACTTCTTACGTGCGGTTCTGTAGATGATGGAAAGAGCACGCTTATCGGAAGGCTGCTTCATGATACTATGCTTATCTACGAAGACCAGCTTGCTGCTATAAGAAGGGAAAGCGCAAAAAGAGGCGCTAATGACGAGCTTGACCTTTCTTTGCTCGTTGACGGTCTTGCCGCAGAGAGGGAGCAGGGGATTACCATTGATGTGGCTTACCGCTATTTTTCAACAGAGAAGCGTAAATTCATTATTGCGGATACCCCTGGCCACGAGCAGTATACCCGCAACATGGCTACAGGGGCGTCTACATGCGACCTTGCTATTATCCTTATTGATGCGCGGTACGGGGTTCTCCCGCAGACCAAGCGGCATAGTTTTATCTGCTCACTTCTTGGCATAAAACACATTGTCGTAGCTGTCAATAAGATGGATTTGGTTGATTACGACGAAGAGGTCTTTAACAGGATATGCAATGACTATAAATCTTTTTTAGCGCGGCTTGATATTGATGATATACACTTTATCCCCTTATCTGCTCTTAAAGGTGATAACGTTGTTGAGGCGAGTTCAAATATGCCATGGTTTAAGTCAGGCCCTTTGCTGAATTACCTTGAGACTATTCATATAAGCTCTGACCGCAATCTCATTGACCTGCGGCTTCCTGTCCAGTATGTTATCCGGCCTGATTTGAATTTCCGCGGTTTTGCAGGGACTATGGCCTCCGGCATCCTGCGCTCTGGCGATGAAGTTGTTGCTCTGCCAAGCGGGCAAAAGAGCTGGATAAAGGAGATATTAACCTTTGACGGTAAACTCGATGAGGCATTTCCACCCCTTGCCATAACCGTTACCCTTGCAGATGAGATAGATATAAGCCGCGGCGATATGTTTGCCAGGCCTGATAATGTGCCAAGGGTTGGAAGAGAGATAGAGGCAGTGATTGTGTGGATGACTGAGCAGCCGATGACAGCAGGAAACAAGTACCTTTTCAAACACACATCCAACCTGATAGGTGGCACGATATCCAACCTTCGCTACAGGGTCAATATTAATACTATTGAGAGCGAAGAGGCCAGGGCGTTAAATATGAACGAGGTAGGGCGCTGCCATATCTCTTTGGAACGCGCCATACCATACGACGCATATAAGAAAAACCGCTTTACAGGCGGATTTATTATTATTGACAGGCTTACCTATAATACGGTCGGCGCAGGAATGATCATTGACCGGGAGGCAGCCGGTGAAAAGGAGCGAAGTTTTTGGGAACTTGAGGTATCTGACGAACTTCTTCAGCGCCAGACAAGCAGGGTATCTGAGACAGAGCGTTTAGAGCGATCCGGCAGCGAGCCTCTGACGATTTTACTTACAGGGCTTACGTGCACAGGAAAGACAACTATTGCCTATGCCCTTGAACGCCGTTTGTTTGATAATGGAAAGGCTGTTACTGTCCTTGATGGCGCTAACATGCGCCTTGGCATAAGCAAAGACCTTGGGTTTACTTCAAGCGAGAGATCAGAGAACATGCGCCGCGCGGCAGAGATCGCTAAGTTTATCAATAATGCCGGTCTAATCTGCATCTGCGCCTTTGTTTCGCCTGGCGAAGATGTTCGTGAGAAAGCGAGAAAACTTATTGGAGAATACCGGTTTGTGGAGATTTATCTTACAGCATCAGAAGATGTGCTGCGGCAAAGGGACAGTCAGGGAGTTTATAAAAAGGCTGACAAGGGGGAATTGAAGGAATTTCCCGGAGTATCTGCGCCATATGAAGCGCCAAGGTCGCCTGACCTTGTCCTGCAGACTGACAAACTTACAGTTGATGAGTGCGTTGACAGGATTATACGTCTGCTGGAAAGTAAAAAATAAATAAGAGGGTGCATTTAAATCAAAAAAATGCAATAGCATTTTTTGGCATCAGATTTATACGCTGACAATCCCTTTGGAGAGAACTGAAATCTGTCTCCAGCATGCTTATGCAGACCGCCTTTATCTATTCCGACGAATTTGCAAAATACAGTTACGGCTCTGGGCATCCAATGAGACCTGTAAGACTTCGACTCACCTATGAGCTTATCAAGGCATATGGCCTCTTAAACCTTCCCCACACGCAAATCATTGAGGCAAGAAAGGCGACAGAAAAGGAAATCCTTTCATTTCACACAAGGGAATATATTGAAACTCTTAAAAAGGCAGACTCCGGAGTAATACCCGAAGATGCAGGGCAGCACGGTCTGGGTTATGGCGATAATCCTGTTTTTAAAGGAGTATATGACTGGTCGCTCTATTCTGCGGGAGCATCTGTTCAGGCTGCAGAACTTGTTTCATCAGGAAAGGCTGACATTGCCTTTAATATTTGCGGAGGCCTTCATCATGCTATGGCAGATAAGGCATCGGGCTTTTGCTATCTGAATGACGCTGTCATTGCCATTAAATATCTTCTTAATATGGGTAAAAGGGTTGCTTATGTTGATATAGATGCGCACCATGGAGATGGGGTCCAGGCAGCATTTTATAACACAGACAAAGTTTTGACTATATCTCTGCACGAAACTGGATAT
>Ga0209341_10002570_pt1 | contig 17205 bp, 14 predicted proteins | sample RifCSP13_2_FD_184020 | JGI IMG/M metagenome (GOLD analysis project Ga0209341, IMG submission 184020) | Soil microbial communities from Rifle, Colorado - Rifle CSP2_sed 13_2 (SPAdes) (version 2) | ecosystem: Environmental > Terrestrial > Deep subsurface > Rock core/Sediment | place: Rifle... | reverse complement strand
GACTGACGGCGGCGCGAATTGGGGCGCCCTGACCGACCCGATCAATTCGGGAGCGTCGGGGATCGTCCATCTGCCGGAGCCGTATCAGTCGTACTTTGACAACGAGCCAGCCGGCACGACCAACCTTTACGTTGGTACCCGCGGACGGGGCGTGTGGCGGTTCTCGATCCGTGTCCCGACGGCCGACGCCGGCGGCCCGTACACGACTCCCGAGGGCACGAACGTCCAACTGGACGGCACCGCCTCGACGGATCCGGACGGGCAGACGCTGACATATCAATGGGACTTCGACAACGACGGTGCCTACGACGATGCGACGGGCGCAACGCCGACCTTTACCGCTGTGGGCCAGGACGGAAGCTTCCCTGTCGGTCTCAAGGTCACCGCGGGAGGCGTCGTCGACACAGACGCGACGACGGTACCCGTCACGAACGTGGCACCGACCGTCACCATCAATCCCATAACTCCGATTGACGAGGGCCAGACCGCAACCATCTCGGGAACGATCAGCGATCCGGGCTGGCTCGAACCGTTGACGGCAACGATCGACTTCGACGACGGCGCCGGCGCACAGGCATTGACCGGCACGCTCGAGAACGTTCGACCAAATGCCACCCTGACCTTCTCGGTCGAGAAGCAGTATGGCGACAACGGCGACTTCGATGTTGAGGTCTGCGCCACCGACCTCGTCGGCGGGGCTCCGAACCCGACGCCCGTGTGCGGCACGGCGGTCGCCGCCGTCGCCAATGTCGATCCGACCACGACGATCGACTCGAGCGGTGAACAGACCTATGACGGCGTCTCGGCATTTGTGGCCGAGAAAGGCGACGACGTCAGCGTCCCGGCCAATGCCACCGACCCGGGCAGTGACGACCTCACGTTCACCTGGGACTGGGACGACGGAACGACGTCGGTCCAGACCTCCCTGGTCAATGACCCGCTGCTCGACCCGCCCAAGAGCCCGTCGGTGCAACCGCGCGATGTGACGCTCAGCGCGACACACGCCTACACGGAGGCGTGCCTCTATGAGCTCACGGTCACCGTCGAGGATGACGATCTCGGGACCGGCAGCGACACCGCCGCCGTCGTCATCACGGGCAACGCTGACATTTCCAAGGGATCCGGGTATTGGCTCAACCAATACCGGACGAAGCCGCCGAACGACTTCACGACGGCCGAGCTGGAATGCTATCTCGCCATCGCCGGCTTCTTCAGCCTCGTCTTCCCCGACGGCATGGTCCGCAGCGACGGAGCGCAGATCCTTCATGCCCCGGCCAAGGCACCCATCACCATTCTCTTTGACCAGCAGGCGTTGGCGGCGTGGCTCAACTTCGCAAACGGGGCGATCAAGCTCGACACCATGGTCGATACCGACGGCAATGGCACGCTGGACTCGACGTTCGGCGCCGCGATGCTGACCGCTGAGACGATCCGGATCAACCCGGCGTCGACCGTCGCGCAGGTCAAGGCCCAGAAGGACATCGTGGAGCGGATCGTGCTTCGAGACGGCGGCTGACCTCGAGAGCGCCATTCAGTTGGGGCCTGCCCGAGGATGCCTTCGCGCCCGGACGGCAGGTCCGTAGTGACGAACTGCAAACGGCTCTCGCGCGCTCGGTCGAGCGTGACAAGCTTCTGGCCCCGATGCCCTGGCGACGGCGGCAGAGGCAGCCTGGTAGAGCGTCAGGTCGTGCAGCCCCGGCCTGGGCGGCGGCATCGCTAAGGTGGCTGCTTGTCGGAGCTATCCGCGGGCCGATCCGGCACGCGCGAGTGCGATGTCCTTCCGCCGGCGCCGACAGTTATGTGCTGTTCGATACTTATGTGCTCAATGAGCCGCGGTTGCGGCGTCGGAACACGCTCAGTAAGGTTGCGGACCACGGCGGAGTAGCTCAGTGGTAGAGCAGGGGACTCATTAGCCTGCAGATCAAACCGCTGTGCTTTCCCGAGTGGCGTCTGATCGGGAATGTGCTCAGTTATGGGCTCTATCGGCGGAAGGTTCAAGAGCACATAACTCGGATAGAGCACATACCTGAAGCGAGGCGGCGAACCGCATTCCGTCTCACGGAACCAGCGTCATGAGCGGTACATGCGGCGGCTTTGCCGTCGCATCCGAGCGGCTGTCAGCCGTCGTCGTCCTCCCCATCCCACGCCTCGCGAGCCTCGCGGACAAGGAAGACGGCGATGACGAGCGCGGCGAGGGGGTCGGCCCACCACAGTCCGAACACCGCGTTGAGGGCGAGCCCGGCGAGGGTCGTGACCGACAGGTACCAGCAGGCGTACGTCTGGCGGCTGTCGGCGATGAGTGCCCGGCTGGCGAGTGCTTCGCCCGTCTCCCGCTTCGCCCTCGCCAGCCAAAGCATGGCTCCGATCGAGACTGCGGTCAGCACGATGCCGACCGGGCTCGCGTCAGGCCGGTCCTGCGCGGCGAGCGTCCGGACCGCCTCGAAGCCGACGTAGGCCGCAAGGATCGCGAACGAGACGCCGACCAGGCGCTCCGCCCGGCGCTCGACCTGCTCGATCCGTTCCTCGTTTGCGCCGCCACCCGCCTCGGCCCGGAGGCGCCACAGGAGGATCGCGGCCGAGATCGTCTCGACGAAGCTGTCGACCCCGAAACCGATCAGGGCGATGCTGCCCGCCGCCAGGCCAGCGCCGACGGCGATGACGCCCTCGGCGATGTTCCAGCCGACGGTCACGTACTCGAGCCGGAGGCCGCGGGTCAGGAGCCGGGCGCGCGTCGCGGCGGTCATCGTCCGGTTCGTGTCATCCCCCGGCGTGCGGAGCCACCTGTCTCCCCACGCCCGCCGAGATCGCTTCGCCGATCGCCACGACGACGGTCCGGATCTCGGCCTCAGTCGTGGACCGGCCGAGGCTGAAGCGGATCGCGCCCATGCCAACCTCGGGTGAGATGCCCATCGCCCGGAGCACTGGCGAGAGCTCGATGCTCCCGGCGTGGCAGGCTGAACCGGTTGACGCAGCGATACCCTCGAGGGCTGCGAGGATGTCGGCTCCGACGAGCCCGACGAACGAGACGTTGAGGGTGTTCGGCAGTCGGTGCTCGGGATGGCCGTTGAGGACGATGCGGTCTCCGAAGCGGGCCGCGAGGAGGTCCCAGAAGAGGTCACGCAGCCGTCGGACCTCGACCATCGGACCGAGGTCGGCGGCGAGCTCGCAGGCGGTGCCCAGCGCCGCGACGAGGAGCGCGCTCTCCGTGCCGGCTCGCCTTCCGGCTTCGTGGTCTGCGCCGTGGATGAGCGGCTCGAGGCGGACGCCGCGGCGGACGTACAGGGCGCCCACGCCCTTCGGCGCGTAGAGCTTGTGGCCCGCGATCGAGAGGAGGTCGACGCCGAGTTCGTCGACGCGGGTCGGGATCTTGCCGACCGACTGAGCAGCGTCGGTGTGGAGCAGGACGCCGCGTTCGCGCGCGATCGCGCTCACGGCCTCGATCGGCTCGATCGTCCCGACCTCGTTGTTCGCGTGGATGACGCTCACGAGGATCGTCCGGGGTGTGATCGCCCGGCGTACGTCATCGGTGTCGATGCGACCGCTCCCATCCGAATCGAGGTACGTCACGCGCGCGCCGAGGCGCTCGAGGAAGCGGGCAGGCTCGAGGATCGCCGGGTGCTCTACCGCCGTCGTGATGATGTGGTCGCCCCGCTCGCTCAGGGCGAAGAAGGCTCCCTTTAGCGCCAGGTTGTCCGCCTCGCTGCCGCCGCTCGTGAACACGATCTCGTCGGGGGCGGAGCCGAGCAGCGCCGCGACCTGGGTTCGTGCCCGGTCCACGATGGCGCGGGCCGCCCGACCGCCCGCATGCGCGGCCGACGGATTGGCGAAGGCGTCGTCGAGCAGCGGCCGCATCACCGCGGCGACCCGCGGGTCGATCGGGGTGCTGGCGTTGTAGTCGAGGTAGATCGAGGACACCTGGCGCTCCCGGGAGGAGGAGATCATACGAGCGCGCGCTCCGCGTTCAGACCGGCCCGCTCTCGGCAGCCGCCGCGTGACGGACCTCGATCGCGACGTAGGGAGCCGACCGCAACGAGTTGTGCACGAGGCAATGATCGACGGCCTCTCGGAAGCCGGCCTCGAGCTCGACCGGAATCGCGGGCGCGTCCAGTCGGACCTCGACCGCGGACAGCCGTTCGGACACGAGGTCGACCGACCAATCCGCCTCGGCGGTGATGTCGCCCGACAACCCGTGCCGGGCGAGGAACATGTGGCCGTAGTGGGCGACGCAGCCGACCAACGACGCGACGAACAGCTCGGTCGACGACGGCCCGGCGTCCTCGCCCCCGCTGCCCCGCGGCTGATCGACGATCAGCTCGTGCTCTCGGATCCGGAGCGTGAACTGATGGCCGCCCTCGTGACGGGCGACGATCGGTCGGCCGCGGACGATCAGCCCCGCGCCCGTCATGTGCCCGTCACCTCGATCGTGCCGACCATGCCCGGGTGATAGCGGCACAGGTAGGCGTACGAGCCCACCGTGTCGAAGCGCCGCTCGAAGTCCTGCCCGGGGGCGAGGTTGCCCGACTCCCATGATCCGTCGGTCGCCGACACGGTGTGGGGCAGCGCATCGTCGTTGAACCAGCGGACGGTGTCGCCGACGGCGACGGTCAGCGTTGCGGGTTCGAAGCGCGAACCGGCCATACGGACGGACGTATCAGCTGGGGCCGTCGGTCCGGCGCCGATGCCAATGGGCCCCATCATCCCTCCGGGCCCCATCATCCCGCCCCAACCCGGGTTCCAGCCGCTGGATCCGGTCGCGCCCGCGACGATCCAGGCTACGACGGCACCGACGATGAGCAGGAGCCCGATCAGACCGACCCGGTCCCGCTCCCGCGGCCGCTCGGTCGACCCGAGTACCCGCCGCATCTCCTCGAACTGGGTGGCGTCGATCTCGCCCCGGGCAAAGCGAGCGCGGAGGGCGGTCAGCGCGTCGTCCTCCGGCCCGCCTCCGGCGCGCTGGACCGCCCACGCGACGACCAGCACCACGCCCACGACGAACGAGAGCCCGGCGACCATCCAGAGCCAGCCGGTCCAGCCAGCACCCCAGGTCATCATCGGGCTGCTCCCGCCGGCGCCGCGACGGCCGCCAGCCAGCGCTCACCGAGCGCGTCGGGATCCTCGCCTGGTCCGGTCACGACGACCTCGCCGCTCTCGTCCGGACGGCCGTCACCGCGTGACACCACGTAGCGGTGGTGGATCTCGGCGGGTCCGGCGCTGAACATCGCCGAGGCGGTGCAGTAGCGCGTCGCCGAGAGCTCGATCGCCCGTCGCACTGCCGCCACATCCAGATCCGCGCCTTCGAACTCGTGGACGATGTCGATCCGAACATAGACGTGGGGATGGCGGTCCTCGCGCTGCTCGCCGGTCACCGATACCGCGTACGAGCTGGGCGACTGGCGCTTCTTGGCCAGGATCGAGGCGACGTCGAGCGCGGTGCAGCCGGCCTGTGCGGCGAGCAGGAGCTCGGCCGGCCGCGGAGCGCTGTCGCCTTCGGCGTCGTCGATCGCGAGGCTGTGGCCACTGCTGGTCGTGATTTGGAAGCGCATCCCGGACTCGCGCCGGGCACGCACGGACTTGATCATCGTCATCACCTCATGCTCATCATCGCGAACCACTCCGTCGGCCGGGCGTCCTCACAGGGTCACTCGGAATCCCGCCAACCGGCCGCCGGCGATCAGGCCGGCACGGGCGAGGCGGCGCTCCACCGAGTTGCCGATCCAGGCGCGCTCGAAGAGCACCTTCCCGGCGTGCCAGACCCGTGCCGACTGCCGCAGGTCGAGCGTCGGGTCGGGCTCCGCGAAGAAGTTCCCGGCGGCGAACGCGGCCCGCCCCGCGCCCGTTTCGATCCAGCAGAAGCCCACGCCGTCGAACCCGGCGGGCGCCGACGTCCCGCCGAAGGCCCCAGCGATCTCCCGCGCGACGACGAGCGCCTCGGCGTGCGCGAAGGCCCCGGCCTTGGGAAGCGGCTTCCCGTTCGCCAACGTGATCGTCGTCACGTCGCCCACCGCGTAGACGCGCTCGTACGGAGTCTGGAGCGTGCCCCGATCAACCGGAATCCAGCCGGCCTCGTTGGCGAGGCCCGAGCTGCGCGCTACGGCCGGGGCGCGGTGGGGTGGCACGGCCGCCAGCAGGTCGTATCCGGCGCGGGTGCCATCGGCGAGCACCAGCTCGGCCGTCGCCGGCTCGTAGCGCTCGATGGGGCTCTTCGGGTGGAAGCGGATGCCCTTCGCCTCGAGCAGCCCGACGACCGCCGCGCCCATCGCCGGACCCGCGACCGGCATCGGCTGCGGCTCGGGCGTGAAGAGGTCAATCTGGCTCGCCTCGCGCAGGCCCCGCCGGCGGAGCTCGTCGTCGAGCAGGAGGGCAGCCTCGTAGGGTGCGGCCGGGCACTTGTACGGCAGGGCGCTGACCGCGACGACGACCCGACCGCCGCGGAACGACTCGAGTGCCCGGGCGCAGGCCGCGGCTCCCTCGGGGGAGAAGAAGTTGAGCGCGGCATCGCGGTACCCAGCCATGGCATCGGGGGCGAGCTCGGCGCCGAGGGCGACCACGAGGGCATCGGCCGAGATGACGCCAGCCGAAGTCTCGACCTGGCGCGCCCCTGGATCGATCGCCCGGACTTCGGCCTCCAGGAGCTCGACTCCCCCTGCCAGGAGCGAGCGGAGGGGTCGCTCGATCTGGTCGCGGCGCCGGCGACCGACCATGAGCCACAAGAGCGACGGCTGGAGGACGTAGCGCGCTTCGCGCTCCACGAGCACGACCCGGTCGCGGGGATCGACCCGGCGGCGCAGCTCATTTGCGGCCACCAGGCCGCCGACCCCGCCACCGAGCACGACGACGGACCGACCGGCCATCAGAACGTCACCACCTTGTCAGCCGAGGCGTCGTCGTCGCACCGGGCTCCGCGCCGGTCGCCACCGGGAGCCCGGCCAGGCGCCACTCGGCGACGCCATCTTCGAGCCGCCGCACGCGGTAGCCGTGGCGGCGAAGGAGAGCGATCCCGCGGGGCGCCATGACGCAGTACGGCCCGCGGCAGTAGGCGACGATCTCGGCTTCCGGCGGCAGCAACGCGAGCTGCTCCTCGAGGTCCTCGAGCGGGATCGAGACCGCGCCCGGGATGTGGCCCGCCTCGTACTCCTCGCGCGGTCGCAGGTCGAGGAGGACGACGTCACCGCCCGCGGCCCGGCGGACGAGCTCGTCGCGACCAATCGGCTCGAGCTCGCCGGGGGCGCCGAAATAGGCCCGGACGACCTGCTCGACCTCGGCCAGGCGGGCGTGGGCCACGGCCCGGAGCGCCGTCAGCAGCTCGAACACGTCGTCGCCGGCGAGCCGGTAGTAGATCCGGGCTCCGTCGCGTCGGGTGTCGACGAGTCGCGTCTGCCGGAGGGCCTGGAGGTGCGACGAGGCGAGGGTGACGCTCATGTCGGCCTCGGCTGCCAGCGCCTCCACGCTGTGCTCACCCTGGGCAAGCAGGTCCAGCAGCTCGATCCGCCGGGGGCTGGCGAGGGCCTTGCCGATCCGGGCGAACTGCTCGTTGAGGGCGGTCTTCGTGGCGCGAGGCGTTGTCATTCGCTCATTCCAACGATATTTGGATTAAGATGATACTCGCATCTCGACGACTGCACGGCCGACTGGCACATCCGGACGGACCGTTGGTCACGATCGCGCCCTTCGTCGACGAGGGGCTCGGCAACTCGTCCTACCTCGTCGAGATCGGCGACGGCCGCGGTCTCGTCGTCGACCCTACCCCCGACGTCAGCCCGTTACGGTCGCAAGCCGGTCTTCGTCGTCGGCTGGCTCGTGGCGCTGCCTGTTCCGCTGCTAATCATCTGGGCACCGAGCTGGGCGTGGGTGGTCCTGCCAACGTCCTGCCAGGCGTCAACCAGGGGCTTCACCTGGTCGACGACGGTGATCACAAAGATCGACCTCGTCGGCCCGGCCCGGCGCGGATGTCGCCCTTCACGGCGATGCCGTGGACGAAGCTCGCCTCGTCGGCAGTAGGCTCCCGAGCATTGCGGGGGCGGGCGCCCTGCACAAGGACAAACATAGGCGGCGGAAGTCATGTGCTGTTCGATAGTCATGTGCTGGAAACCTCGACGGTTGCCCGGGTCACCCACGCTCGGTAAGCTTGAAAGCCACGGCGGAGTAGCTCAGTGGTAGAGCAGGGGACTCATAAGCCTGCCCATCTATCCGCTGTGCTTTCCCGAGTGGGAACTGATCGGGAATCTGCTCAGTTATGGGCTCTACCGACGACCGAAGTGAGAGCACATAACTCCGATAGAGCGCATACCTTCGACCGGCCAAGGTGTCCACGCGGGCGCGACGAGGGAGGATCGGAGCAGAGGCTGATCCGGGCATCGCGCCGACGCCCGCGATCAAGCGAAAGCGACCGTTCGGGCCCCGTTGACGATCTCCTCGACGACCCGAGCCGCACCAACGATCGTGGCGCCGTCGGCGACGTGCTCCTCGCCGATCCCGCGCGGCTTGGTGCACGCTCCGCAGAGCCAGACTTGGCCGCCGTTGGCCACGAACTCTCGGTAGAGATCGGCCAAGACGGGAAGCCCCGGGTAGGCGATACCGGCTGTTCCCCCCTCGGTGCCGAGCCAGACCGCCTCGATCGTGCATAGCACCACCGACTCCTGCCCGGCTGTCGCCGCGATGTTGGCGGCGACGAAGGGCAGCGTGGCGCGCTCTGGGTCCTCCTTGCCATGGGTGCAGTTGAAGATCAGTTTCTCAGTCATCGTTCTCGCTCCACTGTCATTTCCAAACGCCCGTCGTCGAGCGTCTCGACCGATACCACCCGGTTGCCAAGCAGTCGCGCCATTGACGGGAGGTCCTCTCTCGCCGCCGGGTCGCGGGCGACGACGACGAGTGAGTCGCCCACCGGGATCTGATTGATCTGGGCGCGGAAGGCGCCAGCCAGCCCATCGGCGCAGCCGAGCGTTCCGGCGTCGTAGCGATGGATACCGGACGATGCCGGAAGCGCCAGCGCGCGAAAGCCCGAGCAGAGCAGGTCGATGCGCTCGATCAGCTCGGCGCCCAGGTCGCAGAACAGATGCTGCTCGACGCGGCGCAGACCGTCCCCTTCATCGAGGGCGATGCGATACGTCACGAGCCACCGATCGACGAACGGCTCGATCCGGTGCTCGACCAGCTCGAAGCTGATGGCGTCGGCGAACCAGTCGCCGAAGCGGCCGGCGGCCGCGGCGCGGTCGTGATGCTCCTCGGGTCCGGGCGGGATGATCGCGCGGAGGCGAACGTCAGGATCCAGACAGGCGGCGAGCCCACCGAAGTCGCGCGTCGCGAGCCGCTCCACGAAGGAACCCAGGATCGGCGGCGAGCTGGTCACCGGCGTCGTCCCGCAGTTTCGCCGTTGACCAGCAGCGTCGCGGCGACGGTACCGGCGAGCTGTCTCATCGGATTGCCGTCCGCATCTCTCACTACGTGGCTCGGGCCGGCTCGAGCTGGGTGAGCCGTACGGATGCTTGGTTCGCCTTGATGACGGCCAGGTAGATCGGGCAGCGCGCGCGCCAGACCTCTTCGAGCGCTGCGAGGCGCTCGGCGGATGCGGACGTGGCGACCGAGATCTCGATCTCGATCTCCTCGAGGTCCGGGATCGCGCCGTCCATGCCGAGCAGGCCGCGAGCGTCGGCCCGGCAGCGGGCGACGACGGTCAGGTCGTCGACGGTAATGCCCAGCTGGGGGGCCAGCGTGTCGTGGATGAAGGCGACGGCGCACCCGGCGAGCGCGCCCAGCAGGTACTGGGTCGGAGTTGGGGCTGAGCCGGTACCGCCGAGCGCCGGCGGAAGGTCCGAGTGCCAGGTGTAGGCGCCAGCGCTGAGCTCGGCCCTCCCCTCGACCAGCCGCCCGCGCACGGCCGGTGTGGCCCGTGCTCCGTCCGGGTTGGCCCGGTACAGCTCTTCGGTCGCGTGGATGATTTCTGGCTGCATTGCCCTGCCTCCTTGCCTCGCGCCTCTGCGCGATATCCGCGAAGGTATGGGCGCCAGCCGTAGCCGCCATCGGGGCTACTACCCAAAACCAGTTCGAGCCGGGTCCCGCCGTCTGTCGCCGTGGACGCAGGACGAGGAAGAAGGCTAGCCCGTATCAGTGCCTGGGACCGCACCAGCGTGGGCGACGACGCGCGCGACGGCAGCCACGCGCGCCGCCTTGCCGGAGACGCCGAGCTTGTCGTAAGCGTTCGAGAGGTGGCGTTCGACGGTACGGACGCTCAGCGTCAGGGCGTCCCCGATCTCGAGATTCGTCCGGCCCTCGGCCGCCAACCGCAGCACCTCCAGCTCACGGACGGACAGCCCCGCGCGGACGAGGTCGAGGCCGCTCTCGATCCGGGCGGCGTCGTGCGCCAGGAAGTCGCGGACCTCGTCGACGAACCGCCCCCACGCAGGCTCGTCGCGGAGCAGGATGTGGTTATCACTCTCGAGCGGCACGAAGCGGGCGCCGGGGATCCCGCGCGCGACGCGCCGCCCGGCGCCAAAGCCGATCGCCTGGTCGTTGATGGCGTGGAAGACAAGGGTCGGCGCGCGAACCTGCGGCAGCAGCGGCGCCACGTTGACCTTCGCGCGCTCGACCCACATCCGGACCGCGTTCTCGGTGGAGGTCGACATCCTCTGGAGGTCGTCGAACCAGCGAACTTGTTCATCGGTGGCAGCGGGGATGAAGAGGCTGGTGAAGACGCGTCGGAAGACGGGGTTCTCGCGTGCCCAACCGATTCGGATCAGGTTGACCATCGTCTCGAACTCGACCATCCTTTCCGCCGACAGCCTGGCGGTGAGGGGCCCGCGGTCCTGGGTCCCCAGCAGTACGAGGTGGCTGACCCGTTCCGGATGGCGGGCGGCATAGGCGATGGCGACCGGTCCACCCTGAGACATGCCGAGCAGTGCGACGCGGCCCAAGCCGAGCTGATCGACCACCGACTCGAGATCGTTGACACGGGCGTCGAGCGAGTAGTCGGCGATCTGCCAGTCGGACAGGCCGCTGCCGCGCTCGTCGTAGCGGACGAGCGTCGTAAACGAGCCCAGGTCCTCGAGCAGATGGCGCCAGACCGGGCTCTCCCAGTCGAACTGGAGATGGCTCAGCCAGCAGGCGACGTTGACGAGTGGCGGTCCCTCGCCGTGAACGGCGTACGCCAGGCGGACGCCGTCGCCAGCTCGGAGGAACCGGATCTCCTGTGCGGGCGGTGCCGGATCGTGGGGAGTTCCCGTGGCAGTCATGCGTCAGCCACCAATGGAGTAGATCCCACCGATGCTACGCCGGACCGCAAACTCACCACGGCAAGGCGGCGACCACCGGCGTTCAGCGTGGTCGAGCGCGCTCCCTCATCTTGGCTGCGCTTGGGAGGCGCGACGGAGAGCACGATCGTCATGTGCTGTTCAATAGTTATGTGCTCTTTGGCGGCAGTTGCCGCTCCTGTTCACGCTCGGTAAGCTTGCGGACCACGGCGGAGTAGCTCAGTGGTAGAGCAGGGGACTCATAAGCCCTTGGTCACAGGTTCAAATCCTGTCTCCGCTACCAGCTGACGTCGACTTGACGGCCCCGGTGACCGGGGCCGTCGCGGTTTGTGGCGATTTCTTCGCCCGGATCCAACCTCCAGCGTCATCCGGCCACGGGACCCGGTCCGTATCCTTGGCATGGAACCCGGTCACGTCGTGGCGGGGTGCCGATCGTTCTCAGCGGGCTCGCAGGAACCCGACGCTATACTCGCCGCGGACCGGCCTGACGCCGGCTCGCACCGGAGGCTCTTCTTGAATCCCAGGCTCATGCGCAACGCGCTGCTGATGTTCGTGCTCGCCATCGGCGTTGCGGCACTGCTCTACACGTGGCTCAACCAGTCCACCGGCGCGCAGCCCGAAGGCTACGGCACGTTCCTCGACGACGTGACCGCCGACAAGGTCGAGAAGGTCGTCCAGAAGGGCGACGTCCTGACCGTCACGACCACCGACGACAAGACGTACACCGTGAATATCCCACCGCTGCCGACCCTGACGAACGTCCTGGCCGACATGCGCGCGGCGGCGGAAGCCGACGGCGGGACGTTCGACCAGTCGATCTACCGGTCCGAGCCCGCGCCCGACAACTCGTGGGTCGGGCTGCTCCTGACCGCGGTCCTGCCGCTCCTCGTCATCGGCGGCTTCATCTACTTCATGATGCGTCAGGCCCAGGGGACCAACAACCAGGCCCTCAGCTTCGGCAAGAGCCGGGCGCGGATGTTCCTCGGCAACAAGACCGTCGTGACCTTCGCCGACGTCGCCGGGGTCGACGAGGCCAAGACCGAGCTCCAGGAGGTCGTGGAGTTCCTGAAGTACCCCGAGAAGTTCAACACCCTCGGGGCGCGCATCCCGCGCGGCGTCCTCCTCGTGGGCCCGCCCGGCACCGGCAAGACGCTCATGGCCCGGGCCGTCGCCGGCGAGGCCGGGGTGCCCTTCTTCAGCATCTCCGGCTCGGAGTTCGTCGAGATGTTCGTCGGCGTCGGCGCCAGCCGCGTCCGCGACCTGTTCGACCAGGCCAAGCGCAACAGCCCCTGCATCGTCTTCGTGGACGAGATCGACGCGGTCGGCCGCCAGCGCGGCGCCGGCCTCGGCGGCAGCCACGACGAGCGGGAGCAGACCCTCAACCAGATCCTCGTCGAGATGGACGGCTTCGACACGAACACGAACGTCATCGTCGTCGCCGCCACCAACCGCCCCGACGTCCTCGATCCGGCGCTCCTCCGGCCCGGCCGCTTCGACCGCCAGGTCATCCTGGACCGGCCGGACATGAAGGGCCGGGTCGCGATCCTGCGGGTCCACATCAAGGGCAAGCCGCTGGACAAGAACGTTTCGATCGAGGACCTCTCGCGCCAGTCGCCCGGGTTCTCCGGGGCGGACCTCGCGAACCTCGTCAACGAGGGCGCGATCCTGGCCGCCCGGCGCAACCGCAAGACGATCGGGATGTCCGAGTTCGAGGAGGCGCTCGAGCGGATCGTGGCCGGCCCCGAGCGCAAGTCGCGGATCATCTCGGACGCCGAGAAGCTGATCATCGCCTACCACGAGGGCGGCCACGCCGTCGTCCAGCGGGTCCTGCCCAAGTGCGACCCGGTCAACAAGGTCACGATCGTCAGCCGGGGCATGGCCCTCGGCTACACGATGGCCCTGCCGACCGAGGATCGCTACCTCCAGTCCAAGAGCGAGTTCGAGGACAAGCTGGCCGGCCTGCTCGGCGGCAATGCCTCGGAGCGGATGATCTTTGGCGACACGACGACCGGCTCCTCGAACGACATCGAGAAGGCGACAACGCTGGCTCGCAAGATGGTGACCGAGTTCGGGATGAGCGACCGCCTGGGACCGCTGTCCTTCGGCAAGCGCGACGAGCTCGTCTTCCTGGGGCGCGAGATCGGCGAGCAGCGCAACTACTCGGACGAGATCGCGAAGCAGATCGACGAGGAGGTCCGGGCGATCATCGACCGGGCCTACGAGCGGGCCAGCCACGTGCTGGAGACCCACCGGGACCGGCTCGAGGCGCTGGCCCAGAAGCTCATCGCCGAGGAGACGGTCGACGGAGAGGGCTTCGAGTCGCTGTTCGCGGGCCTTCCTCCGAAGGAGAACCTCCACGGCCTCGGGCCGCGCCGGCCCGAGCCGCCCGCGACCCCCACCGCGCCGGCCGACGCCGCGCCGAAGCCGGACGTCCCGCCCGCGTCCGCGCCGGCACCGAACCCGGCCTGACGCCAGGCGATCGAACACCCTCGGCCGGCGGTCCCACGGACCGCCGGCCGATCTCGTATCCGGTCTGCGACCGGTGGTTGGAGGCCCGATGTCGACGTCCGATCCAACTCTTGATCCGGCTCTTGATCCCGCGCTCGACCCCGCGGTCGAGGCTCACCTCGAGGCGACCCGCGAGGCCCGCCTGGCGTCGTACCTGGATCTCCTCCGCATCCCGAGCATCTCGACCCTGGCCGAGCACGCCGGTGACATGCGCCGCGCCGCCGAGTGGATCGCCGCGGAGCTGACCCGGATCGGCTTCGACCACGCCGAGGTCAGCGCCACGCCGTGGCATCCCATCGTCTACGCCGACTGGCTCCACGCCGCGGGTGCCCCGACCGTCCTCGTCTACTGCCACTACGACGTCCAGCCGGTCGATCCCATCGAGCTCTGGGAGACCGCCCCGTTCGAGCCCTTCGTCCGCGACGGCCGGGTCATCGGCCGCGGCGCGGCCGATGACAAGGGCCAGCTCCACATGCACCTCCGCGCCGCGGAGGCGCTGCTCGCGACGCGGGGCCGCCTGCCGCTGAACCTCCGGATCGTCTTCGAGGGCGAGGAGGAGTCGACGTCGGTGAGCATGCCCGGCTGGCTGGACGCCAACCGGGGACGCCTCGGGGCGGATGTCGTCGTCATCAGCGACACCGGCTTCTTCGAGGGCAACATCCCGGCCCTGACCGAATCGCTCCGGGGCATCCTCTACACCCAGATCGACGTCAGCGGGCCGCCAGCCGACCTCCACTCGGGGACGTACGGCGGGAACGTCGAGAACCCGGCCAACGCCCTCGCCCGGATCATCTCCGAGCTCAAGGATCGCGACGGCGTGATCCGCGTGCCGGGCTTCTACGACGACGTCATCCCGGTCGACCCGGCCGCCCGGGCGCGCCTCGCCGCGCTGCCCTTCGACGAGGCCGCCTATCTGGAGCGGATCGGCGTGCCGGCCCTGGCCGGCGAGCACGGCTACACGGTCCTGGAGCGGGAAGGCGCCCGTCCGACCCTCGACGTGAACGGGATCTGGGGCGGCTTCGAGGGCGAGGGGTCGAAGACGATCATCCCGGCCCTCGCCCATGCGAAGGTGAGCATGCGGCTTGTCGCCCGCCAGGACCCACTCACGCTGTTCGAGCAGTTCCGGGACTTCGTCCTCCGTGGCGCCCCGCCGGGTGTCCGGGTGGAGGTCACGCGGCTGGGAGCCGGCCGGCCGAGCGCGACGCCGGTGGATCAACCCGTCGTCCGGGCGGCAACGCGCGCGCTGCGGGCGACGTTCGGGCAGGAGCCCGTCTTCAAGCGCAACGGCGGCTCGATCCCGGTCGCCGAGATGTTCGAGCGCCAGCTCGGGCTGCCGGTCGTCCTCCTGGGCTTCACCAACCCCGACGACAACGCCCACTCCCCGAACGAGTCGATGGTCCTCGCCAACTACGAGATCGGCATCCGGACGATCTGCCTGCTCTGGGACATCCTCGGGCGGGAGGGCATCGACTGATGCCTCGGCGGGTCGGTGCCGGTGCCCGCAGGGGAGCACCACGCGCCGAGTGGCCCGGTACCTTTGGGTGGGCCCGGACTGGCCCACGGGGCGGGTGGCGCCCGGAGTCGCGGTGCTACGATGCGGCGACGGGATCCATTCGGGGAGGACCATGAACTCGTGACGACAGAGGCGAACACGCCCGCCGAGGCGGGGGCCCGCGCGTGGCGGCTCGAGGGCGACACCGGGAGCATGGCTCCACGGTCCGCCCTCGACGTCCTCGTGGACCTGAACGACAAGGTCGTCAGCGGCCAGCTCGGCGAGTACCAGCCGGTGCCGCTCGGCTTCACGCCGCTCGACAAGACGATCGGCGCCGGCCTGCGGCCGGGCGAGCTCCTGCTCATCGGCGGCGCCCAGGGCACCGGCAAGACGACCATGGCCCTCCAGATGGCCCGCAACGTGGCCGCGTCGGGGCAGGCCAGCGTCCTCTATCTCTGCTTCGAGCACGACGAGCCGTACCTCCTGAACCGGCTCATCGCCCTGGAGTCGGCGCTCGCCCACCTGCCCCAGAAGACCGGCGCGATCAAGATCCAGGACGTCCGCAAGGAGATCCTGGGGACCTGGTCCGGGGCCGGCGGGGAGGCGCCCAACCTCGCCAACAACCCGCGCCTCCGGCCGTCGCTCGACCGGATCGCCCGCTACGGCCAGAACCTCTTCCTGCTCCGGGGCTCGGCGACCGCGAGCACGATCGACAACATCCGAAAGCTGGTCCAGCAGTACCGCCAGCTGGCCGGCGACCGGCGCCTCATGGTGATCGTGGACTACCTCCAGAAGGTTCCCCAGATCCCCGAGCCGGACACCGAATCGGAGAAGGTCACCTTCGTCGTCAACGGCCTCAAGGACATCGCCCTGTCCGAGGAGGTCCCGATGATCGCGATCGTCGCCGCGGACAAGGAGGGCCTCAAGGCGGCCCGCCTCCGGAATTTCCACCTTCGCGGCTCGTCGGCCATCAACTACGAGGCCGACATCATCATGATCCTCAACGAGAAGTACCACATCGTCGCCAAGGTCAACATCGAGTTCAACCCCTATCAGGCGCAGCGCTTCCGGGACTGGGTGATCCTCTCGATCGAGAAGAACCGCGGCGGCCAGGACAACGTCGATCTCGAGTTCGAGAAGCACTTCGAGTACTCGTGCTTCGACCCGAACGGCCGGACGGTGCAGGAGAAGCTCATCGAGGAGCGCCTCTACAACGACTGAGCCGGCGCCCGATCAGCGATCATGAGCGCCGGCCCGACGCACCTCTCGCCCGCGAGGGCCGTCCCGCCCCCACGCTCCGGCCCCACGATCCCCAGGCCGACGCTCGAGCGCCGGCTCGACGAGGGCGCCCGGCGGCGGTTGACGGCCGTCCTCGCCGGCGCCGGGTTCGGGAAGTCGACGCTCCTCTCCGAGTGGGCCGCGACGAGGACGAGTGCGTGGTACTCCCTCTCCATCGCGGATCGGGAGCTCGGGGTCCTCACATCCGGCCTCGTCGACGCGCTTCGGCTCCGGGTCCCGACGATCGCGCCGGCCATCGCCAGGCCCTTCGGCGGCCTCCGCGGCCCCGATGCGGACTCGGACGTGGCCTTCCGGGCGCAGGCGCACGCGGCCGTCCTGTGCGACGCGCTCGAGACACACCTCACCCGTGAGCTCGTGCTCGTCCTCGACGACGTTGACCGGCTCCGTCCAGAGGACGCCGCGGCCCGCTTCATCGAGGCGCTCTGTCTGGCGGCTCCACCGCTCCTCCGGCTCGTCATGGCGTCGCGTGAGGACCTGCCGTTCCCGATCTCGCGACTGCGAGGCCAGGGTCAGGCTCTCGAGCTGACCGGCAGCGCGCTCGCCTTCAGTGCCGACGAGACCGCCCGCGCGCTCGGTGTCTGGCTGGACGGTCCCGTGGACAAGGTCGCTGCCACGCTCCACGCGGCGACGGGCGGCTGGCCGGCAGCGGTCCGCCTCGCGGCC
>Ga0209341_10002569_pt1 | contig 17207 bp, 15 predicted proteins | sample RifCSP13_2_FD_184020 | JGI IMG/M metagenome (GOLD analysis project Ga0209341, IMG submission 184020) | Soil microbial communities from Rifle, Colorado - Rifle CSP2_sed 13_2 (SPAdes) (version 2) | ecosystem: Environmental > Terrestrial > Deep subsurface > Rock core/Sediment | place: Rifle... | reverse complement strand
AGTCATCGGCCTGATTTTGGGAATCATCTTCCTCGGCGAGGCCGCCGACTGGCGGCTGATCGCGGGGTCGTTACTGATCGTGGGCGGGATTGCGGTCGTCAACCTCAGGCTGCGCCCCCGGCCGATCCCTGCGCCCCAGCCGGCCTCAGCCGATTGAGGGCAGAATGGCGAAACGTTACCATTTCGTCCAGGCCGACGTTTTCACACACCAGCCCTTCGGCGGGAATCAACTGGCGGTGTTCACGGATGCGCGCGGCTTGAGCGAGGCCGAGATGCAGGCGCTCGCGCGCGAGATGAACTTCTCGGAGAGCACCTTCGTCCTGCCGCCCGAAATCCCGGGCGCGGCCAGGCGCGTGCGCATCTTCACTCCCGCGACCGAGCTGCCCATGGCCGGGCACCCGACCGTGGGCACGACGTTTGTGCTCGCCCAGCGCGGCGAGATCGCCGGCGACGAGGCCGTGTTGGAATTGGGCATTGGGCCGGTGCGGGTGGAGATTGAACGCCAGGCGGGCCAGCCGCAATTTGTATGGATGACGCACCGCCAGCCGGAGTTCGGCGCGACGCGCGACGACCGGGAGCGTGTCGCGGAGGCGCTGGGCGTCTCGGCCGGCGACTTGCGCGCCGACCTGCCCATGCAGGTGGTCTCTACCGGCATGCCCTTCTTGATGGTGCCGCTGCGCTCGCTGGAGGCGATTGGCCGCTGCCGCGTCAACCAGGCCGCGCTCCAGAGCCTGTTTGCTGGGGCTGACCCCCGGATGGTGCATATGTTCACCACGGAAACAGTTGACCCGCACGCCCGCCTGCACGCGCGCATGTTCGCGCCGCACGTCGCCGACATCCCCGAAGACCCGGCCACCGGTTCAGCCGCCGCGCCGCTGGGCGCGTATGCCGCCCGTTATGGCCTCGTCTCCGAAGAGCAATTTATCGTCGAACAGGGGATAGAGATGGGGCGGCCCAGCCAAATTTACGTCATCGTGCGCCGAGCTGGCGAGACCTTTACAGAACTCAAAATCGGCGGGCAGGCAGTGATTGTGGGGGAAGGGGAAATCTTCTGGGATTGATGATTGCTGAGTGAATCATGCCTCAATCAGCAATCAAAAATCATCCATCTACAATTCGCATCCGAAATTCCGTCAACTCGTAAATGTGCTCGCCGTAGTGGGCGTAAGTGGTGAATTTGACCCACCACCCCACCCGATCATTCGGGTCGAGGCATCGCGCTTCGGGCAGCGCGGCGATGAGGGCCAGCAACTCCCGGCGGGCGCGGTTGAGGCGGCGTTTGCTCGCGGCGAGAGGGCGGCCTTTGTCTTCGACCTGCCTGAGGGCGTTGAACGTATTCGTGCTATGGCCGAGGGTGGCCTTGCGCCCCTTCATCAAGTCGGGGATGATGCGCAGCGCGGCTTCCTGCCACGCGGCGATGTGATTCATCACGTCCTTGACGCTCCACTCCGGCCCGCACGCGCCGGGCTGCATCAAGGCCTCGTCCGGCAGTTTGCACCACGCAGCCGCTAACTCATCCCACACTTCCTTCTCGCGGGCGGCGAACTCGGCGCGGGTCTTGGGGCGCGGTTTGGGTTTTCGTCTTGGTTTCATAGTCGTTACCTTCGAACTACGAAGACCACAAAGAGCACAAAGGCAGACGCCGGTTCTTTGTATTCTTCGTGTGCTTTGTGGTTCAATCATCCGCGCTTGCTACCCCCGCCCAGAAGCATCCGCGTCCAATATCTCCGCTCCCTGCGAGGCCCGGCACACGTAAATTTCCGGCTGCTTGCCGATTGCCTTCTCATATTGAATAGCCAACTCACGTCTGAAATCGTCTGCCGCCGAGGAGACGACGAGGTTCACAGTGCATCCGCCGAAGCCCGCGCCGGTGAGCCGCGCGCCGTAACAGCCTTCAATTTTCTGCGCGGCCTTGACCATCGCGTTCAGTTCCGGGCATGAGACTTCATATAAATCGCGCAGGCTGGCGTGGCACTCGATCATCAGCGCGCCGAACTCGGCCACGCGGCTGGCGCGCAGGGCGGAGACCGCCGTCTGGACGCGGGCGCATTCCTCGACGACGTGGCGCGCGCGTTTCGCCACGATGGGCGACAGGCGCTGTGCGTGCCGGTTGAAATCCTCCACCGGCACATCGCGCAGCGCCTTGATGCCGGGCAGGACTTCTGCGAGGACGCGCACAGCCTCTTCACAATGCGCGCGGCGGACGTTGTATTCGCTCTTGCCCAGCTCGCGCCGCACCATCGTATCGGCGACGACGATGGCGACGCCCTCCGGCAGGGGCACCGGTTCCCATTCGAGTGTGCGGCAGTCCAGCAGGAGTGCGTGTCCCGCGCGGCCGCAGGCCGAGGCGAACTGATCCATGATGCCGGAGTTCACACCCACGTACTGGTTCTCGGCGCGCTGACAGGTCAACGCCAGGTCCATCGGGTTCAGCAACCAGCCGCCGAGTTTTTGCCACGCCGTCGCAAACGCGACCTCGACGGCGGCGGAGGAACTCACCCCCGCGCCGCGCGGCACGTCCGCAGTGAGCACCGCGTCCATCCCGGCGACCGCCAGCCCCCGCGCTTTGAGCGCCCACCCCACCCCGGCGGGATAATGCGCCCAGCTTGTGAGCGGCTTGCCGGTCACGTCCACTTTGGCATCGAGTTCAGTTGTGCGAAAGACCGCGCCGTCGTCGAGGTCCATGGCTGAGAGCGAGACGAGCGGGCTGTCGCACTCGCCCACCGCGACGTAGGCCGCGCGGTCAATCGCGGCGGGCAGGACCCAGCCGTCGTTGTAGTCCACGTGCTCGCCCAGCAGGTTCACCCGCCCCGGCGCGCGGGCGATGAAGGAGGGAGAGGTGTGGTAGGAGTTTTGAAATTTGCCAGTGAGGCGCTGGAGGATATCAGTCATTGTCGTTAGTGAAAAAGAAATATTTGTTATAGCGCCAAGCTGAGTTGAAAGGCTCTACCACAACATGAAGCCTATTATCCCCACCTCGGCCAGCGCCTCACGCAATTTCTCGATGTCTTCCTGCCGCACTTCCACGGCTTCGCGGCTGAGGGTTTCGCCGAGGCAGCGTTTGACGCCGGACGTGCGGCGCAGGGTTCTCCTACTCCATCCTCCCCCCTCCGTAAATATTACTGTAGATTGACCAATCCCGCCTGTCACCCCGCTATAACCGCGCCTGTAACGCTCATCACCTATATTGAGAGTGAAGACCGACGAGGCAAACTCTCCCGAAGGCTCGGAACCTTCGGGGGTAGTCAAGCATAGCCTCTGCGCTCCAACAGAGCGCTAAAGCAGCGCTGGCATGATCCGGCTGCAACACAGGCGCGAAACTGCCTGTGAAGTCAACCGCTGTAACCAGATTGTCACCACTTTGGATCAATCGTGTAACGACCGAGGCAAACGATGTCCATTGTCCTGGAACAACTCACTAAACGGTATGGGGGCTACCCGGTAGTGAACCACGTCTCGCTAGAGATCGCGGAGGGTGAGCTGCTTGTCCTCATCGGGCCAAGCGGGAGCGGCAAAAGCACCATCCTGCGCATGATCGCGGGCCTCAACACGATTGACGAGGGGCGGGTGCTGCTGCACGGGCGCGACGTGACCTACGCCACGCCGCAGCAACGCGGCGTCGGCTTCGTCTTCCAACACTATGCCCTGTTCCGCCACATGTCGGTGGCGGAGAACATCGAGTTTGCCCTGCGCGTCCGCAAGGTCTCGGCCAGAGAACGGCGGCGGCGGCGCGATGAACTGTTGGAATTGGTGGGCCTGGCCGGGCTGGGCAGCCGGCTGCCCACGCAACTTTCCGGCGGGCAGCAACAGCGCGTGGCGCTCGCCCGCGCGCTCGCCCACCGCCCCGAGGTGCTATTGCTGGATGAGCCGTTCGGCGCGTTGGACGCCAAGATTCGCGTCGAACTGCGGCGCGCGCTCCGGCGCATCCAAACCGAGTTGGGAATCACGACCATCTTTGTGACGCACGATCAGGAGGAAGCCTTTGAGCTGGCGGATCGGTTGGGCGTGATGAACTTTGGCCGCCTGTTGGAGGTGGGACTGCCCGCCGAACTGTATCAGCGCCCTCAAACGGAATTCGTAGCGACTTTCCTGGGCACGGCGAATCTGCTCGTCGGGCGCTGTGTGCCCGGCGGCGTGCAAGTCGGTCCGCTTCACTTTCCGCTCAAAACCGAAGCGACGCAGTTAAGTGATACCCAGCGGGTTCAGGTGCTGTTCCGCCCCGAAGATGTGGCGCTGGCGGCCTCTCCCGAAGCGCTGGGAGGCGCGCAACTTGGGCGAGGTGAAGTCGAGCAGAGCACCTTCGGCGGTTCCTTTGAGCGGCTGCGCCTGCGCCTGCCGCCCTTGCCGGGGGTGCGGCCGATTGCCCCGACCGTCTCGTTCGGCGATAACTCGATTGTGGTCGAGGCGACTCGCTCACAGGAACAGGCCCGCCGATTGTCCATCCAGGCGGGGGACTATCTGTGGGTGGGCGTGCGCCGCATCCACGCCCTCGTTCATCCGGGACTGAACTTTTTGATCCTCACCGATGGTACTGAGCCATCGCAAGCCGCGCTGGACTTGGGAGGGCAGATTGCCCGCCTGGCTCACGCGCGAGTCACTATCCTGGGCTACGGTCTGCAAGCCGAAGCGCTGCAGCATCATTTTCAAGAGACCAAAGAAAAGTTGGGCAGTGGGCTGGCCGCGCTTGAAATCCGGGCGACGCCCGACCTGCCGGATGTGGCCGTCGCCCTGGAGACAGAGCGCCAACCGTTTGACCTGGTCATCCTGGGCTGGGGAGATTTCCTGCCGCCCGGCGGCGTGGCCTTGGCCGAGCAAATTTTGCAATCGGGCGAGCATCACCTCCTGCTTGTCCCCAATCCGCACCCTACCCCCCGGCGCGCGCTAGTCTGCGTGACCGGGAGCGAACCGAGCAAGGACGACGTGCTCTTCGCCGGACGATTGTTGCGCCACCTGGGCGCGGAGGCCACCCTGCTGTCTATCCTCCCCACCGCCGCGCGGGACCCGCTCCTCCAAGAGCGGGCCAGGCGCTTCCTGGCCGACGGCGTGCGGACGCTGGGCGTGCTGGGGGTCCCGGCGGAGACGATCATCCGCTCGGGTCCGGTGCGCGAGGGAATCTTGAAACAAATGCAGGCGGGCGAACACGATCTGCTGGTGCTGGGCGCGCCGCTGACGAAACGCAGCCGCCAGGTCTCGTTGAGCGGCCTCGTGAGCCAACTTTTGGAAGAGATGACGAATCATCCCATGTTGATTGTGCATTCCCGGTATGTGCTGGCGCCCCAGGCGTCGTTTGATGGCCGCACCAAAATTATCGAGGAGATTATTCCATGAACACCAAGTTGCTTGCACGAACCGGTTTGGCAGTCCTTCTATTCAGCCTGCTGGCGGCTTGCGCTGGCCCGACGGCCACGCCGATGCCCGGAAACGCCCACGGTCCGATCAAACTCATCCTCGGCGCGTACACCACGCCGCGCGAGGCCTACGGCGAACTCATCCCCATGTTCGCGGCGCAATGGAAGCAGAAGACCGGGCAAGAGATTACATTTGAAGAGTCGTACCTGGCTTCTGGCGCGCAATCGCGCGCCATCGTCGAAGGCTTCGAGGCCGACGTGACCGCGCTCTCATTGCAGGCCGATATTGACCGCATCGCCAAAGCCGGACTGATCACTCACGACTGGCAGGCCGCGTCCCACAAGGGGATGGTCAGCACTTCTGTCGTGGCCTTCGCCGTCCGCACGGGGAACCCGAAGAACATTCACGCTTGGGCCGACCTGGCGCAACCCGGCCTCGAAATCCTCACGCCTAACCCCAAGACCAGCGGCGGCGCCATGTGGAACATCCTCGCCCTCTACGGCGCAGCCCTGCGCGGCCGCGTGAACGGCGTGCCGCAGGGCGATGAGGCGGCGGCCACGGAATACCTCCAGGCCGTGCTCAAGAACGTCACCGTGATGGACAAGGGCGCGCGGGAAAGCATCACGAACTTTGAAAAGGGCGTCGGCGACGTCGCCATCACTTACGAGAACGAGGTGCTGGTCGGGCAACAGAAGGGGCAGGATTACGAGCTCATCATCCCCGGCTCGACCATTTTGATTGAGAACCCCGTCGCCGTGGTGGACACCTACGTGGACAAACACGGGACGCGCGAAGTGGCTGAGGCCTTCGTCAACTTCCTCTTCACCAAAGAAGCGCAAGAAGTTTTCGCGCAGTATGGCCTGCGCTCGGTTGACCCCGAAGTCGCCCAAGCCACGGCCAGCCAATATCCCCCAGTGCAAGACCTGTTCACCATTCAAGAGTTCGGCGGATGGGCAACGGCCACGCCCAAGTTCTTCGGCGACAGCGGGATTTACACGCTCGCCATCGCCGCCGTGCAACAGCCATGACCGCGACTGCCCTGCCGGTCCGAGAATCGATCCCCTGGGGCCGCTGGGGGTTGCGCGCCCTCGCATTTACTTATCTCGGCGTGATGCTCATCATCCCGCTCGCCGTGATTCTGCAAGACGGCTTGCGGGCCGGGTTGGGCGGACTGTGGCGGGCCGTCACATTGCCGGTGGCCTGGCACGCGCTCACGCTGACGTTGTGGACAGCGGCGGTCATGGCGCTCATCAACGCCATCATGGGCACGCTCACGGCTTACGTGTTAGTGCGTTACACCTTTCCAGGCAAGTCACTGTTGAATGCGATGGTGGACTTGCCGCTCGCTATCCCGACCCTGGTGACGGGCGTGATGCTGGTGGTGCTCTATGGCCCGCAGGGCGCGGTGGGAGGCTGGCTCGCTCAACAGTTGGGCTGGCGCATCATCTTCGCTCCTCCCGGCATCATCCTGGCGCTGTTGTTCATCACCTTTCCGTTTGTGGTGCGCGCCGTCCAGCCGGTGTTGCTGGGCCTCGACCCCGAACCGGAAGAGGCCGCCGCGACGCTCGGCGCGCGCTCGTGGACAGTCTTCCGGCGCGTGACCCTGCCCGCGCTGGCCTTGCCCATCATCAGCGGCACGTTGTTGAGCGTCGCGCGCGCCGTCGGCGAGTTCGGCGCGATCGTCATCGTGGCGGGCAACATCCCCTTGCGCTCACAAACAGCGGCGGTATACGTGTTGGGCGAAGTTGAATCCGAGAACCGGCTCGGCGCCAGCGCCGTGTCAGTCGTCATGCTCGCGCTCGCGTTCGGGTTGGTGATGCTGGTAGATTGGCTCCAGCGGCGCGGCTCACCTGGGAGGGCCGAATGAGCGCCGTCACTTCTGCGGCCCACCCTGTCGCCCGGCGCGGACGCCTCTCACTCGCCAGCGATACTTGGCGACGACGGATTGTCATCGGTATAGTGGCCGTCTACGTCACTCTCTTGGTCCTCGCCCCCATCGCGGCGCTGATTGTGGGCGCGTTTGGCGAGGGGATACGTGGCGTCGTCAATGCACTGGCTCAACCCGAAGTCTTAAGCGCGTTCTGGCGGACGATTTACATCGCCCTCATCACGTTGGTCGTCCACGCGGTATTTGGAACGCTTGTGGCCTGGGTCTTAGTCCGGCATCGCTTCCCCGGCCAAAAGTTGCTCAACGGACTGCTTGATTTGCCTTTTGCGACCTCGGCGGTGGTGGTGGGCTATATGCTGCTATTGATTTTCGGGCGCAATGGTTTGCTGGGGCCATGGTTGGAGGCGATGGACATCAAAGTCGCCTTTGCGCTGCCGGGCATGATTCTGGCGACGCTGTTTGTGACATTGCCCTTCATGGTGCGCGAGGTCATGCCGGTGCTGGAGGCCCTGGATGTCGAGCAGGAACAGGCCGCGGCGACGCTCGGCGCGAGCGGCTGGCAGACCTTTTGGTGGGTGACGTTCCCCGCTCTGCGCTGGGGTTTCATCTATGGCGTGACGTTGACCTTCGCGCGCGCGCTCGGCGAATTCGGCGCGGTGCTGGTCATCGGCGGCGGGGCGCAGGGCGCGACCGAGACCGCCACGCTCTACATTTTCCGCGCCCTCGACGAGCGCCAATATGTCGGGGCGTACAGCGCGGCGCTGGTGCTCGGCCTGCTCTCGCTGGCTTTCGTGGTCGGCTCCGATCTGCTCCGCCGAAAGGAGAAATAGGTTATAGTTGAGGCATGCGCCGATTGCGACTCAGCACGCTGCTCATCGGCCTCAACGTCGGGTTGCTGCTCCTCGCCATTACGGGCGTGGCCTTCTTAGCCGTACGGTTGCTGCGACAACTGGCCGACGATCAGGCGCTCGCTCGCGTAGAACAAGCCGGGACCAGCGCGCGGAACGCGGTCAACCGTGCTGGAGGGGAAATTCTCACCAGCGCGCAACTCCTTGCCGAACGCCCCACGCTCCTACGCCTAGTGCAGGCGAATGACACAGCCTCCCTCGCCGCTTTTCTGAATCAATTCCAGCAGACCAGCCGGCTCGACGGCTGTGTCGTCATCCTGAATGACCGCGTCATCGCTCAAAGTGGGTTGCCGTTGCCGTGGGGATCTATCTGGGCCGCGCATCGTCTAGAGCAAAATTATTTCTTTGCCGCTGATAGCGCTTTGATCTTGGGCGCGGCGGCGGCGATCCCTGCCATGCCGAATGGAACGGTGCACGTCGCGGTCGAACTGGATACGTCGTTCGCCAACCAGATCACCGTCGAGACTGGATTGCCGGTGAGCATCGTATCGCCCTCCGCCGCGCAAACGCCCGGCCCCCTGGCGGCCCTGCGGACGCGTGCATTAAATACCGGAGAACCCGTCACCACTTATCTGGCCTCTTCCGATCGGTACGTGGCCAGCGTGCCGTTGCGCACGGCGACCGGCGCTATCGCCGGACTGATCGAGACCGAGCTTTCGGCTATCACTGTGACGCGCTCTTTACAGCAACTCATCCGAACATTCTTGCTGTGGGCCGTGGGAGTCGCAGCCCTGGCAGCGCTCGTCAGTTTTTTGGTGGGCCGCCAACTCGGCTCACCCTTGCGCGCCCTGACAACGGCTGCGGCACGGATTGGTCACGGCGATCTCGCCATGCCTATTCCTCCGGCTTCCGGGGTTGAGATCGGCGCGCTGGCGGCCACTCTGGAAGAGATGCGCCGCCGCTTGCTCAAGTTGACGGCCAACTTGCGTCAACAACAGGCTGAGTCCAACGCCATCGTCACCGGCATTGTCGAGGGCGTCTTCACCGTTGACCGCGAACGGCGCATTCAGTACGTCAACCCCCAAGCCGTGGCGATGCTGGGCCTGACGGCAGAAGGGATCGTCAATCATTTCTGCGGCGATGCCCTTAACCCACAAGGTCCAGGCGACGTGCGGCCCTGCGAGGAACAATGCCCCATCATCCACGCGCGCTTTCGCGCTGGGGCGCGAGCCACTGAGCATCTCTTGCTGAGTAACGGCCAGCGGCGGACGGTCGTCATCACCAGCGCGCCGCCGATGGATGACTCGTCATCGGGTGGCGACCTGCGGCAAGTGCAAGTGATGCGCGATGAGACCGAAGTGGAAGCGACGCGCCGACTGCGCGACGCCGTGCTCGCCAACATCTCTCACGAATTCAGGACTCCGCTCTCGGCCCAACTGGCCTCCATCGAACTCCTGCTGGACCAACTCCCCCAATTGACGAGCAGCCAGATCGGCGACCTGGTGCGCTCCCTCCAGCGTGGGACGCTGCGCCTGACGCAACTCATTGATAATTTGCTGGAGAGCGTGCGCATCGAGGCAGGCCAGTACACGATCCGGCATCAACCACTCACCCTCGACGCGGTGATTGAGCAGTCATTGGAAATGACGCGCCCGTTGCTCGATCAGCGCCAGCAACGAGTCAGCGTGAATCTGCCCGACTCGCTCCCAGCCCTCTACGGCGATGCGCCTCGGCTGGCGCAAGTCTTCGTCAACCTGCTGGCGAACGCCAACAAATTTGCGCCGCCGGGTTCCGACATCAGAATCGGTGGGATAGTCGGGGCCGAGTCGGTCACGCTCTGGGTCGAGGACCAAGGACCAGGATTGCCGGAACTGCCGAACCAATCGCTGTTCGTCCGTTTTGTGCGCTCCCCAGCCGGGGAACCAGAGCAAGGCGGCGTGGGCCTGGGGTTGTGGATTGTGAAATCCATTGTCGAGCGTCACGGTGGCCGGGTGGAGGCGGTGAGCCGCGCCGCCGGGACGCGCATCTGTATCACCCTCCCACGGGAGTCTAACGACGATGAAGATTTTGGCCGTTGACGACGACGTGGAATTGCTGGGGCTGATTGGCTTTGCCCTGCGCCAAGCCGGTTATCTGGTCATCGAGGCCGCTCATGGGAATGCGGCGCTGGAAGCCTTCGACCGCGAACAGCCTGACCTCGTCCTCCTCGACGCGAATCTGCCAGGAGTGAACGGTTTCGAGGTTCTCCAGCGCATTCGGGAACACGCCTCGACGCCGATTATGATGCTCACCGTGCTCAACAGCGAGGAAGATGAAGTGCGCGGCCTGGATTTGGGAGCCGACGATTATTTGACGAAGCCCTTCAGCCCGCGCACGCTGCTGGCCCGGGTGCGCGCTCTGTTGCGACGCGGAGAAACTGACCGGCAGGAGGGCATACACAAAGAGCGCGCTTACCGCGCCGGGGATTTGATGCTGGATGTCGAAAGCCAATCAGTGAGCGTGCGCGGAGGAACGCCGGTGCGCTTAACGGGTTTGGAGTTCAGGTTGTTGCATTATCTACTGGTCAATGCGGAGCACACGCTCCCGGCGGAGCGGTTGACTCAGCACGTGTGGGGCTATCGCGGCGGAGACGACCGGCAAATTCTCAAACAGCTAGTCCATCGCCTGCGCCACAAGGTCGAACAAAATCCGGCAGAGCCAGAATACGTCATCACCATCGCCGGAGTTGGTTACATGCTTCGGCCCACCCCGCGCGCCGATTGATCAAACCCTCCTGCAGGCGCAAAGCGTGAACCTGCGGGAGGGTCGTTAGGCGCTAATCCACCAATATCCCCACCTCGGCCAGCGCCTCGCGCAACTTCTCCATATCCTCGCCGCGTATCTCGACGGCCTCCGGGCTGAGGGCTTCGCCGAGATAGCGCCGGACGCCCGGCGTGCGGCGCAGAGTCTCCAGCAGTTCCTTGCTCTTCAACTTCAACACGACCGTCTCTTTGATGGCGGCCTCCCCGCCGGAGCGCTCCCAGCGGTGGAGCGCGCCCACCAACGTCGGCGGGATGGCTTCGTCGCCGACGGCCTTTTGCAGAAAGCCGGCGATGTGGCTGACTCGGATACCCTGCTTCGCCGCGCGGACGAGGGAGGTAGGGGTGAGGCGATAGGCATAGTCGTTCCCCTCCAGCGAGAGCCAGTGCGAGACGCGCGCGACTTGAAAACGGTCGTAGCGGCTGGCCGAGGCTGGCGCACGGATGAAGCCATCCTGGCTCAACTGCAAAGCGGACGGCGTCTCGGCTTCGGCAGCGGGCCAGGCAGCCTGGCCGAGGAACGCGGCGCCATAGGGCGTTGTCCGAAAGGCTTTACCCTCAGCTCTCTCCCCTCCCCCTGGAAGAGAAAGGGGGGCCATATCCACGAGGCCTAGCCAGTGCATCGGCTTTTCAATCATCCAGCGGATCAGCGCGCCGTCCACGCGCTCCCAGTTTTCAAACCCGCGCAGGTAGACCTGCGTCGCCGCATCGCGGATGTACCACGAGTCATAATCGCCCGCCGGGCGTTGGAAATCGGGCTGGCGGTCTTTGACGGCGGCGACGAAGGCCTCAAGCGACCACCACTCGCCGGCGGGGACCTGTTTGAGCAGGCTCAGGACCGCGGCGCGGGCGGTGAAGGGATCGTTGCGCCAGGCCTTGCCCTCGAGCACGAGGCCAGGCACGTGGAGGAGGTCGTTCCACTCGCTCGAATCACGCCAGGCTGGCGCGAGAATTGCAACTTGTTCCGGGCGCGAGGCTTCAAGGAAGGGCCGCGCCTTAGCAGGTTCGAGCTTAAGCGGCGAACCGCTGGCGAGGCCGACCTCGCTGCGCGTGGCGAGATGGATAAAGAGGTCAAGGGCTTCCGGCAGCCGCAGAAAGCGGTGGAGGGCCTCACGGTGTTTGCGCGGAAAAGAGGCGCCTGCGAGCCGGACGACGGCGATTTGCAGATAGGCCAGCAGGGTGGCGAGGTCATCGGGGGCCGCACCCACCGCGGAAACAAAGTCCGGCGGGGGCGCAGCGGGCGCGCCAGGCGGGGGCGCGTTGGAAGGCGCGGAAATGCCGGCGGGCATCAGCTTCAATAGATCATCAGGGATGAAGACGAACTCCTGCGGCCCCTGCCCGTCGTCGAAAAAGGCGCGCCCGATCAGCCCCCGGTACCACAGCATTTCGGAGGCGGAGGGAGCGTTCTTCCACGGCTGCTCGCGCTCGCGGCGGCTCACACCCATTGCGCGCAATTCGCCATATTTACGCACGAACATGGCGAGCGGCATCCGCTCCGGTTTCAACGCCTCGAGCGCGGCGCGGGCCTCGGCGGGGAGGGCTTCGACGATTTCCTGCACGAGGCTGGGCTGGGTGCTGCGGATCTGCGCGGCGAGTTCGTCGGCGGCCTCATGCTGGTTGGGGACTTGCAGCTCCAGGCCCCAGTGGTCGGCGATCAGGCGCAGCAGGCCGAGGTCATAATCGCGGAGGACGCGCTGAAGCGAGGGCATGTGTCAACGCCATCTGTTGCCCTAGAGTCACACGAGAACCTGGATCGCCCCCGGCACGAGCGTCATTTCGACGTGCCGCACGTCGGCCTCGTAGGGCGCGAAGAGCTCGCCGTCGAGGTGGATCGGCAGCGCGCGGTCGGCGTCAATCACCAGGCGCGTCGTCTTGGCCAGCTTCACCTCCGGCTCGCGGAGGTGCGTCGCGTTCATGAACTTGGGCAGCAGCTGCAACATGCGGATCTGCGAGACGGGAGGCAGGTAGACAAATTCCACGACGCCGTCGTCTATCTGCGAGCCGGGTGTGGTGATGAACCCGCCGCCCTCGCGCGGGCCGTTGCCCACGGTGAGCATCAGAATCGGCTGGTCGAGCGCACCCCCATCGTAGGTCACCTTCATATGCGGCGCTTCGAAGTGATTGGCGATGGTGATCAGCGTGGAGGTGAGGTACATGACAAAACCGTGGAGGCCGGTGATCTTGCGGCTCTGGATGTTGATCGCCGCGTCGAAGCCGACGCCGCCTGTGTTGACGAAGTACTCCAGCCGGCCGGCGCCGTCGCGGACCATGATCGCGTCCACGGCGCGGACAGCGCCGCTGAACACGCGCTTCACCGCTTCCTGCGGGTTGGTCTCAATCCCGGCGGAGTGCGCGAAATCGTTGCCCGAGCCAATGGGCACGATGCCCAGGCGGGGGCGCTGCACGGCGTCAATCTTCATCAACCCATTGACGACTTCGTGCACCGTCCCGTCACCGCCGAGCGCGACGACAGTCTTGTAGCCCTTGATGCCCGCTTCCGCAGCAATCTCGACGGCGTGCGCGGGATATTCGGTGCCGCGCCAGTCGGCCCCACCCATCTCGTCCACAATCGCGCGCAGGTCTGAGGCTCTTTGCCCCGACCGCCCGCGGTCAGAGTTGGGATTGAAAATCAGGAGGATGTTATGCATGCAATCACCTCGCCTACCCCATCCCGCTTTCCAAGCGTCAGGCGGTGAATTTCGCCTTGGAATTTGGGGTCTGGGAGTTGGGATTTCTCACTAATGTACCTCCAAACGCCTTATGGCACAAAATTCGCTTGACCCTGCGAGTCGGCGGAAGTACAATCCGCCAGATGTTGGACAGGCGTTCCATAGCCCGCTACTGATTGGGCATGCGAGTCTCTCTGTGCTATACTCGCGCTTGAATCAGACTCACGTCGGTCGCGCCGGGTCTGGCAGCCCTGCGAAAGCGATTGAGGTTGGGGCGCGCGGGTGCGAGGTCTGGGAGTTTCGTAGGAGCGCGTTGCACGCGCGACTTTGGCAGCCGCGCAAACCTGAGGCAACTGGGATGAAAGACGAGCGCATTGCGGAATTGACTAACCGGCTGCGAGCCTGGGGATTGAACGGGTTCGCCGCTTCGCTGCTGGAATCGGCCGGGCCGCTGGCCTTCCTGGGCGCGCAGGCATTATACGCCGTCGGGCCGATGCTGAATCCCCTCTTCCCGGAAGATGAAGTGACCTCCCTCGCCCGGCTGCTTGAAGACCCCTCCTCGATCCAGGCCCTGGCCGACCATTTGAATCAGGAGTCGCCGGAATGAACCTGACCGGATTAGGTTTTGTCTTGCTCTTTGCGGGACTCATACTCGCCTTCATCGTCCTCGGCCGGCGCCGCGGCGCGCGCCCGGCGGCCTTCCGCCCCCTGGAAGCCTTGCAGAGTCTGCCGACCACCGTTGGCGAAGCCGTTGAAACGGGGCGGCGCCTGCACATCTCGCTGGGCACGGGGACCATCGGCCAGACGGACACCGCCGCCGCCCTCGCCGGGCTGACCGTTCTCGACCAGATTTCTGAGGTCACTGTGGTCAGCGACAAACCGCCGGTCGTCACCGCGAGTGACGGCGCGGTCATGCTCCTCGCGCAAGACACGCTCCAGCACGTGTACTCGCGGCAAAACGCGCAGGAGCGGTATGATCCCACCTCGGCCCGCGTGGCTGGCCTCTCGCCTCTCTCGTTCGGCGCGGCCGTGACGACGATGATTACAGATGACTCGCTGGCCGGGACGGTGCTCGTCGGTTCGGTCGGGTCAGAGGCGGTGCTGCTCGCCGAGGCCGGACACCGGGCGAACATCACCACCCTCGCGGGTTCGCTGGACCCGGCGGCGCAGGCGCTGCTCTTCGCCGCCGCCGACTATCCCTTGATCGGCGAAGACCTGTTCGCGGGCGGCGCGTACATCGGGCGGCATCCCGGCCACATCGCCAGCCTGCGTGCGCAGGACATCATGCGCCTGCTCATCGGCCTGGCGATCCTCGGCGGGGCGCTGCTCAAGACACTGGGAATTCTGCCGTGAAGATTCGCTTCGGTAACGCCCTGCTCACGGCCATCGCCGCCGGGGTCGGGTTTGTCACCCTGCTTGGCTACTTCGTCAACGCGCCCATCCTGCGGGTCATGCGCCAGCAGTTGGTGGCCTGGGCCAGCCTCCTCGCCGCCGTGGCAGTTATTATCGGCGCGCTCAACTTGCTGCAGGTTCACCTGAAGAAAATGACGCGCGGCGCGCCGGGCTGGTTCTACAGCCTCTTCCTGATCCTGAGCCTCGTCGGCACGCTGGGAGTGGGGATCGCCGCTCCATTCGTCGGCTGGGGAAGCGGCCCGACGAACACCGCCAATGCCTGGGTCTTCCACAATATCCAGTCCGCCCTCGGCGCGGCCATTGCGGGCCTGCTCTTCTTCTTCCTCGTGTTTGCCGGTTACCGGCTGCTGCGCCGCCGCGCCTCGCTCACGCTCGTCGTCTTTGTCGTCGCCGCCATCATCTCGCTGATCGGCGCGGCCCCGCTTCCCGCGGGCGTGCCCGATTTCGGCCTGCGCGATCTGCGCCTCTGGCTCGCACAGGTCCCGGCGGTTGCGGGCGGGCGCGGCCTGCTCCTGGGCGTGGCGCTTGGCGTTATTGCTACCGGTCTGCGCATCCTGCTCGCGGTAGACCGGCCTTACGGTGAGTAAGCATGGCCGTCATTCGCTGCCAGGCCTGCGGCAAGCCCAACCCTGATTTCCTGGACGTGTGCCAGTATTGTGACGCGCGCCTCAAGCCGCTCGAGGCCGGCCCCGCGCCGGAGGCGGCGCCCGCGGGCGATGTCATCCGCTGCCAGGCCTGCGGCAAACCCAACCCCGCCTTCACGGAAGTCTGCCAGTTCTGCGACTCACCCCTCAAGCCGCAGTTGTTCGGCTTTGGCGAGACGGCATCCGCCGAGGCGGGCGATCAGATTCGCTGCCAATCGTGCGGACGCCTCAATCCGCCTTTTGCCGAGGCCTGCCAATACTGCGAGGCGCGTCTGCGGCCCTTGCAAGAGATTGCAGGGGATGAAACGGCCGGGGCCACAGCAGCGCCCGAACCCCCGGGCTCGCCCGGGGGCGGGCCCGAGAGCGGCGCCCAGCCTGGCATGGAGTGGATGCGCAGACTGTCAACCGAACCATCCGCCGAGCCGGATTGGATGTGGACCGGCGCGGCTGGAGAAGAACCCGAACCGGCCGCGGCGCCATCGGAAGAAACCCCGGATTGGATGAGGCCATTCGGCGGCGAGCAACCCGCCCAACCGGCTGAACCCCCGGGATCGCCCGAGGGCGGGCCTGCCATGCCCGATTGGATGAGTTCCCTGGGCGGCGAGCCGACGCGGATGGAAACGGCTGCGCCCGCCGAGGAAGTGCCCGATTGGTTGCGTTCCTTTGGCGAACCTCCGTCTCAACCCACGCCGAGTGCGCCAGCGCCCTCGCGAGACATCCCGGAGTGGCTGCGCCCGCCGGAGTCCTCTGAGGCTGAGGCTGCCGCGCCCTTGGGTGAAACGCCGGATTGGTTGAGCACGCCCGCTCAACCTGAGGCGGCTCCCCCGGCAGAAGAAGTCCCGGACTGGATGCGTTCGTCCGGCGGCGCACCCGCTCAACCGGCAGAGGCCGCACCCCCGGGCTCGCCCGAGGGCGGGCCTGCTTTCGGCGCTGAGCCAACATCCGCCGCCGAGATGCCTGACTGGCTGAGCGCGCTCGGCGGCGCACCCGCTCAACCTGAGGCGGCTCCCCCGGCAGAAGAAGTCCCGGACTGGATGCGTTCGTCCGGCGGCGCGCCCGCTCAGCCGGCAGAGGCCGCACCCCCGGGCTCGCCCGAGGGCGGGCCTGCTTTCGGCGTTGAGCCAACATCCGCCGCCGAGATGCCTGACTGGTTGAGCGCGCTCGGCGGCGCACCCGCTCAGCCGGCAGAGGCTGCACCTGCTTTCGGCGCTGAGCCAGCACCCGCCGTCGAGATGCCTGACTGGATGAGCGCGCTCGGCGGCGCACCCGCTCAGCCGGCAGAGGCTGCACCTGCTTTCGGCGCTGAGCCAACACCCGCCGCCGAGATGCCTGACTGGTTGAGCGCGCTCGGCGGCGCGCCGGCTGATGTGGGGGGATTTGAAACCCGCCCCGAAGCCGCGCCGGCCGACGAAACGCCCGACTGGCTCCGTTCGATGGGCATCTCTGCGCCGACTGAACCGGTGGGCGCTCCGCCCGAGGCCGCCGAGGCTGCGCCCGACTGGCTGAGTGGGCTGGGCGCGCCGCGCTTCGCGGCTCCGGCTGAACCCACTTCACCCTTCGGAGCGTTCACGGAAATTCCTGCCGAAGCCGCACCTGCT
>Ga0209341_10002568_pt1 | contig 17207 bp, 18 predicted proteins | sample RifCSP13_2_FD_184020 | JGI IMG/M metagenome (GOLD analysis project Ga0209341, IMG submission 184020) | Soil microbial communities from Rifle, Colorado - Rifle CSP2_sed 13_2 (SPAdes) (version 2) | ecosystem: Environmental > Terrestrial > Deep subsurface > Rock core/Sediment | place: Rifle... | reverse complement strand
GGAGAAGCCCGACTCCATCCCGTCCTGGATCATGGGAAGCAGCCACCTGCGTTTCTGCTCCTCCGTGCCATACCTGACGAGGATCACCTGGTTGCCGGAGTTCGGAGCGACGACACCGAACAGCGGACCGTCCGGGACGGCGCGGGGGGAAGGCGTCGCGCGGGCCACCCGCGCGGGAGTCGAGGCGGGTGCGGGTCCTTCGTCCTTCGGTGGTTCCAGGATCGAACGGATCACGGGGGTGAAGGGGTCGACCAGGCCGCCGAGGAAGCCTCGCTCCTTCAGCGCCGCCACGTCCGTCTCGCGGACGCCGCCGCCCAAGTAGATCTTCGCCTGGATCTCTCCGAGAGTCTCGAGCAACTGCGGATCCGGACCCAGCTCCGTGCCGAGCCGGCGAAGGTCCATCACGCAGAGCTCGCGGAAGCCCGCCGCCTGGAGGGAGCGGACCACATCCCCCAGGTCCGTCCGCGTCTCGCGGGAATCCCCCCACACGACCCGGCCGTCCCAGTCGAGGCAGGGGAGGATCTCGTTCGAGAGCCCATACGCCTCGAGGAACGCGTCCAAGTTGGGCAGGTTCTTCGAGCCCGCCACGACACGTTCCACGTCGAGCATGTACCCGTCCATGAGCTCGTCTGTCTCTCGCGCGCCCAGGTCAAGCCAGACGTCACACCGCTTCACCAGGTGCCGCATCACGTCGAAGTTCGGGTTGGCGCGGTTGATTCCGCCCAGATCGTACATGAACACGCGGGACGCGTTGTACCTCGATCCGCCGATCGCGTCCCAGTACTCCTGGAACGACACGCGGTAGCCGCTCGGGACGATGGCCCGCCCGTCCCACCGCACACCCACGACGGTCGCGACCTTCATCGGGATCAGGTCGAGGGGCTTCACGTCAATGAGCGGTTCCGTGTCCACGGGGAGGATCGGGATGCTGAACGCCTCCTTCGGGAGCTGCGCGGGAGCCGGGCTCGGCTTCCCCCTCGCCTCCCGCTCGAACTCGGCCCGCTGGGCCTCCGTGTCGAAGATCACGGGCAGGCCCTCGTGGCGGCAGACCTCGCAGATGTACGAACGGCTGTCGGAGTCGATCCCCGCGATGGGGCCCATCACGAGGAGTTTCGGGTGGACACGGCCGCTGCCGCACCGCGCGCACGCGGCCACATTGTGGGGCTCCTTCCAGTCCGCCATCGGACCGCCTCAGTCGACGCGGATGACCTTGACCCGTCTGCCAATCCAGTCCGGCGGGAGGTAGACGCGGCCCGAGCTCCCGCTCTTGGCCACGAGCTTCTCGAGCATCTCCTCCCCGTAGACCTCGAACTTGGACTCCTTGCGCGCTCGCGCCATGGCCGCTCCCCGGCCTGCGTAGGCGCCCCGCCCGCATAAGCCTTTCCCGGATACGACTATGTTGTAGCTACATCGTAGGAAGGCACACCGAAAGCTATTGGAGGCGGCGAGGCCATCCGTGCCGGGACCGCGATGGCGAAGAAGGCCGCGACGCCGCTCCCGGGCTCTTCCCTCGAACTGTTCGCCCGCGCCATGCTCGATCACTGGATGGGGAAGAAGGCCGTCGTGACGTTCGAGCGGGACGACGGATACCTGGACGACTCGACCTTGGAGACCTACTTCGCGCCCGCGAGCAAATGGCCCCGGATGGAGCAGGAGGCGCTGCGGGAGGTGAAGGGGCGCGTCCTGGACCTGGGCTGCGGACCCGGGAGGCACGTCCTGTATCTGCAGAAGCGGGGCCTCGACGTGGTCGGGCTTGACGCGTCGCCCACCCAGGTCGCCCTCGCGCGCATCCGCGGCGTGCTCAACGTCTACCAGGGGAACGTGCGACAGATCCCGCGCGGACTCGGGACCTTCGACAGCGCGATCATGATGGGGAACAACCTCGGGCTCGCGGGGGACGTCCCGCGCATGCGCCGGTTCCTGAAGGACCTGAAGACGATCATGCGCCGGAAGGGGCGGCTCATCGGCCACAGCCGGATCCCGGGCACGTGGTCCCCCGTCCACCTGCCTTACGTGAAGTGGAACCTGGAGCGCGGCCGACCTGCGGGGCTCATCACCTTGCGCGTCCGGTACAAGGGCCAGGTTGGCGACTGGTTCGACCTGCTCCTGATCCCCCCGGAGGAGCTCGCCCGGCTTGCGCGGGAGACGGGCTGGGAGCTCACGCGGGTGTTCTGGGAGCACGGCTACGCTCCCGGAGACTACATCGGCGTCCTCGAGGCCCGCTGAACTTCGGCGAACCGAAACCGCGGGAAAGGTTCATCCGGTGCCAGGGCTATGATTCGCCGGCATGGTCCTCCTCGACGGGTTCCACGTCGACGCCCTCCCGAATAAGTGGCAGGAGGAGGGCCGGGTGTGGCAGGAGACTTACTTCCCGGAGATGCCGCAGGTCTTCGACCGGCCCGCATGGGAGCGGTACTACCCGGACACCCCGATGCCCCTCACTTCGGTCGTCATGGCGAAGCCCGACGGCTTCGCGGAGTTCGCCCACCGCGTCGTCGGCGCGTCGAAGGAGACCGCGGACCTCTCCAACCGCCTGTGGAAAGCGGAGAAGATGCCCGATGCCCAGTTCATGACCGCCCTCAAGATCATCCGCGCCCAGGCGTCCACGGAGCTGGGCTCGATCCAGCAGCACCGCATGGTGTGGGAGCAGCTCGATTCCGGGTCCCTCACGGGTCTTGACAAGGAGATCGTGGAAGGAATGCACCGGACGGATCCGACCGGCAAGCGGGTCGATGCAATCTCCTTCTCCAAGAAGCGCGTGTGCGTGGAAGAGCTACGGCATCACATGCAGATGGCGGGCGTCCTCACGCTAGACGAGACCTTCGACAAGCCTCGGTGGGGTCGGCACTGGGCCTCGGAGACGATGGAGGAACTCCTGGCGATGAAGCCGGGGGAACACGTCCTTGACGCCTTCAACATCGAGTTCAAGAGCGTGATGGACTCGGCCACGTTCATGAGCCTGATCGACCGCGTGGGGAAGTTCCAGCTCGAGATGCAGCATCACTTCCTCTACGGGCCGATGGCGGTCAGCATGCCATGGATGCGGTGGAAGGAGGAGTCGTACCACCTCGCCGCCGGCGAGACGCTGATGAAGGCCATCGCGGGCGCGGCGATCCTCGACGGCGGCAACTTCGGCGTGGAGGACCTCCAGCAGACGATCAACATGTGGTATCCCCGGGGACTCGAGATGTTCGGGTCCGAGCTGGGCGGGGACCTCGTGAAGGGCGTCTTCAAGACCCTGAAGAACGGGGAGGCCCAGACGATCTACATCGAGGAGGTCCGCGGCAAGGTCCGAGACGTGAACCTCGCGATCATCCAGGCGAAAGCGAAGGTGCGCAAAGAGGAGGCCGAGCCCATCCTCGCGCGAGTCGAGAAGGGCGAGACCGTGCACGGCCTGACGAAGGACGACCTCGTGTTCCTCCCCGACCGCCGGTTCTTCCGCATCCGCGGACTCGCGGAGTACGGCTCCTTCCTGAATCCCGAATCGGACGTGCCGGGAGTGGGCTACGTGTACCTCCCTTACGACCTGCATGGGAACCTGCTGACGGAGAAGGGCAAGCCCATCGAGCGAGACGCCTACGCGGACTACCTGAAGGCGGTCCTCCCGGACCGCTACATGCCGAGCCGCCACTGGAGCTTCGTGAAGGATGAGTTCCTGTTCAACGACAAGTGGGGCGATCCGGAGCCCGTGTGGAAACCCGCCGAAGCGTCCGCCGCACCCAGTCAATAGGCCATCCTTTAATACGCGGCGGTTCGATAAGACGCGGAGAGGGGCATCCGATGGACCTCACTTACATGTCTCTGGAGAAGAAGGACCGAGTGGCCGTCGCCTGGTTCAACAAGCCCAAGGCGAACACCTACGATGCGGACCTCATGCAGGACATCAGCCGCGTGGTCGACGAGGTGCGCTTCGATGACTCGATCGACATCTGCGTGCTCGCCTCGAAGCTGGACGGGATGTGGTCGGCGGGCGCGGACATCAACCTCCTCGCGACCTCCACGCCGGACTACAAGGCGATGTTCTGCCTGAACTGCCAGGAGGTCCTCAACAAGCTCGAGTCGACACCGAAGCCCTTCATCGCCGCGATCGACGGGCACTGTGTCGGCGGCGGCCTCGAGATCGCCCTCGCGACGGACCTGCGGTTCGCCTCGGACGGCCCGTGGAAGATCGGCCTGCCGGAGGTCACCCTGGGCGTCCTCCCGGGCACGGGCGGGACGCAGCGGCTCCCCCGGCTCGTCGGGAAGAGCCGCGCGATCGACCTGATGGCCACGGGCCGCACCCTGACCCCGAAGGAGGCGCTGGACTGGGGCATCCTGAACCGCGTGTTCCCGCGCGAAACGTTCTGGGAGGACACGATCGCGTTCGCCCACGCCCTGTCGTACCCGAACCACGCGGCCCGCGCCGTCGGGCTGATCAAGCGCTCCGTGGTCGAGGGGATCGAGGTGCCGCTCCACGAGGGCCTCGCCCTCGAGCGGGAGCTCCAGAACCGGCTGTTCGCCATGGGCGACGCGAAGGAAGGCTTCCGCGCATTCCTCGAAAAGCGGAAACCCGCGTTCCAGGGCAAGTGATGCCGCGCGCATAGGCTATAGACGCAGGGGTTAAGCCCCGCCATGGCCCTTGCGAGCTCCCATGCCCGCGAAGACCGCGGTCCGACGAGCGACGCCCCGCGACCTGCCGACCCTCGTGCACCTGTGGCGCGAGCTCATCGGGTTCGACGAGTCCCTCGGAGGCCAAGACTTCCGCCTGACCCGGGGCTCCGAGGCGGGCTGGGAGAAGCATCTCCGCGCACACCTGGGGAAGCGAGACAAGGCCGCCTTCATGGGCGAATCGGGAGGGGACACGGTCGCCTTCCTCCTCGCGTCCCTCGACCGACCGCCCGGGATCTTCATGGAGCGAGAGTACGGCGTAATCTCCGCCGTGTACGTGGAGGAGCCCTGTCGGGGGAAGGGCGTCGGGAGCGCCCTCGTGGAGGCCGCGCTCCTTTGGTGCGAGGAGAGGCGGATCAGCCGCGTTCGCGTGACCACGGACACGAAGAACTCCCTCGGGGTCGAGTTCTGGAAGCACCGCGGCTTCGCCCCCACGGTCGTTACGATGGACCGCCTGCTGTGAGCCCGCGAAGGCCGGTCGCCGATCGCCGCAGCGTCGTTAACCTTAATCAGGGTTAACGCGGAAGGCGCAGGTCTCAAGCCTAGGACCCCATCTTCCCCCGGGGTCCCCATGGCCTACGACACGATCGTCGTCGAGCGACGCAGTCCCGCGGCCGTCGTCACCCTGAACCGCCCGGAGAAACTCAACGCGATGTCGTCGCGGATGAAGACCGAGCTGGCCTCCGCCCTCCGCGAGCTCGACGCGGACGCGGGTGTGCGGGTCATCCTCCTGACCGGGGCGGGGGAGAAGGCCTTCGTCGCGGGGGCGGACATCTCCGAGTTCGCGGGACGCACGGCTGCGGAGCAGATCAAGCTCTACGAGACGGGCACGGTGTACGACGCGGTCGACCGCGTCGCGAAGCCGATCCTCGCCCTGGTCAACGGCTTCTGCCTCGGCGGCGGGCTCGAGCTCGCCCTCGCGTGCGACCTCCGCATCGCGTCCGAGCGCTCGGTGTTCGGCCAGACCGAGGTGAACCTCGGGATCATCCCCGGAGGGGGCGGGAGCCAGCGCCTCGCCCGGCTCGTCGGTCAGGGGAACGCGCTCAAGCTCAGCCTGACGGGCGAGCGGATCGACGCGCGGGAGGCGCTCCGCCTCGGCCTCGTCGAGGAGGTCGTGCCCCACGCGATGCTCGCGACGCGTGCGATGGAGATCGCGGAGGCCATCGCGTCCAAGTCCGCGGTCGCCGTGCGCCTGGCGAAGGCGGCGGTCAAGGCGTCCGCGCGCCTGCCCCTCGACCAGGGCCTCCGGTACGAGCAGCAGCTCTTCGCCCTCGCGATCGCCTCGGAGGACAAGGAGGAGGGCGTCCGCGCGTTCCTCGAGAAGCGGGACCCGAAATGGAGGGACCGCTGAGTCCCTTGTTATTGATAACGAGAACCTGTTTTCGTGCGCGATAATCGCGTGCGAGTGGTCTTAACCTGCCCGCTTCGTAAAATGCCCGTCATGGCAGGATGGTCCGGCCTCGTCGTGGGCGGCATCGTGGTAGCCCTTGCGCTGTACGCGGCCGGGCAGCCCGTGTGGGAGTGGAACTACGCGCAGCCCGGCGGAGTGGAGACTTGGTCGTACAGCCTCTTCACCGTCCGGCACACGAACACATCCGCGAACGCCACAGACAACGCCTACTCGTACGACACCGTCCCGAACCAGCCCGGGCTGGCGTCCGCGATGCGCGAGGCCCAGCTGTGGTTCCTGCTCGCCCTCGTCGCCGCGATCGCAGGCACGGGGCTGTCCCTGGCGACCGTGTTCCGGAAGCTCCGGGGCCTGTACGCCGGGATCGCGCTCCTTGGCTCGTGCGCATCGATCCTGTTCGCGGCTCTGAACCTCATCCTCACCATCCCACCCGCGGCCGCGGAGCTCCCGGCCGTCGGGGGACGGACAATCTCGACCTTCCAGGGCCAGATGTCCCTTCCGAGCGGGTCCGTCGTCCTCTCCTGGGGAGCGGCCCTAGGCTGGTATCTCCTCCTCGGGGTCGGGCTCGTCGCGGGCTGGGGCGCGTCGGACATGTGGTCCGTGCCCCTCGCGAAGGCCGTGGTCGCCGAGGCCGTGCACGTCCGTGGGGAGGAGGAAGTCCCGCCGCCCCCTCCTGTCGAAGACGTGCCCGTGCCACCCGAGCCGGTGGTCGAGGAGGTCTTCGTGATCGCTACGAGCGGCCTGCTCATCAAGCACATGTCGCGGAGCCTCATGACGGACAAGGACCGCGACGTGGTCGGCGGCATGATCTCCGTCGTGTCGAACTTCGTGCGGGAGGCGTTCTCCGAGCGGGACGGCCAGGTGCAGGAGGTCACCCTCGGGGACCACCGCTTCATCATCTGCAACGAGCGCGGCCTCGTCGTCGCAGCCCTCGTGTCCCGCGGCGAGACGGAGGACGTCGTGCACCGGCTGAGGCACCTGCTCGCGTGCCTCTTCGACCGCTACGGGGACCGCCTCGAGGACTGGCAGGGCGAACCCCTGGACGGGATCGAGGACGAGATCTCCGTCCTCTGGGAACCGTTCTTCGCGCCGCCGCCACCCACGGACTGACGGCCCGGCGTGACTCTTCGGGATAAACCCATATACGGCGGCCATGTTGGGCTCGGGGCCCCTCCGGGGGATCCCCGGATTCTAGGCCCCAGGCGGCTTGACCCATGGACCAAGCGATCATCCTGCTCTCCGGCGGCATCGACTCCGCCGTCACCCTGTGGTGGGCGAAGGCCCAGGGCTGGGACGTGCGCCCGCTGACGTTCGACTACCACGGCCGCCCGAAACGCGAGCATGCGGCGATCGATGCGCTCGTGGCGCGGGCCGGCGTGGCCGCGGCGAGGACCGTGGACCTCCCGTTCCTCAAGGAGGTGGACGACCTGCGGCCCGCGGGTGTCCCCAACAAAATCCTCCTGGATTCCCCGGAGGGCTACATCCCCGGGCGCAACCTGATCTTCTACAGTCTCGCCGCGTACTTCGCGGAGCTGGACGGAGTCCGCTACATCGTCGGCGGGCACAACGGCCTCGACCCGGAGTCCTTCCCGGACGCGAGCCCGAAGTTCTTCCACTTCCTGAACAGCGTCTTCCACCTGAGCCTCTGGTCGTACGAGACGTCGCCCGTCCAGGTCGTCGTGCCGCTCGGGGGCAAGTCGAAGGAGGAGGTCCTCCGCATGGGGCTCGGGATGGACGTGCCCTTCGAGGTGACCTGGTCCTGCTACTGGGACCGGGACGTGCACTGCGGCACCTGCGTTTCCTGCCGCGAACGGAAGGAAGCGTTCGCCGCGATCGGGCGGACGGACCCCGTAGCCTACGGACGCTGAGCGCGGGACCGCGAAAAGGTTTATCCGGCGGGAGGATTCCCCTCCCCGACGGAATGTACACGACCACGACTCGGTCGGTCCACGCGATCCGCTTCTTGGAGGAAGGCAGCCACAACGTGCGCATGCGCCAGCTCATTGGCCGCGAGGACGGCGCCCGCAAGACCTCAATGCACGAGCTCATCATGGGCAAGGACGGATATTCCGCGAAGCACGCCCACGAGTGGGACCATCAACTCGTCGTCACATCCGGGCGGGGCGTGGCCGTCGTCGCGCGGAAGAAGATCCCCCTGCGACCGGGCGTCGTGCTCCTCGTGCAGTCGAACGAGGAACACCAGTTCTTCCAGCGGGGAAAGGCCCCGCTCGTGTTCCTGACCGTGACGCCGATCTGACCGCTCAGGGGAACGGAAGCACGCGCAGCGCGAGGCCGCCGACCGCGAGGGCCAGGGCGATCGTGAAGGCCGAGATCCCGAGGGAGGCACGCCAGCCGAGTTCTCGAGCGAGGGCCGCCACGGTGGCGATGCACGGCACATAGATCGTCGCGACGACCGCGAAGACGACGAGCTGGATCGGGGTCAGGAAGGAGGTCAGGTTCGCGGCCCCTCCCCCATAGGCGATCGTCCCCAGCGCGACGAGGAGCTGGAGGGCCAGCTCCTTCCGGAGGACCGCGAACAGGAGGGCGAGCCCCGCCACCGAGGGCAGCCCGAGCCACGCGGTGACGACCGGGCTCAGCGGAGCGCTGAGAGACCACATCGCCCCGCTCTCGAAGAGCGCGCCCAGGATCGCGCTCCCTGCCACGACAATGGGGAGGGCCATCGTCACGTAGCTGCGGAACCGCCACCACGTCTTCCGGAGCAGGTCCGGGGCCCTCGGCAGCCGGAGCGGAAACACTTCCATGACGAGGCCCGCGGAACGCCCGGGGACGACGCGGTTCAGCAAGGATCCCGCGAGGACGACCACGCCGAGCTGGATCGCGAACACAAGGAGGGCGGGCCCCATCCCCAGGTAGAAGCCGACGGCCCCGAAGATCACCGCGCTCCGGGCGCTGCACGGGACCAGCGTGACGAGGGTCGCCGCGATCAACCGTTCGCGCCGGGTCCCGAGGACGCGCGTGCCCATGATCGCGGGTACGTTGCAGCCCAGGCCCGCGACGATCGGAATCACCGCGCGCCCGTGGAGGCCGAAGCGATGCATGACCCGGTCGCTCAGGAACGCCGCAGCGTTGAGGTAGCCCGAGTCCTCGAGGAACGCGAGGACCAAGTAGAAGGCGAACACGTAAGGGATGCCGACGGCCAGGGCCGCGCCGATTCCCGCGTCTAGGCCCCAGATGAGGACGCGGGCGAGGACGGTGTCGCCCGCGAGGGCGCGAAGGGCCGCATCCATGGGCGGCGAGACGAAGGCCGCCCAGGCGTCCGTGAAGGCCGTCGCAAGGAATCCGCCGAGGGAGTACACGAAGAGGAAGATCGCGAGGAGGATCGCGACGAGGATCCCCAGCCCCCAGGTCGGGGAGGTGATCGCGTGCCACAGCCGGTCGGCGATCGGGGCCTCGGCCTGCCGCCGGACCACGCATTCTCGGGCGATGTCCTCCGCGAGGGAATGGCGGGCCTTCGGAATTGCGGCGGCAAGGCTACCGGTGCGGTCCTGGAGCGGAGTCCCGCGGACGGCGGCGGCCAAGGCGGAATCCCCCTCCAGGAGCAGGAGGGCTGCGCCCCGGCGATTCATCTTGGGAGGCGCCGCCTCCGTTGGAAGCTTCGATTCCACCGCCGCTGCCGCCTCCTCGATCGCGTCGCCGTACCACGGCCGCTCCAGAGGCCCTTGCGCCGCGGCGCGGATCGCCGCCGGCAGGAGACCGCCGAGCCCCTGGCCCTTCGTGGCCACCGTGGGGACCACCTCCACGTCGAGACGCTCGGAGAGGCGATGGGCGTCGAGGAACAGGCCGCGCCGCTCCGCTTCGTCGACCAGGTTGGCCGCGAGCACGACGGGCAGCCCGAGGTCGAGCACCTCGAGGACGAGGTAGAGATTCCGGGCCAGGTTCGTCGCGTCTACGACCACGATGACGGCGGAGGTGTCATTCTGGGAGAGGAAATCCCGCACGACTTGCTGGTCCTCGGAGTCCGGGATGAGGGAATACGTGCCCGGCAAGTCCACGAGGGCGAGGCGCTTGCCCCGCGCCTGGGCCTCGCCCACCGCGACCTCGACGGTCTTCCCCGGATAGTTCGCGGTCTCCACGTGGGAACGGGTCAGGCGGTTGAAGACGGTCGATTTCCCGACGTTCGGGTTGCCCGCGAGGGCCACGACGAGGTCCGTGGGGCCCACCGCGGCCGCGGCGAGTCCGTGGCAACTCGGCGCGGCGTCACCCCCGGGTGACGAGGATGTGGGCGGCGACTTCCGGCCCGAGGGCGTACTGGGCCGGGCCGACGGACACGAGGAGGGCCCCCTCGAGCGGTGCACGCCGGAGGACGCGGATCTCCCTCCCCTCGAGGATCCCGAGCGCGTACAGCTGGCGCCGGAGATCGGGGTCGACGGTGAGCCCGAGGATCGTTCCCTGGGAGCCCAGCGGGAGCTCGTCCAGGGAGATCCCGTTGAGAGGCCGCGGCGACTCGAGCATCCTTTCGGATACCCGAAAGTTTGGGATGGCCTCAACCCTCTGTACCTACTGTAAGGAGACTTGGGGGCGAAGGGAGCAACCTTTATGGCCGCCTGGCTCTTCGGACGACGTATGAAGCTCGGCATCACGGAGTACATCGACTGCGCGCACCACCTCCCCGGGCACGAGCGATGCGGCTCCTTCCACGGCCACACCTACCAAGTCGACGTCTTCATCGAGGGGGAGCACAAGGGCGGGATGCTCCTGGACTTCGCCGAGCTCAAGAAGGTCACGCGTGCGGTCCTCGCGGAGTACGACCACAAGGACTGGAACCACTTCCTCGAGTATCCCACGGTGGAGAACATCGCCGAACTGATCTCGAAGCGCCTTGGCGACGCGCTGAAGTTCCCCGTCCACGTCCGCGTGTGGGAAGGCTACGGGAAGTGGGCCGAGACCTGAGCGCCGGGGCCTCCCCATGGGTTCGGTCCGCCTAACGCACATCGGCCGCCTTTTCATGCGAATCGGAATGGCCGGTATTCCGATTCGATTGGCCCCACCAACGACCTCTTTGTAGGGTCCTCCTCTCGCCCCCTCCGCAGGATGGAGAGAGATGGTCGTTGCACGGGACATCACGGACCTCATTGGGGAGACGCCCCTCGTGCGGATCAACCGACTCACGGGGCCGGAGGACGCGACGCTGTACGCGAAGCTGGAGTGGTACAACGTCGGCGGGTCCGTGAAGGACCGGATGGCCCTCTACCTGATTGAGTATGCGGAGGCCGCGGGCACGCTGAGGAAGGACCGCAAGATACTCGAGGCTACCTCGGGGAACACGGGGATCGCCCTTGCGATGATTGCGGCCGCCCGTGGCTACCCGATCGCGATCACGATGCCCGAGTCGGTCAGCGTGGAACGGCGGAAGATCCTGGAAGCGTACGGCGCGGAGCTCATCCTCTCCCCCGGAGCCAAGGGCACGGCAGGGGCCATCGAGCTCAAGCAGCGCCTCCTCCGAACGGAGCCGGAAGCCTACATCGATCTGGACCAGTTCCGTGACCCCGCGAACATCCAGGCGCACTACCAGACCACCGGTCGGGAAATCCTCGAACAAACCGCGGGCCGCGTGGACGTGATCGTCGTCGGCGTGGGGACTGCGGGGACCGGCGTAGGCATCGCCCTCCGGGTGAAGCAGCTCCACCCGCGCATCTCGATCGTCGGGGTCCTCCCCCAGCTCGGGGTGAGCATCCAGGGCCTGCGGCACCCGCAGGAGGCCAATCCCAGCCAGCTCTTCCGGAAGGACAGCTTCGACGAAATCGTGGAGATTCCCGCGGATGGCCTACCGTGGGTGAGGGAGGTCGCCCGGAGGGCCGCCCGAGAAGAGGGCCTGCTCGTCGGACTCAGCTCGGGAGCGATCCTCGGCATCGCCGTGCGGGAGGCGCGGAAGCAGGGCGAAGGCAAGACCGTCGTGGCGGTCCTGCCGGACAACGGATCGAAGTACCTGAGCCTCGACTTGTTCAACGGTTCGAACCTCGCTGTACCGCTGGCACAGAGCGCAGGCTCATATGCGTGAGGCCGCTTTGCAGTGCCCGTGTCCGATCTCGTCGATGCGATCGACGCGGAGGCCCGCGGTGACTTCGTGAAGGCCCTCGGCCATTATGAGAAGCTCACCGAGGCCGGATCTCCTCTGGATCGCGTGGGGATCTTCCAGGCGCTCGCCCGATGCGGCGAGAAAGTCGGCCGCCTCCGGGACGCCGGGGCCTGGCGGCGGAAGGCGGGACAAGCCTACCTCGCCCTCACGGAGGCCGAGATGGCGAAGGACGAGCGGCAGTACCTCGCCCTCGTCGAGTACCGCAATGCGGTCCAGGACCTCCATGGCGATCCGTCCCTGAAGGATGTGGCCTCGGAGTACGCCAGTGTGCTCAAGGAGAACTTCTCCGAAGGCGCGGCGGGCCTCACCCACGAGGGGCTCTTCGCGGGCTCGTTCTTCCAGGCGCTCGGCGACCATCTCACCGCCGCGAAGTACTTCTTCGACACCGCGGAGGCGATGAGCGAACAGGCCGCGGACTCGAACGATCCGGATCTCCGCAGGGCGACGATCCTGGCGTACAAGCGGGCGATGGACTCGGCGACAAAGGCCGGACGGCCCGACGTGGCCCGCGTGGCCCAGGTCCGCGCCTACGACCTCGAGCAACAGGGATGAGGCGGGACCGTGTGCACCCTGATCGCCCTCTGGCACGCGGTGGACGGCCACGACCTCGTCGTCGGGATGAACCGGGACGAGTCCCCGCTCCGATCCGCGGATCCACCGAACCTACTGGAGGGGACGCCGCCCATCGTCGCCCCTCGAGACCGGAAGGCAGGCGGCACATGGCTCGGCGCGAGCGGGACCGGGCTCGTGATCGGCCTCTCAAACCGCCGCGGGCGGAGCTCCGAGACCGCGAGGTCCCGGGGCCTGCTCGTCCTCGATGCGCTCCGCCTCCCGACGATCCCCGCCGTGGACGTGTTCCTCCAGCGGGAGGTGGCGGCGCACGAGTACAACTTCTTCAACCTCCTCGCCGCGAGTCGCAAGGAGATCCGGTTCTTCCGATATGACGGCCAGGTCTCCGTCACGCGGGGCCATGAAGGGCTCAACGTGCTGACGAACGACGGCGGGAACTCCGTGACGGACCCGAAGACGAGGACCGCTCAGGAGCTCCTCGCACGGGCCCCGTACCGAACGGTCTCCGACGCGGTCCGAAGCCTCCAAGCCACCCTCCGGCACCATGCGGGTTCGGGCGACGCGAGCCTCTGCCTCCATGGTACCGGGGGCGGCACCGTGTCCTCGGCGATCCTCGCCCTGAACAACGCGGACCCGGGGGAGAACATCCTCGTGTACGCGGACGGCGCACCCTGCCAGACCCCGTACCGCGACTATCACGAGACCATCCGGAGGCTCCCGAGCCCGGACTGACACGAAAAGGCTTTTCCCCGCTCGCCGCTACGCCCGCCGTTGCCCGGCATCACGGACGTCCACGTCCACCTGGAACCCTACAAGAACCTCAAGCCCGCGGTCTTCGAGACGATGCGCCGGACGATGCCGGACTTCGACGCCATGGCGCGGAAGATGGAGGACCCGCGCAACCTCCTGGCCCACCTGGACGCGGTCGGGGTCGAACGGGCCTGCCTGATCAACTACGCGGCGCCCGAGGTCATGGGCCTCGGGCTCGATGTGAACGGCTTCGTGTCCAAGTACGCGTCGGAGGACCCGAGGCGTCTCCTCGCGTTCGGCGGCATCCACCCGTGGCTCACGAAGGACCCGGAGGGGGACGTCGAGCGCCTCGTCTCGCGCCACGAACTCCGAGGGATCAAGATCCATCCGCCCCACCAGCTCTTCGCGCCGAACGCCTACGTGGACGGCAAGATGCCAAACCTCTGGAGGATCTACCGCGCCGCGGAGCGCGTGCATCTGCCGATCATGTTCCACACCGGCACGTCCGTGTTCCCGGGGGCCCGTTCCAAGTTCGGTGACCCGATGGCCCTCGACGACGTCGCGACCGATTTCCCGGACCTCACGATCCTCATGGCCCACGGAGGACGTCCGCTCTGGTGCGACACGGCGTTCTACTTGCTCCGAGCCCACAACAACGTCTACCTGGACATCTCGAGCATCCCGCCGGCCCGGCTCCTCGAGTGGTTCCCGCAGATCGAGAAGATCGCGGACAAGATCCTCTTCGGCTCCGACTGGCCCGGTCCCGGGATCCCGGGGATTAAGGAGGAGATCGACGGGGTGAAGGCCCTTCCCCTGTCCGACTCGCTCCGGGAGAAGATGTTCGTCGCGAACGCGAGGAAGATCTTTCGCTGAGCCCGCGGGCCTCGCCTCGGAACGCAAAGCCACTTGAACGAGCGCCGTATCGTCTGCGACGATGGCGACCGAGGTCGTGACCCTCGCCGGGGGCTGCTTCTGGTGTCTGCAACCCCTGTTTCAGGAGTTGCGCGGCGTCGAGAAAGCCGACGTCGGCTACTCCGGAGGCAAGGTCCCCAACCCGACGTACGAGCAGGTGTGCACGGACCGGACCGGCCATGCAGAGGCGGTGCAGATCACCTTCGACTCCGGCGTGATCTCCAAGGAGGACCTGCTCCGAGTCTTCTTCACGGTCCACGATCCCACGACGCTCAACCGCCAGGGGGCGGACTTCGGCACCCAGTACCGCTCCGCGGTCTTTTATCGCAGCCCTGAGCAGAAGACGGCCGCGGAACGGATGATCGCGGAAATCGGCCAGGCGGGGATCTGGGACCGGCCGTTCGTCACGGAGCTGACGTCTTTCCAGACCTTCTATCGCGCGGAGGAGTACCATCAGGACTACTTCGCGAAGAACCCGAACGCCGGCTATTGCCGCGCGGTCATCGCACCGAAGGTGACGAAGTTCCGCAAGCAGTTCCGCGAAGCCCTCAAGAAGTGAGTCCCGTCCGCACGGATAGCGCCCTCCCACCCAAAGGCACTTGAGCGGCGCCTTGCTTTGACGGGTGCGCATGGCTGAGAACCGCCTCGCGAACGAGACATCCACGTACTTGCGGAGCGCAGCCCGTCAGCCCGTGGAATGGTACGCGTGGGGCGACGAGGCCTTCCGTAAGGCGAGGGAGCTCGATCGGCCGATCCTCTTGGACATCGGCGCCTCCTGGTGCCACTGGTGCCACGTGATCGACCGCGAGTCCTACGAGGACGCGGCCTTGGCCCGGATCATCAACGAGCGGTTCGTCGCGATCAAGGTCGACCGCGATGAGCGGCCGGATATCGACGCGAGGTACCAACAGGCCGTGGGCTCCCTCACGGGCGCGGGCGGGTGGCCCCTGACCGCCTTCCTCACGCCCGAAGGGAAGGTGTTCTACGGCGGCACCTACTTCCCGCCGAAGGACTCCGTCAACCGTCCGAGCTTCCGTCGGGTGCTTGAGGCCGTCGCGGACCACTACCACAAGAACAAGGGCGAGGCCCTCCGTGACGCGGAGTCGCTGCACCAGTCTCTCGCGGAATCGCGCACGTCCGTCCTGGACGAAGTCCCCGTGAACGAGTCCTTCCTGAAGGCGGGGGCCGACGCGTTGCGAGGACAGTTCGACCCCGTGAACGGGGGCTTCGGCGGCGCGCCCAAGTTCCCGCACCCGGGCACGATCGAGTTCCTCCTGGCCCGGTACCACCGCACCCGTGAAGACGGCCTGAGGAACCTTGCTCTGCGCACGCTCCAGGGGATGGCCCAGGGAGGCGTGTACGACCAGGTCGGCGGCGGCTTCCACCGCTATTCGACGGACGGCCAGTGGATCGTGCCGCACTTCGAGAAGATGCTCTACGACAACGCGGGCCTCCTGACGAACTACGTCCACGCGTGGCAGCTCACGGGCGTCCCCTTGTTCAAGGAGACCGCCGAGGGCATCCTCTCCTGGATCGAGGAAGTCCTCTCCGACCGGGAGCGGGGCGGATACTACGCGAGCCAAGATGCGGATGTCGGCCTCGACGACGACGGGGACTACTTCACCTGGACCCTCGACGAACTCCGGGCGGCGGTTCCCGCGGAGGAGGCCCGCGTGCTCGCTCTCCAGTACGACGTCGGGGAGAGGGGCGAGATGCATCACGACCCGAAGAGGAACGTCCTCTACCAGGACAAGACCCCGGACGAGATCGCCTCGGAACTGCACGTGAGCGAGGCCCAAGTGCGCGCGGTCCTCTCCCTCGGGAGGAAGCATCTCAAGGAAGCGCGCGATCGGCGCACCGCACCCGCCGTGGACCGCACGGTCTACGCGTCCTGGAACGGGATGATGGCCTCCGCCTGTCTCGAGGCCGCGGCGGCTCTGGGCCGGGAGGACGTGAAGGCCTTCGCGCTGAAGACCCTCGACCGGGTGTGGTCGGAGCTTGGCTCGAAGGACGCGGGCATGTGGCACGGCCTCTCTGACGGCGGCCGAAAGGTGCGCGGACTCTTGGAGGACCAGGTGTTCTTCATCGACGCGCTCCTGGCCGCGCACACGGTGACAGGCGACCCCGTGCACCTCCGGAGGGCCGAGGAGCTCATGGTGCTCACCCTGAAGCATTTCTGGGATGCGGACCGCAAGGGGTTCGTGGACCTGGCTCCCGACCTCCACGAGGGCGATGGCCTCAGCCTCCGAGAGATTCGACGCCGGCCCATCGAGGACTCCCCCTACGCCGGCGCGAACGCAGTTGCGGCCCTCGGTCTCCGCCGCCTGCACGCCCTCACGGGCAGCGACGACTACCGCCTGCACCATGACGAACTCATGATGGCATTCGCGGGGGAGGCGAGCCGCTACGGGCCCATCTTCACGGGCACGTTCCACCTGGCCTCCGAACTCTGGGTCCACCCGCCCGCCGAGGTGGTCATCCTCGGCCCTCCCGGGGATCCGAGGACCCATGCCCTCCATGCCGCCGCAGGGTCCGCATACGCGCCGGGGAAGACCATCCTCGTTGCCGGCAAGCCGGACGCCTACCTGCCCGACCCGGTGGAGCACATGCGCAAGACCCCCGAGGCGAAGGCGGGGCCTGTGGCCTTCGTCTGCTCCGGGACCGTCTGCTCGCCGCCGACGCCGGACCCGGAGCGGCTCCGGGCGCTCCTCGGGAACCCACCTGGCGGCACCTGAACCCCGAGCCCGCGTCCGCGTCCTTGCGAGGGGAGCGATGCACCCGGGAGGATTCCTCAATCCGCCACGGCTCGCCACCCGGCGCGTG
>Ga0209341_10002565_pt1 | contig 17221 bp, 15 predicted proteins | sample RifCSP13_2_FD_184020 | JGI IMG/M metagenome (GOLD analysis project Ga0209341, IMG submission 184020) | Soil microbial communities from Rifle, Colorado - Rifle CSP2_sed 13_2 (SPAdes) (version 2) | ecosystem: Environmental > Terrestrial > Deep subsurface > Rock core/Sediment | place: Rifle... | reverse complement strand
GACTCGATTCGGCGGGTGCGCACAATGCCGATGCGACCCAACTGCGCTTGCAGGAAGCTATTGCCCGCTCACCTAGACGATCGTGAAGATCCGTGCTGTTGGCGCCGTAGGGACGAAGTCGCCATAACCAACCGCGGCGAGGGTGATGACGCTGAAGTAGAGTGAGTCTATCAGATTCCACCCTTCGAGCAAGTGGTGGCCAAGGTTCCCACAAGAGCGGCGCCCGCCGCCCACAGGAAGATGGGGCGCGAGTCCCGGTCCTGGAGCACATCCAGCAGAAACATCGTCCGGAATGGACGCAACCTGGTAACGCCTTGCTCCACGGCCTCGGCGTCCCTGATTGCCCGGGGCCTTGCTTTTCGCTTCATCTTCGTCGCCCGTTCTTCCGAAGGCCTCTAACCCTCGCCGCCGGAGGAGGATTGCGTATTGCCGGCCCCCAACCGCTTCGCCGTCGGCATCAAGATCAGCAGCAAGAGGATCGCCCCGACCAGGACGAAGCTCAGCGTATCCGTCCCGCCAAAGTTCTGAGCGCTCACGACGATCGCGGCCGAGACGTTGCGTTGCGCCGTCCCCAGGCCCATTACGCTGCCATCACGCCCGCCCAGCACGAGGCCGATCACCAAGGAGCCGACGATGAACAGCAACAGGGCCAGGATCCCGCCGGTCCCGATCAGGTCGAGGATGTTGGCCACGTTCAACCCCAATCCGACGACCATCAGGACCAGGATGGCTAGGCTGGAGGCCTTCGACATCATCGGCTGGTAGTGGGCGGCGGTCTCAGCGGAGCCTGAGCGGATCAGCAAGCCGATGGCCAGCGGCACCAGCATCAGCACGATCAGCGACTTGGCGATGTCCCATGGATTGACCGAGACGCCGGGGAGCAAGAGCGGGAGCACGAGCGGGAGGTAAATGATCGTCACAATCATCAGGAGCACCATCAACCCCACGCCGAAAGCGACGTTCCCCTTGGCGACCTGCACCAGCTTCGGCAAAAAGGGCGCACCAGCGGCGCAAGCCAACACGATCAGGCCGATCTGAAGCGACTCCTCGAGCGGGATCACTAGGATGATCCCGTAGGCCAGCAGCGGGACCAGGACGAAGTTCGCCAGAAGCGCCAGGATCACCAGGCGGGCGTTCTTGAGCGGCTGCAGGATCTGCGTCATCGTCAGGCTCAGCCCCATCGCCAGCATGCTGGTGACGACGAACAGAAGGCCGGACAGTTGTGCGATGGTCTCGAAGAGTTCGGCAAGAGTCATATCATTCTCCTTGTTCTCAGCCGGTTGGTGTCGCTCGTTCGTGTGTCATCCCCGCGCAAGCGGGGGTCCAGGCCTTGTCCCGACTCCTGGATTCCCGCTTTCGCGGGAATGACGGACTCTCTTCTGTCACCCCTGCGAAGGCAGGGGGTCCAGTCTCTGCTCTTGCCCCAGGATTCCCGCCTCCGCGGGAATGACGTTCCTTTCGGTGTCACCCCTGCGAAAGCAGGGGTCCAGTCAGCCCGCCAGACCATCGTTCAAGTCGCTCCACGTAGGATTCTCCTCCTCGAAGAGCCGCAGCTTTCATGCTCGTTTCCATTTCTTCAGCTGCTTCTCGCGAACGATGGCGGCTGTCGGAGTCTCCGCAGCCTCATACCAAACGAGGCAGTCCCGTTCCGCCGGCTGGCGAGGATGTAGACGTAGTATTGGGTCATCCCCTAGATTCTCGCCTACGCGGGAATGACACGCTCTTGTTTGTCACCCCCGCGGAGACGGGGGTCCAGTCCGGTCTTGGTCCAAGGTCCTGGATTCCCGCACCCTCCGCTTCGGGTGCCTTCGACTTACGCGGGAATGACGCGCTCTTGTTTGTCACCCCCGCGGAGGCGGGGGTCCAGTCCGGTCTTGGTCCAAGGTCCTGGATTCCCGCCTACGCGGGAATGACGCGCCTTTGTGTGTCGCCCCGCGAATCGCGCTTCGTATCCCGAGGGGGAAACGGGGATCTTTGCCCTTGTCCCAACATCTAGATTGCCGCACCCTCCGCTCCCATTGATTTCACTGAATCGCCATGGCGACGCGCAGGCGCTCTTCAGGCGAGATGAGGTGATCGAGATCCACGGCGTCTTTGCCGAGGTCGAGCTCGACCCAGTTCACCTCTCCGCTGAACTTCTTGGGCGTCGGATAGTCGTAGGTCACCGGCGAACCGAATTCGTTGCCGACGTCGCAGGTCTCGTCGGCAGAGAAGAGGAACGGCTCAGTCTGATCCACACGACCTTCGCCGGCCTTCTTGCCGTCCACGTACAACGTGACCGTGCCACCTTTCGCCAGCCCGCCGCCGTCGTAGGTAAACTCCATCCGCACCTGGTGTGTCCCCGGCGGGATCTTCGACGCGCCCTCGACCGTGTACCGGTTCAGGCCGTAGAAGTTGTAGCAATACTTCGGCTTGCCGTCCCTGGCGTAGAGGCTCCAGCCGCCCGTGACGCCACCCTGGGCGGCAATGACACCCTCAGCGCCAGACGGGGGCACGACCACTTCGGCCGTTATGGCGTGCGACTTGTTCTTGGTGCTGACGATCGAGTTTTCGGTCAGCCGCCCCATGCCGCCGAATAGCATCTGCCGGTTGCCCTTGACCAACTGCGGCCGACCGGCGATTTCGGCGTTGGCGCGCTCGGCAAAGCGGTCGTCGAGCGGCAGCACGTTGTACTTGACCGCTTCGATCAGCCACAGCCGCTGGAGTTCGTGCAGCTTCTGCGGATTCTCCTTCGCCAGGTCCTTCGACTGACTCCAGTCCTTGGTCGTGTCATACAGCTCCCAGACATCGTCGTCGAAGGCGGGCAGCTTGGCGGCAGCGGCCTCCCACGGAATGCGGTGCCGTGTGACCGCCGTCCAGCCCTTGTGGTAGATGCCGCGGTTCCCCGACATCTCGAAGTACTGCGCCTCGTGCCGTTCGGCAGCCTTGGCGCCGTCGAACGAATACGCCATGCTGACGCCTTCGATCGGGCGCTGCTGCACCCCGTAGACGAAGACCGGCTGGGGAAGCCCCGCGACTTCCAGGATGGTCGGCGCCACATCGATCACGTGGTGGAACTGGCCCCGGATCTCGCCCTTGGCCTGGATGCCTTTCGGCCAGTGCACGATCGTGCCGTTGCGGGTGCCGCCCCAGTGCGAAGCCACCTGCTTGGTCCACTGGTAGGGTGTGTCCATGGCGTGCGCCCAGCCCACCGCGTAGTGGTTGTACGCCTCGACCCCGCCGAACTTGTCGAGGTGGGCGTTCAGGAACTCCGGCGTCTCCAGGTGGCCGAACCCGGTGATCGGGACCATCTCGTTGTATGTGCCCTGGAGCGAGCCCTCGGCCGAGGCGCCGTTGTCGCCGATGATCACGTAGATCAGCATGTCATCCAGGATGTCCAGGTCCTTGAGCGCGTCGATCAGCCGCCCAACGTGATGGTCGGTGTGCTCGAGAAAGCCCGCATACACCTCCATCTGGCGCGCAAGGACCGGCTTCATCTCAGGCGAGATGGTGTCCCAAGCCGGGATCTGGGGATGACGTTGGGTCAGTTGGCAGTCCGGCGGAATGACGCCGAGCTTCTTCTGGCGGGCGAAAGTCTCCTCGCGCAGCTTGTCCCAGCCCTGGTCGAACTTGCCCTTGTACTTGTCGGCCCATTCCTTCGGCACGTGATGCGGCGCGTGGGTGGCGCCCGGCGCGAAGTAGGTGAAGAACGGCTTGTCGGGCATGAGCGCTTTTTGCTGGCGGATCCATTTGATCGCCTTGGTGGTCATGTCCTCGGTGAAGTGATAGCCCTCTTCGGGCGTCTTCTCGGGCTCGATCGGCGCGGTGCCTTCATAGATCGCCGGATACCACTGGTTCGTCTCGCCGCCGATGAAACCGTAGAAGTACTCGAACCCGCCGCCGCCCGTGGGCCACGCGTCGAACGGTCCCAGCGGGCTGGTCTGCCAGACCGGCACTTCATGGCATTTGCCGAACTGCGCCGTCGAGTAGCCATTGAGCCTCAGCGTACGCGCGAGCGGTGAGATGGTGTTGGGCAGGACCGAGGAAGTGCCCGGCGCCGACGTCGCAAACTCGGTGATCGAGCCCATCCCGCACGAGTGGTGGTTTCGCCCGGTCAGGAGCGCTTGTCGCGTCGGCGAACAGAGCGCGGTCGTGTGGAATCGGTTGTACCGCAAGCCGCCGGCGGCGAGCTTCTCGAAGTTCGGCGTTTGGCACGGTCCGCCAAAGGCGCTGGAGGCGCCGAAGCCGACATCGTCAATCAGGATGATGAGCACATTGGGGGCGCCCGCGGGCGGCCGCAGCTCCTTGATTGGCGGGTACTTGGTGTCCGGGTCCTTGGCGTCGTAGGTTGTCAAACCCACGTGCGGCTGATCCGGAATGGGGAGAACGGTTCGTGGGATCTTGTTCTGGTCTGACATTGTTCTTCTCCTTCAGGCGGTTATTTGGGTCGGCTCATAGCTGACAGGTCTTCGAGACCTGTCAGGTACGATTCCTGTCTGGTTCACTGCTGCGCCAGGCCAACGCTCATGGCCTGTTGATTGTGCCCGAACAGCGCTAGTCAACGGCGAACGCCGCAGCCGCTATCTTCTCAAGATCAAGATACTGCGCTGTTTCGACGGTCACTCCCACGCCGAGGATCGTCCCGCCTTTGAACTCACCGGGTGATTTGTATTCCTCGCTGACAGGATCTCCGCTGTCACGTCCGACGCACAGGCCATCTCCGCACAAGGTGAACTTGCCCACTTGCGCGCGCATCGGGCCTTCAGCCACAACTCTTTCATCAACATAGAGCTTCGTCGTGCCCGTGGACTCGTGGAACTGGCCCATCCCTTCACGGATGAACTCCATGCCCAGGGTGTACTTGCCGGGTTTGAGTTCACCCGAGATGAACTTCTGTTCCGGCTTGATGCCCAGGAAGTTGTAGACATAGAACAGCTTCCTGTCCTTGAGGAACAGCGCGTGACCGCCAAAGCGCGCCCCGTGGGCGAAGATCACGCCGGAACAATCCGGATCGGTGATCTCGACGTCGGCCAGGATCTTGTAGGAACGTCCGCGCACATTGGCCGCAGCGGATTCGGGGACCTCGACAGTGCCCGGATAGTAGATGTACCGTTCGCGGGGCGCCTCTTCCAACGGTCGCGGCGTGGTAAGAATGGCGACGGCGCCGCGGTCGTCGAGCGGCAGCACCAGATTCTTCTCCGCCTCTTCGAACCAGGCCTTGATCAGCGCTTGCAGCTTCTCAGGGTTCTCCTTGGCCAGGTCTTTGGACTCGGCGCGGTCAACATCCACTTGGTAGAGCTCCCAATCGTCCTTGTCGAAGTTGCCCTTGTCCGAGGGCGCCGGGGCGTGGATGGCTGCGGCTTTCCAGCCGTCCTCCCAGATCCCGCGGGTGCCAAGCATGGCGTAGTACTGACGCTTCTTCCGGGTGGGAGAATCAGGCTTCGTCTCGAAGGTGTACTTCATCGAGACGCCTGAGAGGGGGATCTGTTCCGCGCCCTTGTAGACCTTGGGCATCTCCAGCCCGCAAGCCTCCAGAAGCGTCGGGACGATGTCGGTGGCATGGTGGTACTGGTTGCGTACCTCGCCGCGCGCCTTGATGCCCTTGGGCCATGAAATGACCAGCGGGTCGCAGGTGCCGCCGGCGTATTCCGAGTAGCGCTTGAACATCTTGAAGGGCGTCGAGAAGGCAGTGGCCCAGCCGGTGGGGTAGTGCTCGTAGGTATCAGGGTTGCCGAGTACGTCGATGTACTTCATGTTCTCGGACAACTCATCCGGGTAGCCGTTGAACAGCTTGTTCTCGTTGACCGAGCCGTTAGGGCTGCCCTCTCCCGATGCGCCATTATCGGCGGCATACAGGACGATGGTATTTTCGAGCTGGCCGGTCTTCTCCAGGTAGTCGATGATGCGGCCCACCTGGGCATCGGTGTACTCCGAGAATCCGGCGTAGACCTCAGCCAGGCGCGAGAACAGTTTCTTCTCGTCGGAGTTGAGCGTATTCCAGGGGCGTACGAAGTCTCCCGGGCTGGCGGCATCCTCCCGCATCGGGTTGATGGGGGTAAGCTGGGTACCCTCTGGCATGACGCCCTTCTCGATCATGCGCGGCAACACCCACTCGCGGTAGGCTTCGTAGCCGTCGTCAAACTTGCCTTTGTACTTGTCGATGTAGTCCTGTGGCGCTTGGTGCGGGGCGTGGTTGGCGCCGGGGCAGAACCACATGTACCACGGCTTCGACGGGTTGCTGGACTTCTGGTCTTTGATCATCCCGATGGCTTTATCAGCGAGGTCCTTGGAGAGGTGATAGCCCTCCTCCGGGAGGTAGGGCTGATCGATGCTGTGATTGTCGTCGACGAGCGTGGGATACCACTGGTTGGTCTCGCCGCCCAGGAAGCCGTAGAAGCGGTCGAAGCCCTGCTGCAGCGGCCACGACTTGCGGGTCGCGCCCGGAGCGAGGTCAGTCTCGGGTACGTTGTGGTTCTTGCCCAGCCAGAAAGTGCTCCAGCCGCCCTCCTGCAGGACTTGACCAATGGTCATGCACGTGTCCTGGAGGCGGCAGTGCTGGCCGGGAAACCCGTTCGACGTTTCTGTAATGGAGGAAAAGCCGGTTAGGTGATGGTTGCGCCCGGTCAGCAAGGCAGAGCGGGTTGGCGAGCACAGCGCCGTCGTATGCCACTGCGAGTACATCAGGCCCTTGTCCGCCAGCTTCTGCAGGGTGGGCATGTTGATCCGGCCGCCAAACGGCGACCATGCCGCAAGGCCCGTGTCATCGTACAGCACGAACAGGATGTTCGGGGCGCCCTCAGGCGCTCTGGTTAGTGTGTAGGGTTCCCAATCAGCGGTGGAATCGCGGACGTCGAGCTTGATGACGCCTTTAAACGGTTTTGTAGCCACGAGTTTCTCTCCTCAGCTTTCTTACGAAACCATCCTTCTCAGTGGCCGACTGAGCGCGGATCTGGAAGCGAAGGGGTTCTTCTCGTTATGGATGAATATCTTATTCAGCCGCTGGCGCCCCAGCCGGATCGGCGTGCAGCCTGACTTGATCCCAAGGCTCCGGCTCTTCCCACTTGAAATGGAGCGACAACCGACGAAATGAAAAACCGACGATCCACGCGAGGATCGTTGCCGGCCAGACCGAAACACGAGCCAACCCTAACGCATACAGGATGATGTAGACCAGGCTCGTCAACACCGCCGTGCCCACGAACCACTCGCCCCTGGTGAACTGTTGGGGTGTAACGCCCGACGTCAGGTCGATGAAGAACCGGCCGGCGGTGGTGCCCACGACACCGATGAGGATCACCGCGATCACCGGCAGATCTGCGGCTAATGCCTTTTGTGTGCCGATGATGGCGTACCACGGCAGCGAGAAAGCTGCCATGAAGTCGAACAGTCGGCGCGTTCCCTTGGGTGCCATGCGTCTCGTCGCCGCCAGTGCCAGGAGGGCAGCCGCCAGGCTGAAGATCAGATACCAGGGATTCGTCAGCGCGCCTGGAATGGTATTGAGCAGCACATCCCGCGACACACCGCCGCTGATGCCGCCCATCACGGCGATCAGCAAGATGCCGACCACCGTCCAATTGCGGCGGTGGTCGGCCCGGTTGGCGAGGATCGCTCCGTTGAAGGCGTTGGTCGTGGAGGCAATCAGATCAATAGCGACGAGATTGCCTATGGTCCAGGTGCCTAGGTAGTTGAGAAAAGTATTGAGATCCACGGCTCACTTCCCCGATGGGCGGGCAGGCGCGGGCGCGCCTTGCGTAGAAACCACCTTGTTGTTGGGAGCCTCTCCCCTGTGCCGCCGGAGGGGAGGGGTGCCGTTCGGACGGCCCGCCGGGGGTGTAGGGAGGGGTCAATAGCGCTCCGGCGGGCGGACGGCTCCGAGCCGATCTGCCCGCCGGACAGTCCCCCGAACGAAAGCATCTAGGCTAGCAGTTTCGCCTTTGCGGCAGCGAATTCCGCGTCGGTTAGGACTCCCGCATTGTGCATTTGTGCCAGCTGCTGGATCTGCGTGTTGATGTCCGTTCCGGCCGGGGCGGGTGACGCCTGCTGTGCGGCTTGCTGCTGTGCGTCGGCTTGTTGCTGTGCGGCGGCTCCCTGCTGGGCCCCTTTTTTCGCCGCACTGCTACTGACCGCGCCCACGACCACAGCGGTGGCGAGCAGGCTCGGCCCGCGCCTTCTTCCCATGCGCATCATGATCCTATCCTCCGTTGGTTATTCTGGATGTCCATTCGGATCGACCCGTCTTTCTTCGTGGCTAGCTCCTACTTTTCCGCGGCGAGACCCTGCCTGGCCTGCTCGACCATTTCGAAGGAAACCTGGCCGCGCTCAGCCAGCACGCCCCCCGAAGCCACGATCGCCTTCCGGACGTTCTCCAACCACAGGTTCACCCACAAGAAGAGGGCCGCGGAGCTGTTATTGGGGAGTCTGCCTGCTGTGTAGTTCAGGTCCTCTTCGCTGAAGAGACTGTTGATATGTTCGCCAAGGGGCACGAACATCTTGTACGTCTCAGCGTCGAGATCGTTCAGCTCGACCGTTCGGGTGCTGCCATCTTTGTCTTTCTGGACAAAGACGATGTCCACGAAGCGTACGATGCCTCGCTCTGCCAGATCCAAGAGCTCGGGGACGATCTTGCCCGAGAACTTGTTGCCCTCGAATTCGACCAGGGCGTACTCCAACGGGAAATTGTGCATGGTTTGCCCTCCTCACGAGGCATTTCTCGATCAGGTCTTGTGCTACAGGCGCGCCCTGCCAATGCGCAGGCGTCCCTCAGACAATAGACAAACGAAAAGCCGTCTGCCAGTCGTCCACCACCCTCACCACGGTCCAGCCATGCAGGCCGGCGCCGGCCGTGCCGGGCTCGGCGACCCATCGACCTTGGCCCAGGCTGCTTCGCTCTCGGCCGCTTCCAGGGATTCCTGAACCAGGTTCCCCAGGATGAATTTGTTCCCTACCAACCGCCGGTTGGCCGCCTTCATGCCGTTGAAAACCTTGGCTGCCCGCAGGTGCTCGACCAGGTTCATCAGGTCCGGCATGAGATCGCCCCTGAACTTGTTGCCCTCGAATTCGAAGGCCAAATACGACATCGGTCCAAGTTCCATGGTTATGACCTCCTCGCAATCTTCGATTGTCGGTGGTTGGCGGGGAAAAGTGCGAAGTTGCCCCGGCTGTTCACGAGAGTATACCCCGGTTAGTTCATCCAAGTAGTCACGAATCCGGCCAGTCCGTGGAAACTATAAACATTGTCTCCGGATAGAACCCGGTTGGCAACGATCCCGTGCATCGTACTGCCCTCGGGAACTTGTCCACATGACTCCCACCAAGTTCCGCTTTGTTCCGGGAGGAGCAATCAGCCCGGATGGCCACGCGGATTCTGGATCAGGCCTTGGGGAAACGGATCCCAGCGCTGCCTGCTGCTCCATTCTCTCCGCCAGCTTCGCGCTATCTCCTTAACTCGTTGTCAACGTGTAGTTAAGGCCCGACAACATCGAGGTCTTAGGGATTGCTTCTCCGAGCGAACGCGTCAAGCTGCTCAGGGGAGGGGCAGCCTTTGTCTCCAAGAGCTCCACCCCGAAAGCCATCCGCGTCACGGGCCAAAGGTAAGGACGATGAGACGGATAGTCGCCTCATTCGGCCTCCGGAAAGGGAAGACCTTGATGTCCAACGCGCGAGCGAAGCGGCCAGCACCGCCTGCCGAGTCCAGGTCCGGCACCTCTGGGGACAGGGCTGATCGAGCCTTCTGATGAGCGAGTGGTGGCCGGATAGAGAGGGACGCCGATATTGGTCGGAGAGCGTGCTATAGTATTCGAAGCGCCTGCATGACGGTCGCAGGCGGTTCCGAAATCCCTTCCGCGTATGCCGCTTTCGAGCGGCACCCCGCAACTGAGGAGAACTGATGGAACTCATAACTTCCTTGATTCTGGTCGGGGCAGGATTGCTGCTGGCCTTCGCCGGGCGCCGCTATGTATGGCTCCTCATCTCGGGCACTGGCTTCCTGCTGGCCTTCTGGCTTGCAAGCCTCATCCTCCCTGGGAACAGCCTGGCGACCTTGCTGCTGGCGCTGGCAGCGGGAATTGCGGCGGGGTTTCTGTTTCGGGCCCTGTCGCGGATCGTCCTCTGGATCGTCGGCTTTATCCTGGTTGGGACGGCGGCGGTCGCCCTCGGAGAATGGTTCGGGATGGTGCCTTGGTCCTCACAGTGGGTTCTGACATTCCTGGCCGGTGGCGTCCTCGGCCTCGTCCTCGCCACTTTCGCCCGGGGGCTCGGCATCATGGTCATCACCGCGCTCGGCGGCGCAGCGATGGTCATGATCGGGCTTCCGGACCTGGGGGTTCCCGATGCCTCGAGTCTGATGAATCTGGCCGGACCGATCGTCGCCGTGGCAGGCTTCATCGTCCAGTATTCGACGAGGGGGAGAGGCTAACCCCTTACTTTCGAGCGCGGCCCGGCGATCGGTTGACCTGTGTAGTCCTCGGCGCTAGCCGGGAAGGCGACCCACTCTCGTGCGGCCGCAATAGCGAGTTCTTTCGCCGTAGCGGCAAGATCTTGTCTGGTCGAACGCCACCTCGCGCTTGTAGCTAACAAAGGCGGGCTGGGCGCCTGACCAACGTAGCCGCAGGCTTTAGCCTGCGTCCCAGACGCATCCTAAAGGCTGCGGCTACGGTTGAGGGAAGGGCATGCCCTCGTTTCGGTGTAGGTCCCGGCCCGCCGTGCAAACCGCCCTTCGATGGTGCTCCGCGTAGCCGAAAAGAGGCGTTAGTCGATTTGGGCCCGGCCCAAAGGCCGGGACTACACGAACCGCGCGCCAGCCTCCCAGGTCCTAGGGAGGACGTTCCCGGGAGAACCGGTCGGCCCCGCGCATCGCGCTTCGCCCTCTACACCCTTCGGGTGTCCCCTGGGGACAGGGCGCCACGCCCTTCGCCCTCTACAGGGCGCCAAGGGCGGCGCACCCGAAGGGGTGAGGGCGCGTCCTGGAGGGGAGGCGGGAGTGGTCGCCCGCCAAGATAGGGCCGTGCTGGCTCCCGAGTCACAGACGATCAGTCGACCACGAATCGCAGCACGACGCCGAGACCCACCGACACCTCCGCGCCGCCCGGCACAGGCACCTCGCCGCGACCGACGATGCTCTCCCCATTGATCAGGGTTCCGTTTGTGCTGCCGACATCTCGAAGGAAGAACTGCCCGCCACGGTAGGTGAGCGCGGCGTGCGAGCGAGAGACGCCATTGTAGGCCAGGTCGAGGGTGTTGCCGGCGCGGCCGATCGTGAAGGGCACCGCATGGACCGGATAGACGCGCCCGCGATTCGCGCCGTCCGGTGTGGCCAGGAGTTCGAGGCGGGCGGCCGGTAGCGCCGGAACGGCCGCGACGGGCGGCGGCACCTGGATCGGCGCCGGGACTGCGCCGGCGGGGCGGGCACCGGCCGGCGGCGCCTCGGCCTTGGCGCTGCTCTCGGCCCGCAGGCGGCGCTTGTTGAGCCGCATCTTGTCTTCGCTCCAGTCGTCCATCGACTCCAATCCGCCGCCGCGGCGAATGACGGTGCTCTCGATCAGTACGCCCGTCCCCTTCCTGCGCCGCGGGTCGAGAACCAGCACCTTGAAAAGGAAGGCGGCGGAAATCAGAAACACCAGCCCGACGCATAGCGGGACCCAAAAGTAGGAGCGCACGACCCGCGCAATGCGAGTGAACAAGCTGACGCGGAAGACGGCGTCGGCGAACTCGGTCTGGGCCAGGACGACGCCGTCCTGGCTGACCGCAGTCACGATGATGTCATACGTCCCCCCCGGGACATCGGCCAGCGGCAGGTGCACCGTCCCTTCGACCGGAACGCTGACCTTCGATCCGGGGACAACCGTCTTCTTGACGGTATCGTTCAGCCACAATTCGTAATGGTCCACTCCCTCCAGATTCTGCGCCGCCAATGCCACAACGAATTCCGGAGCCTCGGGGTCGAGCTCGACCGACACCACCTGCAACTGGCCCTCGACGATCGTCGGATCGTAGCTGAAGTCGTAGGCTGTCTCCCACAGGGCCCGCCCCGCCTGGTCGAGGACCCGGATGCTGATCCGATAGGCGTTCCCGCTCTTGAAGGCCGACGCCGGGACGCTCACGATCTCGGCCGGTTCAACGTTGAACGGTGGCGCGGCGACGTTGCTTTCGGTGTCGGTCACCTGCAGCTCCAGCGAAGCGATCTGCTCCGGCTTGTTGAGGCCCAGATGCAGGTTCAGGTTGCCGGTGTTGGTGTAGGTAACGCTCTCGACCCGCGCGCTGGGTGGGGCGACGTAATCGCGGCTCGACACGATCGTCACCGGATCTGAGCGGACCGACGGCCCTTCCTCGAGCCAGACGGTCAGGACCACCCGGTTCTCGCCGGCCTGTGGATAGACCTCGGCCGAAGCCAACCACTGCGAGCTCAGCGTGCGGACGATCGTCGTGAACAGCAGCGACAGGCTGTTCATCGCTCCGGCTTGCGCCGTCCCTCCGGTGAGGGATGAAAGCTCCCTCAATAGGGCTTCGTTCACCGGACTCGTGCTGCTGGTCCGCAGTCCGATGGTGTGGATCGGGACGCGCGCCTCCTGGCGCGATGCTAGCGCCACGACTTCTTCGAAGGTGTGCTGGCTGCACGGCCGACCGTTCGGTAGCTCGTCGTCGCCGTCGGTGAACAGGATCATGGCCCGCCGGCCACGCGGCGCGCCCTGCAGCATCCCCGCCGAGGCATAGGCGGCGTCGTACAGGCAGGTGCCGGCGTTCTGGACCGCCCGAACCTTGTTGATCGCCTCTTCCACTTTGGTCTTGTCGCTGGTGAAGTCTTGCAAGATGGTCACGCGGTTGTTGAACTGGATGACGGCGAACGAGGCCCCCTCCGGGGCGGCCTGGACCGCTTGCACCGCCGCCTGCCGCAACTGATTGATCGATCCCACCATGCTCCCGCTGCCGTCGAGGGCAAGGACGACATAAGTCTCAGGCGAGGGCTTGGCGACGGCGGCGTCGTACGTCGAACCGTCCTCCATCGCCACTTCGGCGTCGATCACCTGGACATCCGTTAGTACTTGCCCACCCGCGTCGAGCACGGTGAAATACAGACCCAGCGACATCGCGCTTGCACCCTCGCTAACTTCGGGGTAATGTATTTCCAGCCGATGCGTGGCTTGAGCAGCGGCGTCCCGGCTCTGTGACAAACTGAACAAGGTTAGAAGGACGGCGAGGCAGAGGTGCTTTCGAAGGTGAGGAGAAGGCATTCCCTTCCCTGGTGCGGGCAGCGATTTCGTCTTCGGGCCGGGCGCCCGAAGCTCCGCTGCCATCCTTGTAAGTATAGACATGTTCTCTAACCCCGAGGCCCTCCGTTCGACCCGTGTTGTGAGGGGCCGGCGGGCAGGCCCGCAGTGGGAATCCGCCCCTGCGATTCCGCCTCAATCGGCGTGAGGCGAGGAGGCCGTTCTCGAGACACCACCGTCAAACAGGTTCATGCATCCCGCGGACCGCGCCCGTACGGCGCATAGGAGGCGCCCATGGAAAAGAAGATCCAGTACCAGTACGATCAACTCGAAGCGCTCGTTCGGGAGTTTCAGGACCTTTCCTCCGATTTGCAGCAGACCGCCAACCGGGTGACGCAGAAGAAAGACGCCCTGCAAAGCGGCGGTTGGAAGGGCCAAGGCGCCGAGAAGTTCTACCAGGAGATGGACCAGGTCGTCCTGCCGGCGCTGAAGCGGGCCCACATGGCGATGGACTTGTCCGCCGAGAGGATCCGCAAGAAGATGGAACAGATGAAGGCGATGGAAGACTCGCTCAAATCCGTCATGCGCCGTTTCGTCGAGGCCATGGGCTAGGCCCGGCCCGCAAAGAGGAGCTCGTTATGGACCGCTCAGAGCAGATGGATTTCGACGGCATGGAGGATCAGGCCAAGGCCTTCGACCAGGCGGCCGAAGAGATGAGCCAGGCCGCCTCACGCCTAAAAGCGATCGCCCAGAAGCTCGATGACGGGGCGATGCTCGGCAAGGCGGGCGATGCACTGGCCGATGCCCTGCGCCAGCGAGGCGTCCCGGCGCTGGAAAAGCTGGGCGGCAAGCTCAGCGAGGAAGCCAGGGACGTCCGTGATTCCGTGCGCGAGATGCAAGAAGCCGTCAACGCGGCCAAGAGCAAGTTCGGCTAACGCGCCTAAGGGAGAGTGACGATGTTCAGCCTCATTCCCGGCCTGGCGCAGCAGGCGCTCGGCCAGATCACGAAGCAGCTCAATGTTGTCCAGGAAATTCAGCGTTCCGTCGGCAGCGTCATTCCCGCCTTGCAGGAATCCTGGATTGGCGACGACGCCGATGCCTTTGTCGGCGAACTGCAGACCCGTTTCATGCCGGAAGTCGGCCGGCTGGTCGCGGCCATCGCTGGCATGCCGACGAGTTTCGACCAGGGAATCAACCTGGCCACCGAGACCGATCAGAAGAACGTCAGCCTGGCCGAGGAAGTCGGCGAGGCGCTCGGCGGGATCTTCTAGCGGACGGGGGTCGCTCCCCGACGGGTAAGGAGACGAAAGCCATGGCAAGTTCGCTCGAAACCGGAATGCGGTACGAGGAAGTGGAGCAAAAGGCGAAGATCTTCGACGGGATGGGCGACGTCTTCCGGGCTGCGGCCAAGGCGCTCGAAGCGGCGATCATCATTCTCAAGGCGACTGCCTTCATCTCGCTTGGCAGCACCGAGGCGCTGGCGGCCTACCTCGAGAACATCAAGCCGCACGTCGAGAAGCTCGGCAACCACGCCGAAGAGCTCAACCGAGACCTGCTCAACGCCATCAAGGAGCACCGACAGGCTGACCAGGCAGCCGCTGGTTTGTTCAAGGGCTGAGCCTTTCTCCGGACGGAGGCCCGGCCGGCGCGACGGTGATTTGAGGCGCTGACGGCGCGGCCGACGGTCCACCATCCAGGCGCTAACGTCCCCGTTCCCGGGGAAGAAGGGCGGGGAGCGGGAGCAGGAGGCGGCATCAGGGGCGGGCGCGTACCCCGCCCCTGCGCTTGCGTATGCCCACCTTGGCGGGGTCTCAACCGACCAGTGCTGCTAACAGGATGAAGAGTGAGAAGGTCACCGCGCCGGCGGCCACCGCGACCAGCGCTCGCTGCGACGAAGGCATGCGCTTTTTCTCCGCAGGCACCTCCCCGAACAATCGCCGGAGCTCCTTGGCGAAGCTCAGCACGTCCGGGTAGCGGTCGCGCGGCAGCTTGGCGATGGCGCGCTCGACGACGCCGTGGACCGGGTCGGGCAGATCGGCCCGAGCCAGCGCCGGCGGGCGGTGCAGCCGCACGGCCTCCCTCACGACCACATCCCGCCGCAGCCGGAACTCGTACGCCGGCGCGCCACCCAACATCTCGTACAGCAGGATCCCCAGCCCGTGCACCTCCGACGCCGGGGTGCCGGGCAAGCATTCGGCCATCGTCGCCGGATCGGAGTAGGTCAGTTCGGGAGCGGTGTAGCCCGGCTGGCCGTGGAAATGGAGCCAATCCAGATGTTCGGCACGCGTCTCCTGGATCAGCAGGCCCAGGTCGAGCAGCACCGGGCGGGGTACGCCCTTGGAGTCGGTTCGCACAAAAACGATGTCGGGGCTCAGGCACAGGTGAAGACGTCGTAGTCGCAGGTTGATCAGGGCGATCGCGTCGGCCAGGCTGAGCGTGGTCCAGACGGCATGTTCGTACCAGGGTTGAGCGTTGCGCATCAGGCTGTCGCGCAGGAATTCGCCATCGATGTGGTCGAGGACTAGATAGTACCGTTCCTCGCCTTGGATGACGGCTTTGCCGTACGGATGATCGCCGACCGTCGATTGCTCGTAGGCCGGCAACAGGGTGGGGAGGTTGGAGTGGGGCATCCGGTCCTTGCGCCCCTGCAGTTGGCGCAAGGCCTCCGACTCCCGGCGGATGCTGTTCTCTCGCCCTGGGTGCGCCACCTTGAGCAGGACCGGACGACCCGCCCTCTGCGCCTCGTAGATGGAGGCCGTACGAAGGACGCGCAGCAGCCGCAGCACCTTCAGATCGCCCAGCACGTCTCCGTAATTGAAGACCTTTGGCTTGTCCTCCGCCGGGCAGTCGGGCTCCTGACACCACAAGTTTCCATCGGAGGAAACCCGGTCGCAGACGACGCACACTCGATTCATCGGCACCTCCGCTGAGGGATGGGCTTCCTCCCTCTCAGATCTGGCAAGTCGCGCCGACAGACCAGACTTCGTGAGCGCGCCTTGACGCCCCCCCAAAGAAACCGTCATTCCCGCGAAGGCGGGAATCCAGCGGGGTGGCATCTGGACCCCCGCCTCCCCTTCGGGATGCGAAGCGCTATTCGCGGGGGTGACATTCCCAGGAAACCGGCTACCTGGCCCTCTGCTGACTGCTATGCGGTGCTTCGTCCGGCAGATCCAACACCTTGGTTTGACGAGCCTAACGACTTATGCAACAATCGGTCGAAGGGTCGCTGCCACGGCGAGGTCGCCTGGTTGGTGAGGGGCCGTCGCCGCGTCATTCGCCAAGCCTACAGCGGCTATTCAGCCGAGTCAAGGAACCTTACTGCGGGGACGCCAGGAGGGCACGGATGGGGACGCGTTCGATCGATCGCCCGCCTCGGATTCAACCTGAGCTGCCGACCGGCGAGGTCGAGCTGCCGAACCCTCCCGAGCAGGAAAAGGGGGCGCAGCAGATCATCCAGCAGCTGCTTTTGCCCCTGATCACCCTCGTCGGCTACGTCGTGATGGCCGCCTCCGGCCAGGGGCGCAATCCGCTCCTGATGATCCCGATGGGGATGACCTTCGTCGCCTCGTCCGTTTTCGCCCTGTATTCCTACAACAAGCAGAAACGCGAACAGGAGGGTCGGAAGCAGGCCTACGCCAAGCGGCTGACCGACTTGCGCCGAGACATGGCGCAGTCGCACGACATGCAGCGGACGTTCTACCTCTACAACTACCCGGACCCGGCCGCCATCCTGAGGATCGCCACAGGCCTGTATCGCAGTCGCTCCGGCTCGCGCCTGTGGGAGCGCCGGCCCGGCGATGAGGATTTCGGCGCCGTTCGCCTGGGCATGGGGACTCGCCCGTCGACGGTCAGCTACAAGGCCCCGCGTTCCGAAAAGGAAGAAAACGATCAAGTGCGCGACGCCCAGAAGCTGGCCGAGGACTCGCGCTTCGTCACCGACGTACCCATCACCATCCCGCTTCGGCCCTATACCCAGGTGGCGAAAGGTGCCGCCTCGGAAGACAACAAGGAGAAGAAGGAGAAAAAGGAGGAAGGCTCCG
>Ga0209341_10002562_pt1 | contig 17235 bp, 16 predicted proteins | sample RifCSP13_2_FD_184020 | JGI IMG/M metagenome (GOLD analysis project Ga0209341, IMG submission 184020) | Soil microbial communities from Rifle, Colorado - Rifle CSP2_sed 13_2 (SPAdes) (version 2) | ecosystem: Environmental > Terrestrial > Deep subsurface > Rock core/Sediment | place: Rifle... | reverse complement strand
GGTGGCAACTGTGGCCGTCGATGGTTCGGCCAACGCCGCGCTGCTGGCCGTAGCCATCCTGGCGCTGCACGATACAAAGCTGGCAGAGGCGCTGGGCCGATACCGGGAGCAATTGGCCGAACAGACGCTGGGGTAGCCACCGGCCATCCATCTTCGAGAATCGGAACTCGTGACCCGATCTGCCATTATCAGGCCCATGATCCCTCGCTATTCGCTGCCCGAGATGTCCGCCATCTGGTCGGAAGAACGCAAACTGGCGGTCTGGCAAGAAGTCGAAGCTCTCGTCGTGGAAGCGTGGAGTGAACTCGGTGTCGCCCCGCCGGAAGCCGCCGCCGCGGTCCGCAGAGCCGCTCCGGTCGACCCCGCAGCATGGAAAGAACGAGAGGCGATCACCAACCACGACCTGGCTGCCTTCGTCGACCTTCTGGCCGAGAACGCCGGCCCGGGTGGCGAGTGGGCCCACTACGGGCTCACTTCGTCAGATGTCCTCGATACTGCCCAAGGCGTGCTGCTCAATGAAGCAGCAGGCTTGTTGCTCGAAGAGACCGGACACCTCTTTACCGTGGTGAAGGCCAAGGCCTTCGAACATCGTGACACGGTGATGCTGGGTCGTACCCACGGGATCTGGGCTGAACCAACCACCTTTGGCCTGAAGCTGGCCACCTGGGCCTTCGAACTCGCTCGCGATCACGATCGGCTCACCCGGGCACGTAATGCCGTTGCAGTAGGGAAGATCAGCGGAGCGGTAGGGACGTATGCCCACACACCCCCTCGCATCGAGGAATATGTCTGCGGGCAATTGGGCCTGGCTATCGAGCCGGCTTCGTCGCAGGTCACCCACCGCGACCGGCATGCCGAGTTCCTCCAGGCGATCGCCCTCACCGGCGCTTCGATCGAACGGTTCGCCACCGAGATCCGTCACCTGCAACGATCCGAGGTGAGTGAAGTACAAGAACCCTTCCGGGCCGGCCAGAAGGGCTCCTCGGCTATGCCGCACAAGCGGAACCCGATCCTCTCCGAGCGGATGACCGGTATGGCCCGCCTCCTGCGCGGCTACGCCCAGACGGGCTTGGAGAACGTGGCGCTCTGGCATGAGCGTGATATCAGCCATTCCTCGGCTGAGCGGGTGATCATTCCTGACTCCTGCACCGTGCTTCATTACATGCTGGTCAAGTTCGCCGGTTTGGTCGAAGGTCTGGTGGTCAGGGCGGATCGGATGCTGGTGAATCTCGACGCTACCCAGGGCTTGGTCTTCAGTCAGGCGGTGTTGCTGGCCCTCGTCGAACAGGGCCTCAGTCGTGACCAGGCCTACCGCATCGTCCAGCGGAACGCAACCTCGGCCTGGGGAGGGAGCGAGCACCTCCTCGACCTGTTGCAGGCCGACCCGGAGGTCGCCCTCTCACGAGAAGTATTGACCGCTTGCTTCTCCACCGAGAGGTTCCTCGCCAACACAGCCGTAGTCTTCGAGAGGCTGGAAGCGCTAGAGCTAGAGGTCCCCGAGCCCTAGCCCTTCTCGGCTCGCCGGCGCCGGCGGTCCACCTCAGCTTGATCGAACGCCAGCGACGTCGCCGGCACCGCCAACAAGACGACCACGATGGCAGCCACCAACCCGACCATGATCCCCATCGTGACGTTCTCGGTCGGTGGCTCGGCCATCTGTCCGCTGATACCGAGGGGAATCATGACGATGGCGAAGGCAGCGAAGATCCCGATCCCTGCCTCTCTGGAACCCTGCCGGCGCAACGCCACGCCGACGAGAGCGATGACCGATGCGAGCACGAAGACCAAGATCACGATGCCGGAGATGGTCGACATGACGCCCATATTCCCAAGACCGGAGGGAACGCCGAGCTGGACGGCGGCCCGGCGGGTCTCGGCGTCGATGCGGCTGGGATCGAGACCGTCCAGGAGCAGTTGAAAGCCGGCAACGGCAAACGCCACCGACAGCGATCCTCCCAAGAGCACGGCCGCTGCCGTCGTGCCGTATCGGCGAAGCCAAGCGCCCATACCTTGCAAGCTATCAGCAATCAGCCCTGCAGCCGGCAGGCACCGTTGGGGCTGAATCTTGGCCATAAAGCCGACCGGAGCTTCAGCCTCAGGCCGACAGTGTTCGCTCGGGATCGAGGTGCTGGTGGGCACCTGTGCGCAGGTGACAGGACGCTAAGTGTGCTTCGTCCCCCGCCACCGGAAGGAGCATCGGCTCCTGCCCGTCACATATCCCCTGCTGAGCGATGGGACAGCGGGGGTGGAAGCTGCATCCTCGCGGCGGGTTGATGGGGTTCGGGATCTCACCCGACGGCAGCGGTTCAAAGCGCCGGTGGGTCGGGTCGGGAACCGGAACGGCACTCAGCAACGCCCTCGTGTAGGGGTGACGAGCGTTCTCGTACACGTTTTTCAGGCTGCCCATCTCGACGATCCGGCCCAGGTACATGATGGCGATGCGATCACAGACGTATTTCGCCGTGGCTAGATCGTGAGTGATGAACAGATAGGTGAGGTCGAAATCCTCCTTGATCTTCATCATGAGATCGAGAAGCAATGCTCTCACTGAAACATCGGCCATGGCGATGGGTTCGTCGGCGACGATGAGATCGGGCCGTGTGATCAAGCCCCTGGCAAACACAATCCGCTGTCGCTGCCCACCGCTGATTTGGTGCGGGTACTTGTCGTAGAAAAACTCAGGCGGCGTCATCCCCACCTCTTCGAGCATCTCCAGGACGCGTGCGCGCCGCAAGTCTGCATCCAGTTCAGGCAAGTGGATCTTGGCGGGGTGCTCCAGAGCTTGTCCGATGGTCATCCTGGGATTCAGCGAGGCAAGCGGATCCTGATAGACGACCTGCATCTTGTGTCGCGTCTTACGAAGCTCCTCCGCCGTGAGCGTGCCCAGGTCGATCCCGTCGATCTCGACTCTGCCCTCGGTCGGTTCGAGCAAGCGGAGCACCAGTCGACCGACCGTCGATTTTCCCGATCCACTCTCCCCGGCAAGGCCGAACACTTCACCACGACGTATGTCGAAGCTGATGCCGTCGACGGCCCGAACGTGTTCGGCGTGCCCGCCCGAGAGCAGATTCGCCAAGAAACCCTTTTGGACTGGAAACCATTTCTTGACGTTCTGTACGCGCACCAACACCTGCTCGCTCATCAGCCGACCTTCCCGAGCGTCGGTTGCTGTTGGTAGAGCCAGCATGCCGCCAGATGGTCGCCGCTGACCGGGAGCAAATCGGGACCAAGACGTGGACAGATGTCCATCGCCGCGGGACACCGAGGATGAAAAGAACAACCAGACGGCGGGTGGAGCAGATTCGGGGGAGACCCTTGCATCTTGTACAGCTCGGCCCCATCCAGTTGGATATTGGGCACGGACCTCAGGAGTCCCTTCGTGTACGGGTGTTGAGGGTCGGCGAACACGTCGAAGACATCCCCCAACTCGACCAGGCGTCCCGCGTACATCACGGCCACACGGTCGGCGACTTCGGCCACGACTCCGATGTTGTGGGTGATCAACAAGATTGTCAGGTCGAACTCGTCCCTCAACTCCCGGAGGAGATCCAGGAACTTGGCTTCGACGATCACATCCAGGGATGTCGTGGGCTCATCGGCGATCACCAGCCCGGCTCGCAACGCCAGGGCCAGAGAGATCATGACCCGTTGCCGCATGCCACCGGACAACTGGTGGGGGTAGTCATCGAGACGGTCGTGACGGATACCCAGCTTCTCGACCAGGGTGGCGGCCCGCTGGCGCGCGGCACTGTCGGACACCTTGCGTTCGTGTGTCTGAATGGTCTCCGTCAGGTGCTCGACGACACGTTGCACAGGATTCAAGGAGGTCATAGGGTCCTGGAACACCATGCCGATCCGGCCACCGCGAACATCGCGCATCTCCTTTTCGGAGATGGTCATGAGATCACGTCCCTCGAACGAGAGTTCACCCCCGACTATGTGCCCGGGAGGGGTGATCATCCTCATGATTGCCTTGCCGAGAGTCGATTTGCCACACCCTGATTCGCCGACGAGACCAAGTATCTCGCCCTTGTGGATGTCAATCGACACATGGTCGACCGCTTTCACCGCCCCGACCCTGGTGTTGTAGTCGACGCTCAGGCTGCGAATCGAGTAGAGGACATCGGCCATCATCGCTCCCTCAGCTTGGGATTGAAGATCTCCATCAGGCCCTCCCCCATCATCGAGAACGCCAGCACGATGAGCATGATGGCGAGACCCGGGAAGGTGATGAGCCACCAGCCGGTTTGGATGAACTCCTGGCCGCGAGCCACATCGATGCCCCAATCGGCAGTGTTCGGTGGCAGCCCGAGACCCAGGAAGGACAGGCCGGCGCCAGTGAGGATCGCGTCTGCAACGTTCACGGAGAAAATAATGGCCACCGAGGGAATCACGTTGGGATAGATGTACCGGCGCAAGACTTCCCGACCTTTAGCGCCGAGAGAGCGGGCCGCCTCGATGTACAGCTCCTCTTTCACCGAAAGAGTCTGCCCTCGCACGATCCGGTAGTAGGTCGGGATGTAGAGGACGGCGATCGCGACAATGACGTTGAAAACGCTGGGACCAAGAACAGCGGTGATCGCAATGGCGAGGATGAGACCCGGGAACGCGTACAGGCTATCCATCACCACCGTCAGAATGCGATCCAGCTTCCCGCCGGTGTACCCGGCGATCAACCCGAGGGGAACCCCGATCACCAGCGCGAAAATCGAGGCGCTGAAACCGATGATGAGCGCAATCCGGGTACCCCAGATGAGGCGACTCAACACATCCTGGCCTATCTGGTTGGTGCCGAGGATGAACCCCCCTTGCGAGGCTGCTTCGCCGGTGACGCTGTTCCCCACTTCGAGAGTCGGGAACTGATCCTTCAGTGCGTCGTACTCAGAGGACTGAAGCACCGCGGCGAGTACTTCTCCGTTTGCCACGGCCTGGAGGGTCTCTTCTTGCGTGTCGAACCGTACGATGTTCGGCCTCAGGCGCAACCCGCCATCATCGCCCCTGAGTCGATCATCGATGACCTGCGCCTGCTGGCGGAGCGAGTCGGCGGTCGGAACGCCCCGGACAACTCCGATGGGTGGCCGGCCACTCTCCTGGGCGAGATCCTCGAGATCGACGATGCCCGATCCCGTCACCGCGATCAGGATGGTCACGTCGGGGTCGGCTCCCGGCGCTAAGAAACGTGGTCCGACTCGTTGCTCGGCACTGTACGGAGCAAAGACGCCGGGGAACAGACCGAGGATGATGAACCCGACCACCATCACGGTGGAGATGGCCACGAACCACCAGTCCGCACCGTACCAGCGGCGAGCGCGCAGAATGCGACGGACGAAACCGACCCGCTCGAGGGCGTATTGCCAGCCTTCCTCCGGCTCGGCCTCCAGGCCGGGCCCTTCGGTCAGCGCCATCCGGTGCTCATCTCTCAGTACCTCACTCTCGGATCGACCAGCGAGTAGATAATGTCGACGGCCAGACTGATCAACGCAACGAACATCGCGAACATGGTGATCACGCTCTGGACGGCGGTGTAGTCCCGGGCCGAGATCCGCTGGACCAGGTATTGGCCCATTCCCGGCCATGAGAACACCGTTTCGGTGAGCACGGCGCCGGCCAGCAGGATCGCAACCTGCAATCCGATCAGCGTGATCACTGGAATCATGGCGTTCTTCAGTGCGTGGCCGTACACAACGACTCGTTCGCGGATGCCACGCGCCCGCGCGGCCGCTATGTAATCCATCTGCAGGGTTTCTATCACGTTGATCCGGGTCAGGCGCACAAAGACCCCGGACAGGATCAGGCCCAGGGTGAGAACGGGCAGCACCAGATGCCACAGAGCGCTCCCCAAGGCGGTCCAATTCCCGCTGATGGCGGAGTCGATCACCAGGATGTTCGTGGTTCTATCTAGCGTGGTTCCTACGACGGCGTCGATACGACCGGCGATGGGGAACCACCCCAACCTCACCCCCAGGAGAAGCTGCAACATCAGGCCAAGCCAGAAAATGGGGATCGAATAGATCACCACCGAGTACAGCCTGAGCGCATAGTCGGTCGGACGTTTTCGATGCGCGGCGGCCAGCGCACCACCGACGACGCCGATGATAAGGGCCAGCGCAGTGGCCGGGATCACCAGCTCGAGCGTGGCCGGAAACCGTTCACTCATCTCGTCGACGATCGGCCGCCTCCCTCCCGTGAGGGCCCGGCCGAAGTCGAGTCGGGCCATATCCCCGAGGAACCGCCCGTATTGAACCAGCAACGGGTCATCCAGACCCAGCTGATCGCGAAGACGTGCCACCGTCTCGGGGCTGCCTTTGGGACCCAAAGCCGAGCGGACGGGATCTCCGGGGATGATCCGCATGACGAAGAAGACCAGCGTGGCGAGGATCAAGATCATCGGCAATGTGAGAGCGATCCTGGTCACGATGTAGCGGCGCAGGCCCGTCGAGCCACGGACGAAGATATAGATCAGTCCGGCCAGTGCGGGAATGCCGATGATCAGGAAGATGAGCGACAGCGGTGACACGTTCCGAGCAGGGTAGCGAAAAGGGGGCGGGCCTTCCGGCCCGCCCCCTTTTCGGTTTGTCCAGGTTACTTGTCGATGTCGAGCACCGAGTAATAGAACTCGAGGTTCGGACCAATCGCCAGGGTTTCAGGCGACGCATAATCGCCGGCCATCGAGACGTAAGCCGGGTAAACCACATGCTCCGCCTCGAAGAAGAGCGGCAGCGTGGTCACCAACTCGGCGTACACCCGCTGCGCTTCCTCGTACAGTCCGGCCCGGGCGTCCAGATCCGTCTCAACCGACGCCGCATCGAGCAGGTCCAGCAACTCCTGCGCCTGATCGTTCACCGGAACGTTGTCCGCATCGGTGACTTCCGTCCCGAGACCGCCGTTCAACACGAAGGGCTCCAGGTAGTTCGATGTGTCCGGGAAGTCGAAGAACCAACCCAGGACACCGGCCGCATACGCCTCACCGCTGGTGAGGGCTGTGACATAGGTGCTCCACTCCTGCGCCGTCAACGTGACGTCGATGGCTCCGGTCGCCTCGAGTTGCTGCTCGATGAGCGCCATCCAGTCTGCCGTTGCCGCACCGTAGTGCTCCGGCGGGTACCACAGTTCGAGTTCGACAGGGTTATCGGCGCTGTAGCCCGACTCCGCCAGGTAGCCGAGGGCCGCATCGACATCGGGCGACGCATAGAGATCGTCGTAGATCTCGGAGGCGCCCAGGAAACCGGGCGGCACCTGAGAGTACAGGGGATTCACCTGACCGCCGTAGACGACATCGGCGAGTTCGTCCCGGTCGATGGCCGCGGCCACTGCCTTCCGAACGTTGAGGTCATCCATCGGCGCAATCGCCCAGTTGAGGATCAGGTAGCGGATCGACCCACCATCGATGGTTCCGACGCTGAGTTCCGAAACGTCCTCCAACTCCGAGACCAATTCGGGTCCGAGCAGACGCCAGGCGACGTCTATCTCACCGTTCTGAACCGCGAGCGCCATTGTCTGCGGATCGGAGAAATAGCGGATGATGATTCGGTCGACGTTCGCTTTCAGGTCACCGGTGTAGTACGGGTTGGGCTCGAGCACGGTCTGCTCGGCCTGGGTGTACTCGCTGATGTACCAGGGACCAACTCCGTAGATGGGCGCCTCGGGGAAGAGAACGCACTCATCGGCGGGGAAGATGTCGGGATGTGCCGGCATGAACGTGGCCGTCGCCAACAACTGCGGCACGAATGCCACAGGCCTGCTCAGCTGAAAGACCAGCGTCGCATCGTCGGGGGCCGTGATGCTCTCGAAGAACGGGCTAGCCAGGGCATTGGCTACACCATTGGGGCAGTCCGGTCCGATGGTCAGAAGCCGGTTGAGCTGCTCCGCGTACATCGGAGCGGTGAGCTCCAGCCCATCGGCGAACTGGATCCCCTCACGCAGCGTAAACGTGTACGTGAGACCGTCATCGGATATGTCGGGCAGGGCGGCAGCGAGGCCGGTCCTGAGCGTCAGCTCACCGGGCTCCCAGCCGAGAAGCCCTTCTCCGGTGTTCTTGATGAGTTCCCAGTCGTGAACTGCGTAGGCGTCCCCCGGATCCAGACTGGCTATGGTGTCCGTGGTCCCGATGATGATGGTCTTCGGGCCGGCGGCTTCCGTCGTTGTGGTGGTGTCCGACGGGGCCTCGGTCGTAGCGGTGGGCGCCTCGGTTGTCGTGGTGGTGGTCGTGTCCTCCGTAGTCTCTGCACAGGCCGCGGCGATCAGCACCAGTGCCAGCAGCACCGCCAGGATCGGTAGTCGTCTTCTCATGGTCCCTTCCTCCATTCATGCCCCCGTTGAAAGGGCATCCCACAAACCTAGCCAGAGTCGAGCAGCAGTGTACAGCGAGACGGGCAGTTTGCTCCCGGCGCCACTCCCGATTTGACAGGAATAGACAGACGGGACTTGTCTCAGGGTCGCGCCGCGAACGACGCACGTCAGGGAGGTGATGACCGATGGCGTCGGTGAGGATCACCTGGGAAGGTCAACTGCGATTCGATGGAACCGACTCCAAGGGCATCCCCGTCGACATCGACGGTCACCAGGACCTCGGCGTTCGCCCTTCCGACCTGCTGCCGATGGCCTTGGCTTCGTGTTCCGGCGTCGATGTCGTATCTCAGCTCGGCGATGACGCCCTCACCGCGCTCTCCATTGAGGTCACCTACAACAAGGAACCCGATCCGCCCTGGAAGTTCCAGAGATTCCGGCTTCACTACCGGTTGTCGGGTCCCTCCCTCACAGCCGACCGGGTGGAAGCAGCGATCCACCGGAGCCACACGGAGATGTGCTCGGTGGCGGCGGCCGTTCGTGGCAACATGCCGATCGAAACTACTTTCGAGCTCGTGCCATGAGCAGTCGGCAGTCGGCAGACGGATACCATTCTCGCCGGCCGCCAACGTCGAACTGCAATAACTCCGCTTCTAGCGAGCCGCCGTCGGGTAGTACAGGGCAAGCCGCTCGTTGAACGAGGCGGTGGGAAGCAGCACGTAGGCGCCCCCCTTGGTCACATAATCCCGGGTGGTGATATTGATTCGCAGTACGTCGGTTGATCTCACCCCACGCCAATTCCAGGCGAGCGAAACTGCGTCTCCAAACGAGAACCGCTCATCGAGCGCCACCGTGTCGCTCAGGCTCCGGGCCACCTCCGAGAACGATGCAAAGGACGCGAAAGAGTTCAGCTTTCCGACAATCTTGAACAGCATGTCCTGTTGCTTACGCTGGCGGGTGAAGTCGCTCACCCCTGGAATCGTTCGCCAGGCTCCATCCACCAGCTCCTGGGTACGGCGAGAGCGGACCCAGGCCAGCGCCTGAAATCCATCTGCCCGCGAACAGCCGGCCGGGAGGTCGAGAAAGGACTTGGCGTCGCGGACTGCATAATCAACGCAGATCTCGACTCCGCCGAGGGCGTCGACGACCTTCTCGAATCCGTTGAAATCGACCCGGGCGAAGTGGTCGACGTGGATGCCGGTATAGTCGCCGACCATCAAGGAAAGCAGTTCGGGGCCACTTGCGTATCCCTTGCATCCGCCGAGTCCGGCGTTGATCCGCGTATAGCGCTGAGTGCAGGGATTCGGCAGATACAAATCGCGCGGCAGAGAAACCATCAGCGGCGTTGATCCATCTTGTGGCATCAAAACCAGGATGATGGCATCGGCTCGAACACCGCCTTCGACCCCGACCAGCAAATACGAGGTGAACATGTCATCCGGGAGATCGGGACTGGAAACGAACGGGAACTCAACGGCGTCCGGACCCAGGTCGAATTGATCTCTGCGCCGCTCCAGCTCTGCCAGAACGTCTTGCTCGAGTTCTAGTTGCTCGGCAATCCGGGCAGCCTGTTCAGCCGCATCTTCGGCGGCCCGCAGTTGTTCGACTTCAGCGGCCGAGATCGTCGCCAGATTCTCGGCGGCTTCCACCGCGTCGCCGAACGTCACCCGCTCGATGTCTTCATACGCCCTCCAGGCGCTCCATCCCGAAATAGCCAGCAGCACGAAGCCGCTCGCGCCAAATAGGACGGCGAGGCGGCGAAACCTGGTGCTCACCTCGGAGGCGGGGCGGGTTCGGCGGTATAGACCCATGGCCGCCGCATAGTAGATGCTTTAGGCGAAAACGGGCCACTCGGCAGCCAGCAGCCGGCACTCGCGAACTGCCAACCAATACCGACGACCGACCCCCAGTCCGAGGCGCTCAATACTCGGCACTCAGGGGGCGCCTTCTGTTCAAGAGGTCACGAAGGGCCAGCACGACGAAGAAGATCGCCACCGAGATACCGGCCATGGTCGCCCCGGCGGCCGTGTCGGCGTGCCAGCTGATCAACAAACCGCTGACGACTGCCAGGAACCCGAAGGCGACCGCCGCCGCCATCATGGTGGGAACTCGTCGGACTACCAGAGATGCCGTTGCGGGCGGTGCCACGATCAGGGCAAAGACCAGGAGTGTCCCTACCGTACGAAATGAGGTCACGATGGCCAAAGTGAGCAGCGACAGCATGACGAGGTGTGCCAGGCCGGGCCTCAATCCCAACATCTCGGCCTTCTCCTCGTTGAAGGAGAGCACGAGAAAGGCTCGATAGAAGATCAGAATGACCGCCAACGTCACCGCCGCCGCCGCCGCTTGCAGCATGATGTCTTCTCGTCTGATGCCGAGCGTGTCACCAAACAGAATGGTGGCCAGGCTGCTGGAGAACGAAGGCAAACGGGACATGATTATGACGCCCAACGCCAGCATGCCGACGAACAGCAACCCGATCCCGGTGTCCTCCCGAAGGCGTGCCTTGCGGTGAACGAGACTGATCCCGAGCGTCATGGCCACCGCTGCTCCGATGGCCCCCACGGTCAGGTTGAATCCGAGGGCAAAGGCCAGGGCAATCCCCGGCGTGACGCCGTGGGCGAGCGCATCTCCCATGAAGCTGAGCCCCCGCAGAACGACCCAGGTGCCTATCAAGGAGGCCGTCATGACCGCTAGAGCGCTTCCCACCAGAACGCGCTGCATGAACGGTTCGGACAGAGGGTCGATCAGCCAATCCATGCTGCTCCTCCCGGGTCCACTACAGGTTCTCGACGATGAGACGACTGGTCGTGCGCATCATATCGAGGTAGGTCTCAGCGCCCGACCCGGTCTCGCCCAGCGATCCTGTGTAGAGCTTGACGACCTTCACCTCGTAGCCGACCTCCTCTGCCAGGGCATCGGCCAGAGTGGCCGGCTCCGTGGTCGAGCCAAAGATCACCGACACTCCCTCCCGCTCGAGAAGATCGACCAAGGCGGCAAAATCGGCTGCGCTGGTCTCGGCTCCGGTTGTCGCGGCGGGAATCACCGACCCGAGTATCACGAGCCCATAGCGAGATGCGTAATAGCCGTATGAGAAGTGGTTGGTCACCATCTTTCGACGATCCGGCGGCACTTCCTCCATCATCCGGGTGATCTCGTCGTGCAGATCCAGAATCTGGGCTCGATAGGCGGCGGCGGAATCGGAGACATCCACACCCGCACTCGTGGTGAGGCGATCGGCAATCAGCCCAACGGCGTCGGCCATGCGGACCGGATCCATCCAAACGTGTGGATCCAAACCACGCGTGTCCTCACCGGAGTGCTCGAGTTCCCCCGCTTCCGAACCGGCCACATACGGTTGGGGGTCGAGACGCTCACCAACCTTGATCACGGACACGCCATCGTTCTCGGCGCTGTCGATTACCTCCAGCAAGCCACCCTGTTCCAGACCAACGCCGTTGGCTACCACCAGGGCCGCTTCTCGCAACCTCACGGCCTGTTGCGCCGACGGTGAGAAATCATGAGGATCGGCACCGATCGGCATCAGAACCTCGACCTGCACGGCATCACCGGCCGTTTGAGCGACAATATCGCCGAGGACCGTGGTGGTGGCGATCACCAGCGGCCGACCCCCACCGTCCTGTGCGCCGGTACTGCACGAAGAACCCATCACCGCCAGGGCGGCTGCGAGCGCCAGATAACGTTTCACGCCTTGTCCACTAATGTGAGAATGGTTCTCATTCGCATGATACGGTACTGTGGGTTACACGATGGGTCAAAGTAACGACACGCTCAAGGCCGCTAGAAACAGACTCGAGGCCAGGCAGGTGCGGTTCACGCCCGCTCGCCGCCTGGTGATCGAAACACTGGATGGGTCGTCCGGCCCCCAATCCGCGGCCGACCTCGCCGCGACCATCGATGGAACCATCCCGATTTCCTCGCTCTACCGGACGCTCTCGGTTCTCGAAGAGACCGAAGTCGTCGAGCGTTTCCCCGGCCAGACCGGTGTCGCACGTTACGAGTTGGCTGAGTGGCTGACCGGCCACCACCATCACATCACCTGCATCGAGTGCGGGGCCACCAGTGACGTGGCCGTGCCCAGGGATCTCGAAGCTACGGTGGCCGATATCGTCTCGGAGGTGGGCCGGCGGTTCGACTTCGAGGTCACCGGTCACCGGTTGGACCTACATGGGGTGTGTAGCCAATGCCGGTGACGAACATCGCCATCACCGCTCGCGGCCTACAACTCGCCTACGGCGTCAGGGTCGCTCTGGCCGCCTCCGATCTCGACATCCCGGCTGGAACGATTACGGCCGTCATCGGGCCGAACGGATCCGGCAAGTCCACGCTCTTGCACGCTATCGCCGGCTTATTGGAACCCGTGGGCGGCGAACTGGACGTGCCGGTGAGCTACCCCAAGCACCGGGGCACCGCCTACGTTCTGCAATCGACCAAAGTGCACGCGGAAATGCCAATCACGGTGCGCGAAGTCGTGTCGATGGGCCGGTACAGCCGGCTCGGAATGTTCGCACGGTTTCAAACGGCGGATCGCGATGCCTGCCGGTCGGCAATGGCGCGCCTCGATGTACTCGATCTCGCTCACCGTCATCTCGATGAGCTATCCGGTGGCCAGCGCCAAAGGGTGTTCGTTGCACAGGGTCTCGCCCAGGAGGCCGACCTCCTGCTGCTCGACGAACCGATCACCGGCCTTGACATCGTGTCGCGCGATCGCATCCTGGAGGCAGTGGCTACCGAGCGTGCCGGGGGCGTGACTGTTGTGATGTCCACCCACGACCTGAGCGAGGCAGCCAATGCCGATCACGTCGTTTTGCTGTCCGGCCGGGTGGTCGCCTCGGGCCCCCCAGAAGAAGTGCTCACCGCCCCCTACCTGAACGAGGCCTACGGCATCAATCTCCTCACCACCGAGGACGGCACGGTCGTCCTCGATGACCCCTACCATCGGGCCGGCCCCGGCCGCCATCTTCATTTCGACCGCACCGGGCATGCCGACCACGGCGAGCAGCTTCAAGTGGACTGAAGTCAACCAGCCAGAGGCAGAGTTGGGTCGGTACCAAACGACCCGGTCCATAGCCTCCGTCCTCCGTCTACCCCGCACGCCCAACGCCTTGGCAGGCGCTCGCACTAGCCTTTTTTTGTGGCCGAACGCTATTGCTTCATGTGCGACGCCGCCGTGGAGACGGAGTTGTGCCCAACGTGTGGTGCTGCAACCTGGCGTCCCGCCCATGACCAAGTCGCTCGTCGGAGGGACGGACACCTCCGCCCGATCGCCGGCGAAGCTCAACCCGAGCCGGTGCAAGCACCCGGGCCGCCGTCCACCGCGCATGTGCCCACCCCGCCTGCTGGCACCTATCTGCCGGACACGGCATGGGAAGTACGCCGACAAAAGGCACCTCTGGCGCCCGGCCGCTGGGCACCAACTGCCGCAGTTGTGGTGGGTGGCATCGTGTTCTTGTCCGTACTGACCGGGCCCTCGGGCAATGCGCCCGAGGACGACATCGTCGAGACCCCATCGATCACCGCTCAAACCACGACCACCGTACGGGTACCCGGCAGCTCCCGGGACTTGTGGGAACCACCGTTGGGCACCTGGGTGGGCGGGTTCGGGTTCTCGTCCAACCGGCCGGACGTCTTGTACGGACCGTCGATGGCCGCCGGGTTGCTCAGCATTTCCCCTTCCACAACGATCGTCGACTCATTGCCAGACGGAAGGTTGGTGGGAATCGATAGCGAAAACGAACACGTCGTCTTGATCGGCGTCGGAGGGACCGGTCCCCCCTTGGAAGACACCCCTCTCCCCTGGCCCGGGCCGATGAGCATCCCTCCCCTGGTCTCACCGGACGGAACCCGGCTGGCCATGGTCGATGCAACTGGGGTTCCGCACGTCTGGGCCATCGGTTACCGGTCCGTGATCTCGCCTCGCGATTCACCGTCGACGGCGGTAGCAGCCATCGCCTCGCTCCTCTGGTCGCCCGAATCGACCGTCCTGGCTCTCAACGCCTTCCAAGGCGGGTACTACCTGTGGGATCTGGCAACCGACGAAGTTAGCCGGAGCGCCATGCCGGGACGTGCCATCGCCGTGTCCGATACCCAAATAGCCGTCTGGAGCGGGAGCGGCCTCGAGCTCCGCGACCTGACCGGGAGAGTGTTGCGCCGGTGGGATGACCTCTTCGGCCAGTTCCCGGCCGATCCGGCGGGTCTGCCCATCGTCATCGAGGGAGCATTCGATCCCCGGCAGCGCTACCTGGCGGTGCGGGGACGGACCGGGGCGGATGGTGAGGGAGAGGAGGGCCTGACGGTGCTGTCCATCATCGGTACGGCCCGCCATTTGCTGACCACCGATCCGGCGCAGGGTTTTGCCTGGTCGGGAGACGGGAGCGGCTTGTACTGGTTGGACGGCACCGGGCTGCAGGTCTGGTCCGCCGATCCGGAGCAGGCGTCGGCAACGTTGGTCGGTAGGGGCGGCGGCGAGGTATTTGGCAGGCTCCGGGTATACGACCCGGCCATTTCCCCGGTGCCCCACGTCGCCCTGGCTACCTCCAACCTGCTCGAGTTGCGGGAAGGCGGCATCTTCCGCCGGACGCCCGGTGGCTTGGAACCGATCGAAGCGTGGTGCTGGACGACCGATGCATGCTTCGAGTTGGGGCTCACCGCCATCACCTCAGCCGGCCTCCCCGGATTTTTCCTCTCTGTTTCGGCGGACGAATCTCAGCATACGGTTACGCGGGCGGATCCGACGCGCCCGGGGTCGGCCCGCGTGCTCGGAACGCTCAATTCATTCCAGTTGCCGGATGGTGCCCGGTTGGCGCGAGCCATCGCCCTGGGCCCTGGAAACGGTCAGGCTCTGACTTCCAGCGGCCCGGATGCCACCCGCTGGTACCTCGAAACCGACACCGGTTCGATTCTGTTTGGACCCGATGCCGGCCTGTTCACCACCCTCGCGAAAGGAAGCTCACTGAACATCCTTGGCGGAACCGTCTTTCACGTTACGCCGGACGGGTCGGCGATTCAGACCATCCCGGTCGGAACCGGGATCAACGTCGTCCTCACCGCTGATGATCTCGACGCACAGCGCATCCTGGCGGTAGGGGTGGTTCGGCGAGCTCTTTTCGTGCTGGTCTCGACCGCCGATGGAGGTGCACAGATCTGGCAGGTGCCGGCCGACAGCCCGCTGCTCACCACTCCCTTCTTCCCGCCTGCTCCGGCCATGACTTCGGAGGCCTGGGCCGTCTTCTCATTCGCCGGACGGGCCACCGGGGGCGGGATCCTGACCGAACCGGACACCGGACCAACAGCTGAGCTATTCGCTGCTCGGATCGACGGACCCGACGGGCCGGTTACCGTCGTCATGGCCGCCCCGCTGGCCCTCGAATCCATGTGTGGCGCCGGCGCAGGAGGCGCATGCGTCCTGGAGACCCGGCCGGGGATCCCGATGGGGTTCTCACCGGACGGCAATTGGTTGCTCGTGGGTAATGGTGACGAATACTTGGCCGTTTCCACGGTGGGGCGGGGGAGCACAGCGCTACCGGGCGCGGCACCGGACGACGTCGCTTGGGTGGAAACGGCGAACGGTTCGCAGTAGGCGTCGACGGGCGGAGGTCGGGCCATCCCTCTTCGACATACCTGCCGGTATGTTGTCCTCCTTCATCCGGGTGGTGGGCCTGATGCTCGGGGAGCCCTCGACCAGCCGCTACCATCCCGCTGGTGCTGGCGTTGGAACACGTTGGATCGGGAAAGGTCCGTGAGATATACCGGATCGACGACGACCGCCTGCTCTTTGTCGCCTCGGACCGCATCTCTGCCTACGACGTCATCCTCGCCGACCCGATCCCCGACAAGGGCCGGGTGCTCACCGGCCTGTCATTGCACTGGTTCGAGTTACTGGACACTCCCCATCACATGGTCACCGTCGACCTGGGCACCGTCCCCGGTATCACCGACGGCCAGCGGCCGGACCTGGCGGGCAGAGCGATGGTGGTCCGCCGCGCCGAGGTGATCCCCGTTGAATGCGTCGTTCGTGGCTACCTGTATGGCTCCTCCTGGCGTGAGTACCGCGATGGGGGCGGCCCAACCACCGAACACCTCCCGGCCGGACTACAGATGGCCGACAAGCTGCCGGTACCGATCTTCACACCTGCGACCAAGGCGGAATCCGGCCACGACGAGAACTTGACAGAGGCCCGGGCGAGGGCACAACTCGGTGACGACCTCTACCAGGAGTTGCGGACCCGATCGATCGATATCTATCTGCGCGCCTCCGAGTACGCCGCCCGGCGAGGGGTGATCCTGGCCGACACCAAATTCGAATTCGGGTTCGCCAACGGTGAACTGCTTCTCGTCGATGAGGTGCTGACGGCCGATTCGTCCCGCTATTGGCCTGCCGATCAGTGGGAGCCGGGCCGGCCCGTCCCGTCGTTCGACAAGCAGTATGTCCGCGATTGGCTGGACTCGACCGGATGGGACCATGTAGCGCCGGCGCCCCGACTTCCGGCCGAAGTCATCGCCGGTACCCGTGCGAGGTACCTGGAAGCCTACGAGCGAATCGCCGGGAGACCGTTCGGCGAGTACCTACGGGGAGGAGCCGGGTGAAGGTCACCGTGTATGTGCGCCGCCGGCCGGACATTGCCGATCCGCAGGGAACCACGGTGGGTCGGGCGTTGCGCGACCTCGGTTTCGAAACCGTCGAGAAGGTCCGGATCAACCGCACCATCGAACTCGACATCGGGGGCACCGACCCGGCCGTCATCGAAGCTGACGTCCGCACCATGTGCGAACGTTTGCTAGCCAACCCGGTGATGGAGGATTTCGAGGTGGTGGTCGGCGAGTGAAGGCGGCAGTGGTCGTGTTCCCGGGCACCAACTGCGAGCAGGATGTCGTCTACGCACTCGCATCCCTTGGTGTGAAAGCCGAGATGGTCTGGCATCGCCGAAC
>Ga0209341_10002561_pt1 | contig 17237 bp, 16 predicted proteins | sample RifCSP13_2_FD_184020 | JGI IMG/M metagenome (GOLD analysis project Ga0209341, IMG submission 184020) | Soil microbial communities from Rifle, Colorado - Rifle CSP2_sed 13_2 (SPAdes) (version 2) | ecosystem: Environmental > Terrestrial > Deep subsurface > Rock core/Sediment | place: Rifle... | reverse complement strand
GCCCGTCCGATATTGCCGACGAACTCGGTTTGTCATTTCAGGCAGTTTGGGAAGTGGTCGAAAAACTTCTTAACAAGGGACTTGTTTCCTTGAGTCCTATTCCCAAGCCAACCGGCCCCCATTTGGTTTGAAATGTCTTTTATCCGTGGAGTTAAGCAGCCCATAAAGATGCTGCGCTGGCGGCTGCGACGCGCGCAAACCGCGCGTCGCTGGGGTCAGGCGGAGTTGGATCGCCTCCCAATTGTTATAGGCAATGCCATGCCCAAATCGGGTTCGCACCTCCTGATCCAGGTGTTGCTCGGTCTGACCGGAATTGGACCCTTTGTAGATCCGGGTCTCCCGCCGATCAGCAGGTCGGTGGGCAACCAGAACCTCCCTGAAGCGGCGGTGCTCGCCAATTTAGGCCAACTAAAACCAGGCGACGTCACCTATGGTTATTTGCACGCCCGCGAGCCATACGTATCCGAATTGACTCGTGTTGGTCTTGCAACCTTCTTTATATATAGGGATCCTCGTGATTTGATCGTATCCCATGTTTTCTACGCCACCCAGATCCACATGGGACATGGCATGCACAAGTACTACACAGAAAAACTATCCAACATGGAACAACGTATCAACGCTGCAATCCAGGGTGTGCAGCAGCCCGATGCTCAACTTTCGCCAATTTTGACCAAGTACAAGAATTATCTGGGGTGGCTTGATCGATCCTCGGTACTGTCATTGCGTTTCGAAGATCTTGTTCTCGACCGTTTAGCAACTTTAGGCCGCATCCTTGATCACCTCGCCATCCGCGGCTTTCAGCCGCCGGCTTCCAGAGAGAAGGCGATAACGCTTCTCGCCGCCGCAATTACTCCACGCGCCTCGGGAACATTCCGGCGCGGCCAGCCTGGTGAATGGCGCCAGCACTTTACGGATGAAAACAAAAGAGTTTTTAAATCGGCCACAGGGAATTTGCTGCAACGCCTGGGTTACGAGACGAGTTCGGCATGGTAGATATCGATTTATTTGTGCGCTTCGTACGTCGAAGTCTGCGCCGTCGGGCTGCGCGACGTCGTTTCCCCGCGGTTTCGATGCAGCAAATGCCCGTCTTATTCGGGAACTCCTTCCCCAAAAGCGGCACGCATCTGCTGACTCAGATTCTCGCCGGCTTTGCTGAGCTTGGACCCGTTGTGGAATCCGGTCTCCCGCCTATTTTGACATTCGAAGGGGAGACGGGAACCCAAAGAGGCCTGGACGCCATCTTGTCCGATTTGGCACGTCTACTGCCGGGTGATATCGCCTATGGTCACTTGCATGCCCTGCCCCAGTTTGTGGAAATCTTATGCAGACCGGGGTTTGCAACCTATTTCATTTATCGCGATCCGCGGGACGTAGTAGTGTCTCATGTATTCTATGTGACCGACATCAACAACCGCCACGTTCATCATGACTACTACGTCAATGTGCTCAAAGATTTCGATCAGCGGCTGCGAACCAGCATTCAGGGCCGCCCTGATCTGGGCGTGCCTTTCCCCGATATCCGCGGCCGTTTTGAGCCTTACCTCCCCTGGTTGGGTCGGGACGAAGTCCTTTCCCTGCGTTACGAGGCCTTGCTCCAGGATGCAGATGCTGAGCTGTCTCGCATCTTTGATTTTGCCAGGAAGCATAGTTTCGTCGCTCGCGGGGATCGCGTGGAGGCGATTGAAACCTTGCGCCGGGCCATAAAACCTTCCGAATCCCCGACCTTTCGCAGCGGCGGTTCCGGTGGCTGGAATCAGTATTTCACGCCGGATCTCAAGAGATTATTCAAAGATGTGACAGGCGATTTGCTGATTAAGCTGGGTTATGAGCAAGATCAGAACTGGTAAGATTCCCGCATGCCGTCCCAAGACCCGCGCGTATCGATAGTGATCCGGGCATTCAACGAAGAAAAACATCTCGGTAATTTGCTCGAGGCAATAAAGCGCCAAACCTTCCAGGATTACGAAATCATTTTGGTGGATTCGGGTTCGACGGACAGTACATTGGCAATTGCCGCCCGCTTTCCGGTAATGGTCGAACACATTAAGCCGAGCGATTTCACCTTCGGTCGCTCGCTCAATACCGGCTTGCGTAACGCGCGTGGCGAAGTTGCCGTGATTGTCAGTGCCCACATCATGCCCCTGGGCAATGATTGGTTGGAAAAGCTGATTTCCCCATTTATTGAGCAAGCGGTTGCGTTGGCTTATGGGAAGCAGCGCGGTGGCGCTGGCAGTAAGTTTTCTGAAAACCAGCACTTCCGACGCTGGTTCCCGGACCATTCAGACCTCGACCAGCAACACGCTTATTGCAACAACGCCAACCTGGCCTTGCGGATTTCTATTTGGCAGGAACAGCCCTTTGATGAAACGCTGACCGGTTTGGAAGATTTGGCCTGGTCCTCGGCTTTACGCGAGCGGGGCTACAAGATCGCCTACGTGGCCGAAGCGGGCGTCGCCCACTTGCATAACGAGAGTGCCAGACAGATTATGAACCGCCACCGCCGAGAAGCGATTGCACTTAAACGCATCCTGCCCAAAAGCCGTTTCACCTTCTGGAATTTTGCGAGTTTGCTTACCCGCAGCACGCTTTCCGATTGGCGAGCAGCCCTTCGGCAACGCGTTTTCCTGCGCGAGGCAGCGGGAATTGTTTCCTTTCGTTTTTTCCAATATGTAGGAACGTATCGCGGATACCGGGACCCCCTTGATCCAGGCCTTGCGCTCAAGCAAGTCTTCTATTACCCGCCTGGCTCCCTGGAAAAACGGAATCCAACATCCGGCAACTCAATGAAAGAAGTGAGGCGCAAATCGGCGAAGGTATGATGGCGCCCCCCCGAGTCGTCGCCTTGGTGCCCATGCGTGCTCATTCCGAGCGCGTGCCGGGCAAAAATTACCGCGATCTGGCGGGCAGGCCTCTGTTCCACCACATACTGCTGGCGTTGCAAGGTTGCCCCGAGATTACTGACATTGTGGTCGACACAGATAGTGAAACAATCAAGAAGGGGATCGCCGAATATTTCCCAAACGTTCTGGTTCTGGATAGACCCAGCGAGTTGCGCGGTGATGAGATTCCCATGAACGCCATTCTGATGCATGATACGGAGATGATTCCGGCGGACTTTTATATACAGACACACAGCACCAATCCGCTGTTGCGTTCGCAGACGATTAGCGTGGCTTTGGCTGCCTTTTTCATTGCCTACCCCGATAAAGATTCTTTGTTCGGGGTCACGGAACTGCATACCCGTTTGTATGACGCCAAGGGCCGCGCCCTGAATCACAACCCGCGCGAATTGCTGCGCACTCAGGATCTACCTGCGGTCTACGAAGAGAATTCCTGTCTCTACATTTTTACGCGCACGAACCTGGAAAAATACGACCACCGCATTGGGAGTTCCCCTTTAATGTTTCCGGTTCCGCGTGACGAAGCCCTGGATATCGACGAGGAGTTCGATTTCCGGGTGGCCGATTTCCTGATGCGCCAGCGTGGTCCGGCCTAGAATCCTTCCATGTCCAAAATAGTTCTGTTATCCGCGCCGTATATGCTGCCGGACCGCGCCCGCTTCTTGCCTGTCTTTTCTCGTTACGGTTTGGACGTTATTGCCCCGGAAGTCAGTGAGCGCTTGGAGGAACCCGAGCTGCTCAAGTTGGCCGGGCAATTCGATGGAGCCATTTGCGGGGATGATCGCTTTACCCCAGAAGTTTTGAGCGCCTGCGCCCCCCGCCTCAAAGTGATCTCGAAATGGGGTACCGGAATCGATTCGATTGACCGGGAGGCTGCCGCGAAACTGGGGATCTCGGTGCGCAACACCCCCGATGCTTTTACGGATGCCGTAGCCGATTCGGTCCTTGGTTACATGCTCGCATTTGCCCGCCAGGGTCCCTGGCTGGATCGCTCCATGAAAACCGGCGAATGGAAAAAGCTTGTCGCCCGCTCCCTCAACGAATCCACCTTAGGCGTGATCGGCGTTGGCCGCATTGGCAAAGCCGTTTTGCGCCGCGCGCAATCTTTTGGTATGCCCTTGCTTGGCAACGACATTATTGAAATGCCTTTCCAGTTTTTAACCGAAGTTAAAGTAAAGATGACATCGTTGGAAGAGGTACTAACCCGCTCTGATTTCATCAGTCTCAATTGCGATTTGAACCCATCCAGCCGTCACTTGATCGACGGCGCCGCCTTGGCTAAGGTAAAACCCACAGCCGTATTGATCAATACCGCGCGCGGGCCGCTGATTGATGAACCGGCCTTGATCACTGCGCTCAAAAGCAAACGATTGGCGGGGGCGGCTCTGGATGTATTCGAACACGAACCGTTGCCCTCAACGAGTCCCTTGCGAGCCATGGATAACGTCATGTTGGCGCCCCATAATTCCAACGCCAGCCCCGTCGCTTGGGAGCGCGTCCATTGGAATACTATTCGCAATCTCCTCGACGGCCTTGGGTTAGACGCCGCGGACTTAAACCCAGAGGATTACCCGCCTCTAAAGTAGGTTCGCGTCAACGTCCTTGGATACAATCTTCGACTATGGCGGATAAGAAATTTGTTCTCGTTACCGGTGCCGCTGGCGGCGTGGGGCGGGCAACGGCTCAGCTTTTCCTCGATGAAGGCTGGCAGGTTTTGGCTGTTGATGTGATCAAACAGCCTGCGCCCTCCATGCCATCGGGTGTCTCTTTTGTGTCCATGGACATTTCAAATCCCACCGATGTGGACAAACTCTATGAAACGTTTAGCCATCAAATAAATAATGGCTTGCATGCACTGGTGAATAACGCCGCGGTTCAGATTACCAAGCCGTTGGTCGAAACCACCGTGGAAGAGTGGGATCGCGTCCATGCAGTCAACCTGCGCGCGCCCTTCCTGGTCACCAAATCCTTTTATTCGCCGCTGAAAACGGGGAAAGGGTCGGTTGTGAATGTGTCATCGGTCCACGCCCTGGCAACGTCCGCGGAAATCGGAGCGTATGCCAGCACGAAGGGAGGCCTGTTGGCTTTGACTCGCGCTATGGCGATTGAATTTGCCGGAGATGGCATCCGTGTAAATGCGGTTCTCCCCGGCGCAACAGATACGCCCATGCTGGAAGCTGGCCTCACTCGAGATCATGTGAAAGGCGGCGGTCTTCAACAACGCAAGAAAGATTTGGCCAGCAAAATTCTGCTCAAACGTTTGGCCGCCCCTGAAGAGATCGCTCGCGTTATCTATTTCCTGGCCGATTCGGCACAGTCAGGCTATGTCACCGGCCAATCTATTGTGGCTGACGGAGGCGCATTGGCCAGACTTAGCATTGAATGACATCCCCGCGTCGGCAATTAAAACACTTGGCGCCGGAACCGCTCTGGCGTGCCGGACGCGCCGGCTGGATACTGCTTAAGCATACGGCCGCCTGGCCGCTGGCAACCTTACACTCTTGGCGGCGTGCCAGCATCCAACGTTTGGATCACCTTAAAGACAGTCAGCGGGGACGGCGGGCTTTCATTCTAGGAAATGGACCTAGTCTCGCGCGCACAGATGTTGGAAAATTGAAAAATGAAATCACGTTTGGAATGAATCGCGTTTTCCTGGCTTTCCCCGCTTGGGGGTTTTCGACCGACTATTTTGTTTGCGTGAACGATCTGGTAATTGAGCAATCCGCCCATGAGATCGCGGCTCTTCAAATGCCCAAATTCCTTTCCTGGCGGTCTCGCCGTTTTATCAAACCTGACGACCACACGATTTTTCTAAATTCAACTTACGAACGTCCGGCCTTTGCTCGCGATGCCCGCGGTCGCCTCTGGGAAGGCGCTACCGTCACCTATGTCGCTCTGCAATTGGCCTTTCACATGGGCTTCGATCCTGTGATTTTGGTAGGGGTGGATCACACTTTTGCCTCACGCGGCCAACCCAATACCACCATCGTTTCCCTGGGCGAGGATGTTGATCACTTTGACCCTGGCTATTTCGGACGGGGATTCCGCTGGCAGCTGCCCGATTTGGAAGTCTCCGAGCAAGCCTATCGCATGGCTCGCAAAGCGTTCCAAGAAGACGGTCGCCGGATTCTAGATGCAACCGTAGATGGACAACTCACAGTCTTCCCCAAGGTTGAATATAATTCGCTATTCTAATTTCCTGAATGGCTCCCAAGAAGAAATCCTCAAGAAAATCTAGGGACGTTCCTGCAAAGAGACCGTTGGCCACTCGCTTATGGACGCGATGGGCAGAAATCACTCTGGCTATTTTGCTTTTGTTCGGTTTTGGCCTGCGCATGATCGATCTAACTGATCCGCCTCTCGACTTTCATCCAACGCGCCAATTCCGCGGGGCGCTGGTGGCCCGCAGCATTTATTACCAGATTGCCCCATCACCCGATCCATACGTTCAACACCTGGCTGTCTCAACCGGACGTACTGTCTCAGACCTTGAGCCTCCGATTATCGAGAGTATTGTTGCTTTTGCCTACTTGCTTTCAGGCGGCGAACATCTGTGGGTTTCCCGTATTGTTACTTCCCTATTCTGGGTTCTGGCCGCAATCCCATTGTTCGCCCTGGCCCGGAGGATCGCTGGCTCGGCAGCTGCTCTCCTTGCCGCTGGCTATTACTTATTACTCCCCTTTTCTGTTTTCGCGAGTCGTTCCTTTCAACCGGATCCCCTGATGGTTACCCTCCTTGTCCTGGGCATGTTCGCTGCTTATCGCTGGTCGGAGACCATCAGTTGGAAGTGGACGTTGCTTACTGCGGCGAGCATGGGTTTGGCCATCCTCGTCAAGGCTTTCGCCGCTTATTTTGTTTTTGGCATTATGGCATCAGTTGTTTTGTATACCCTGGGATTGCGCGCCGTATTTCGCAATAAGCAGGTCTGGGCTATGGCAGCCGTCTCGATGTTGCCCGCGGCTCTTTATTACCTAGTAAATATTGGTGCCACTTCGGGGGACTACCTCCAGAATTGGATTGTAGCTTTACTTCCCCTCGCATATGAGCCGAGTTTCTATGTGCGTTGGGCGGACATGCTCACCGACTTGCTGGGGGATTTGCCGGTCGTGGCCGCATTGAGTGGCATCCTACTTTCCCGTGTCCGTGCCCGCTGGCTGTTGGTTGGCGCCTGGGCCGGATATGCCTTGTATGGCATTACTCTTCCCCATCAGACCACAACCCATGACTATTACCATCTCTTTCTCGTTCCCCTCGCGGCTCTTTCAGTCGCTCCCATTTTTCAATTGATCGTTCGCAAGATAGTTCGCCAGTCACGCTTTTGGCGGATATCTTTTGTCTGCGTACTCCTGGCATCCCTGTTCCTTACCGCTTGGACCTCGCGCTCCACCTTATTGGGAGTAAGTTACAAGGACGAACCACCCTTCTGGGAGCGGATAGGTTCTGCAGTACCCACGGATGGAAAAACGATTGGTCTTGTGCAGGCATATGGTCATCTGCTGTCCTATTATGGGTGGCGGCGAGTCGATTTATGGCCTATCACTGGCGAACTTAATCTTGCTGGTTTGCGCGGCAATCAACCTGCAGAATTCGAATCTTTTTTCCTGGGTCATACCGCTGGCAAAGACTATTTTCTTGTAACATCCTTCAATCAATTGGAACAGCAGCCTTTGCTGGCAGAATACCTCAAGACTCATTTCCCGGTTTATTCCGAAGGAGCGGGCTTCATCATTTACGACCTTCGTCAATAGCCGGTAATCGATTACTAACTACGCATTCGCACAGTGGCCGATCGCGAAAATTGATAATGAATAATTTAATCCTTTCGCCATTCATTGCCGGTCAACTTACAAGTATTCTCAAGATTGAATATAATTCACTGTTCAACACCCTGAATGCCCCTCCAAAAGAAATCAATTAAGGCCAATAATGCCTTGGGTTTGAATTTGTTACTTAATCGCGTTACTTTACGTTTGGCCGATATCATCCTGGCTATTCTCGTCCTCCTAGGTTTCGGTTTACGCATGGTGGATCTTACCGATCCGCCACTTGATTTTCACCCTACGCGTCAAATCCGTGGCGCGAGAATTGCCCGTAGCATTTTCTATCAGCTTTCTCCTTCTCCTGATCCTTTTATCCAGCGACAAGCCCTATTGATGCGCGACGAGGGTGACGACCTGGAGCCACCGATTTTAGAAAGCGTGGTTGCCTTCGGCTACTTGCTGGCTGGCGGCGAATACTTGTGGATTTCTCGTATCATCACGTCGCTGGTTTGGGTCTTAGCGGCAATCCCTTTGTTTGCTTTGGCTCGCCGGTTCACATCACCGGGTGCCGGTTTACTCGCGGTGTCTTACTATTTGTTTCTTCCTTTTGGTGTCGTGGCTAGCCGCTCCTTTCAACCCGATCCACCCATGGTCGCCCTGCTCGTCCTTGGCATGTATGCGACTTACCGCTGGTCGGAAACCCGAACGTGGTACTGGTCTGTTTGGACCGCTGCGACCATTGGCTTTGCCATCCTAGCTAAGGCCCTAGCCGCTTATTTTGCCTCAGGAATTCTTTTGGCTGTTGTCCTCTATACTTTGGGATACCGGGCGGCACTGCGGGACAGGAAAGTCTGGGCTATGGCCGCGATCACCGTGTTGCCAGCAGTTGTCTATTACCTGCTGATGATCGGGCCATCGTCGGCGAATGTTTTCCAGAAGCGGATAGTGGCGTTGCTCCCCCTTGCCCTGGAGCCGGGGTTCTACGTTCGTTGGGCAAACATCCTTACTGGCTTATTGGGCGGTTTGGCTGCCTTGATCACTGCCTTTTGCGGGGTCTTTATTGCAAAATTCCGCGCCCGCTGGTTGTTAATTGGCGCTTGGGCCGGATATGCGTTATACGGTATCACAATTGCCATAAAAACAACCTCCCATAACTATTACCACCTTTTTCTAGTGCCTCTTGTGGCTCTCTCAATTGCTCCTGTTCTTCAACTGATTGCAAGGAAAATCAGTTTGCAAACACGTTTTACGCAGGGGTTATTTGTACTGGTCCTTCTGGCCGCTTTGTTTTTTACGGCGTGGACCACGCGCTCCGATATGTTGGGCGTCAGTTACCGAAACGAGCCCTTGTTTTGGCAGCGCATAGGCGCCGCGATCCCGGTCGAGGGTAAAACCATCGGGCTGGTGCAGGCTTACGGGAATATGCTTACTTACTATGGATGGCGTCAAGTCGACTCTTGGCCTGCAACCGCGGATCTTTATGTGCAGGGTTTGCGCGGCAGGAAAATCGAAGATTTTGAGACGTTTTTTACAGAACGTACTGCTGGCATGGACTATTTCTTGGTCACTTCCTTCAATCAACTGAATCAGCAACCTCAACTGGCAGATTACTTAGAAGCCCATTACCCCGTTTACTCAAGGGGGGACGGTTTTATCATCTACGACCTCCGCAAGCCAATAGCTAACAACTAATCACCAATCCTCTTCATGCCTGCCAACCGATCACTTCCCCTCGTCTCCATCATCACCCCTTCTTTCAACCAAGCAGCTTTCCTGCAGGAAACCATCCGCTCTGTGCTGGAGCAGGATTATCCAAACACTGAATACCTCGTCGTTGATGGCGGTTCGACAGATGGCAGCGTGGAAATCCTTCGCAAATATGCTGATCGCATCACCTGGTGGGTCTCTGAACCTGACAAAGGCCAGGCCGATGCGCTAAATAAAGGCCTGGCTCGCGCCAAGGGAGAATTCATCGCCTGGCTCAACTCCGATGATATCTATCGCCCTGGCGCCATCGGTCAGGCCGTCGATGTGCTACTCAAGAATCCCGAACTCGGCATGGTTTACAGCAAACTAGATTCCATCGACCGTACCGGTGAGCTTTTCAATACCATCAGCTATCGCCAATATGATCTCCTCGACTTGCTGACTTTTCGCATCATCGGCCAGCCCACGGTCTTCATGCGACGCGAGTTTTTGCGGCGGGCTGGCCCGTTGGATGCGTCCTTCCACTATTTACTCGACCATCATCTCTGGTTGCGCTTGCGAATGCAGGCGCCCATCAGGTATGTCCCCACGGTGTGGGCTGCAGCCCGCCATCATCCGTCGGCCAAGAACGTGGCTCAAGCCGCCCGCTTCGGCGAAGAGGCCTTCCGCATCCTGGAGTGGGCCAAGACCCAACCGGTATTGGGAGATATCGTGCGCGGGCATTCGCGCCGCGTATACGCAGGAGCCCATCGACTCAACGCCCGTTACCTCCTTGATGGCGGTGAGCCTGGCTTGGCCCTCAAGGCGTACATTTCTGCGTTGACTAGGAACCCTGGTTTTGCTCTAGAGCACTGGCATCGCATGCTCTACGCCTTGGTAAGTTGGTTATTCCCTTTTATCCGCTCCCGAAAAAATTCCCGCCACAAACCTATCCTTATTACCGGCTTGCATCGCTCTGGAACTACCTGGGTGGGACGTATGTTGGCGATCGGCAGCGGCGTTGCTTATGTAAGTGAGCCCCTCAACGTTTGGCACCGCCCTGGCGTGTTTGCTGCCAATGTGGAACATTGGTATACCTATGTGTGCAAAGACAATGAGCCAACGTACCTTTCCGCCTTTAGGAAGACGCTCAATCTCGAATATCAATTCTGGAAGGAAATAAAATCCCTGCGTTCCATCAAAGACGTGGCGCGCATGCTTCGCGATCTGGTTGCGTTTTTGCTCGGTCGCTGGCGCCGCAGTCGCGTCTTGCTTAAAGATCCCTTTGCTATTTTTTCCACCGCCTGGTTTGCTGAAAGGCTGCACTGTGAGGTGGTCATCGTCCTTCGCCACCCCGCGGCTTTCGTGAGCAGCCTTAAACGCCTCGGTTGGCTTTTCGATTTCAAAGAATTGCTGGCTCAACCGCTGCTCATGCGCGATTGGCTGGAACCTTTTCGCGATGAGATGGAGCAGGCCGTCGAGAATTCAGGCGATGTCGTTGGGCAAGGCTCGTTGCTTTGGCGGTTGATCTGTTATGCAACCCGCAGGTCTCAGGAACGGTATTCGAACTTCCGCGTGGTCCGCCATGAAGATTTGTCTTTGCAGCCCGTTATGGGTTTCGAGAAACTTTATTCCCAGCTAGAACTGCCTTTCACCGGCAGTGTCAAAGCCGCAATCTTACGCGCCACCGGCTCGAATAACCCGCGGGAAATTTCACTTGATTCTATTTACGCCACCCAACTGGATAGCCTCGCCAATTTGGAGAACTGGAAGCAGCGCCTGACAAAGCATGAAATCGCGCGCATCCGTTCCCTGACCGGGGATGTGGCTGGCCTTTACTATGGCGATTCGGAATGGGATTAATGGCAAGTAATCATTTGGCTGAAAGCCCTGGCGTTTCTATCGTAACCCCTTCTTTCAATCAAGCCCCTTACTTGGAAGCGGCAATGAAGTCGGTGCTTGACCAGGATTATCCTAATGTCGAGTACCTTGTTATTGACGGCGGTTCCACGGATGGCAGCATAGATCTGATAAAGCGGAATGCTGACAAGCTCGCTTACTGGGTTTCGGAGCGCGACCGCGGCCAGACAGATGCCATAAATAAAGGCTTTGCTCAGGCTACAGGGAAATACCTTGCGTGGTTAAACGCCGATGATCACCTCAATCACGGAGCTGTTGGTGAGGCCGTCGATTTTTTGGAAAATCATCCCGATGTGGGCATGGTTTACGGAGACGCCAGTTACATAGATTCCCGCGGCCGCGTCGTTGGTCGCTTTCCCGCTGCCCAAACCGACTATGCCGCTCTGCGACGCGGCTATGTTCACATCCCGCAGCAAGCAGCCTTCTGGCGGCGGGACCTCTGGCTGCGCGTCGCACCGCTGGACCCCAGTTTTACTTTTGCCATGGATTATGATCTTTGGGTGCGCCTGGCAAAGATCAGTAAGCTCCACTATCTGCCGCGCCCTTGGGCGCAATTCCGCCTTCATCAAGATTCAAAGACTTTGAAGAACGACCAGCTTGCTTGGGATGAAATGCTCAGAGTACACTGGCGCGAGGGTGGGTCTTGGCTTTCGATCATTGTGGCGAAATATTGGCTGCGCAGGGTTGTTGCCCCCCTCATTCATGCCCGTCGGTGGCGCATGCTGAAGGCCTCATAAAAGAATAACCATGGCAAAGCTTTCACCTAGACCTGCCAGACCTTCTCCCTCCGAGGATCCCATCGCTGAGATTCTGGAATCCTGGCGTCTCTGGTTGCTCGGGGCGTTGATGGGTGCAGCATTGGCGTGGCTGGTTTTTGCCGTAGCTCCACCCGATTTCCGCGCCCGCGCCACTGTGGTTGTTGATCACAACCTCGAGGAATCCTGGACTTATTTCCCTGATCGTCAACTCTTCCAGTTTCTGCAGCGTGAGACCGAACGGTTGGTGGAACTTGCCTGGTCGGATGGGGTGATGCAGACCGTCGCATCGGCATCTGACGGTCTATCAGTCGTTGAATTGCGGGCATCAGTCTTGCGGCTCAGCCAGCCCTCCGATGGTGGCTGGCACTTCTACGCCGATGACTCCGATCGGGCCACTGCGCAGTCACTTGCTTCTGCTTGGGCGCATGCCTTTGTACAGGCGGCCCGATCGGCCGTCGAAGCTTCACCTGAATTACAGATGGCGCGCCAGGAACTGGAAGCCGCTTTGTCTTCTGGTGCAAGTCAGGGAGAACTCCAACATATCGCGCAGCGCATTACCGACTTGGCAGGACAAACCAGGGGCGTTTCTCCATTTGTGGAACTCTATGTGAGCCAGGCTGCAGATTTGCCGGTAGAGCGCAGTGTCGGTCAGGGAACTTATCTGTTGGTCGGCTCAATCCTCGGGGCCCTGTTGTTGCCGTTTTGGATTGTCCTGCGCCCTCGGTAAAAAGATATGAGAAGAAAGCCTGCGTCCTCTCGGCTGGAGCGAGCCACTCGTGTGGTGTGGGGTTTGGTTTTGCTCACCATTCCTGTCACGACTTTTCGCTACGTTCCTGATTTTATGGGACGAACCCTTGTCCAGCCCATGGCTATTTATCCGCTGGCGTTCTTGGTGATCCTGTTGGTTTTCCGCTTTATTCGGGTTGGCCGATTCCCCTTGCCAGCCAATATCCGTTTGCTCCTCGCCTTTTTGCTATTTGTCGCCATCGCGTCTGTCATCGGCTTGGCGCTTGCCCCGCCGCCTCTTCGCGGAACTACTTACGACGAACGTGTTCTGCGCGGATGGTTTTCTTTGTTGATCGGCATCCTTTTCTTCATGGCCGCCTTTTGGATGAATCGCTCGGAAGGTGATTTGCGCTATTCCCTGAAATGGATTTATGCCGGGTTGATCCTGACCATCCTCTGGAGTTTGGTCCAGGCGATTGCGCTCAACACCTCGTTCATTCCGCGTGGTCTCGTCAATCAACTCCAGCTCTCCTTTTCCTCCAGACCCTTATTGCCTCGCCGCATCAGCGGCTTCGCTTATGAACCCGCCTGGTTGGCGGATCAAATCGTGATCTTTTATTTGCCCTGGCTTTTTGCGGCCATCCTCGGGCGTCGTCCGCTGCTGCGTTACCACTGGTTCGAACCGCTTCTTTTCTTGCTCTCCATTGCGATTCTGTTTTTCACTTACTCCCGTGGCGGCTTACTGATTGCCTTGCTCTGCATGGTAATCACCCTTTTGCTGTTCGGTCGCGGCTTTATAGCTCGAATCTGGATGTGGTTTTCCCTCCCATTTCGCGGATTGGCGCAAAAACAAATAAGCTTTTCTCCTCTTGCTGTCCGCCTCGGTTTGACTGCCTTTCTTGTGGTGGGTTTGATTTCTGCTGCTTCCTTTCTTTCCCGCTACGAGTATTTTTCCAGGATTTGGGAAGTAGGAGACAAGGAAAACCTGGTTGACTATTTGATAGATATCAGCGCAGGTCAACGACTGGCCTACGTGGTTGCGGGATACAAGGTTTATGAAGAGACTCCTTTCACCGGCGTCGGTTTAGGGGCTTCGGCCCTGTATTTGTTTAATGAATACCCAGAGTGGTCATTCTCTCTGCCTGAAATAGCTCGCCAACTAAGTCCCGACTCGAATCAAATCCCGAATACCAAGAGTCTTTATTCGCGCTTGTTGGCGGAAACCGGGTTGCCGGGGTTCTGGTTGTTTGTGGTCTTTTTCGTTTCTTTCTTGGCTGTCGTTCGCCGCATGGCGATCTCGAAAAGTAAATTTCTCAGGTTTGTTGCCATGGCCGGGTTCTTTGCCTGGCTGGGCATCGGCCTGCGCAATCTCACTCAGGATTCATTCACTATTCCCATAATGTGGGTTATATTGGGCGTTCTGGCGGGCTTGTATCCACTTCAGGTAAAGGAGTTTCGTCTAAAGGGCAAAATATGAAAAACCATAAACTTGCGGTTTTCGTATTAATTCTTTTTCTTAGCAGCATTGCCTGCAATACGCTCGGAGAAATCCGCACCCTGCTAACTGAAGAATCGAATAGTTTCGGTTCGGACGGTGCTCCTACATCAGTGTCTGATCAAGGCACCCCGGTTCCTCTCGATACCGGCGAGCCGCCATCTGACGAAACACTCCTTTTACTGCAAGACACTATTGTCCCCGAGAATGACCCCCTTGAGCTGGCGGATCGTTTACAGCACATCGAAAATGTCCCCGAAACAATACCCGCTCCCTCAAAGACGTTTCAGGTTGGTGATCGCCGCTCTTTCTATGTGACCGACACAGATACAAATGTGACTTCCTCGTACAATGCGACATTGCGCTACGTCGGTGACATCGTCTACTTCTGGGTCGAAGACAGTGTGGACTATGAACAAAATGACCTGGTTGACTTGGCTCGCACGTTTGAAGACGAAATCGTGCCGACCGATCGGGAATTCTTCGGATCCGAATGGAATCCAGGCGTTGATAACGACCCTCATATCTATATCCTCTACACCCCCGGCCTCGGGCTTTCTACCGCTGGATATTTCTCCTCTTCCGATGAAATTCATCCCGATGCCACCGAGTACTCCAATGCCGCCGAAATGTTCGTGATCAACGCGGATAACAGCCCCTTATGGGACGAATACACCTACGGTGTTCTGGCTCACGAATTCCAACATATGATCCATTGGTATCGCGATCGCAACGAAACCAGCTGGATCAATGAAGGTATGTCCGAACTGGCCACCCTGTTGAACGGTTATTACCATGGTGGCTTCATCTATGAATACATCAGCCAACCCGATTTGCAGCTCAACGACTGGCCCAATGATCAGAACGCGACCACGCCACATTATGGCGCCGGCTTTATCTTCGTCACCTATTTCTTGGAACGCTTTGGCGAAGAAGCTACGCAAGCGCTTGTCGCTGATGCCGCCAATGGCCTGGAGAGCGTGGACAACGTTCTGGCGCAGCTCGCGATCAGCGATCCGCTAACTGGTGCCCCCGTCACTGCCGACGATGTCGTATTGGATTGGGGCGCCACCAACTATCTTGCTGACGATTCAGTTGCCGATGGCCGCTATGCCTACCGTAATTACCCCGACATGCTCCCCGCCACAGCTTCTGCCACCGAAGTGGTCACCGACTGCAGCGGAGCCAGCACGCGCAACGTTAGCCAGTATGGCTTCGATTACATCAATATTGCCTGCTCTGGTTCGCCTACTTTGCGTTTCGAAGGATCTACGCGCACCGGCTTGCTCCCTGCCTCCCCCTATTCGGGGGATTATGCCTTCTGGTCGAACAAAGGGGATGAGTCCGACATGACTCTGACCCATGCCTTCGATTTCACCAGCGTTACTGGCCCGATCACCATCAGCTATTACACCTGGTATGACATCGAAACCGATTGGGATTATGTGTACCTTTTAGCTTCGACGAACAACGGCGATGATTGGGATTTCATCACCACGCCTAGTGGCACCGACACCGATCCCACCGGTAACAGTTATGGCTGGGGTTACACCGGGGTTTCGGGTGGTGGCGAAGTTGTGTCTCAGGCAGAGTGGATCCAGGAGTCAGTTGATCTTTCCGAGTATGCAGGACAACAGGTTTTGCTGCGCTTCGAGTACGTTACCGATGCAGCTGTGAATGGCGAAGGCCTGCTGGTGGACGATATCGCCATCCCGGAGATTAGCTACTTCGAGGATTTCGAAGCGAGCGAGGGGGGTTGGGAAGCCCAAGGTTTTGCCCGCGTGCAAAACGTATTACCCCAACGTTTCCGCCTTGCTCTGATTTCTCGCGGAAACGAGACTACAGTGCAAATCATTGACGTTCCTGAAAGCAATGTATTCGACATCCCTCTCGAACTGGGTGGCGACGTCGATGACGTTACACTGGTTGTAATGGGCGCCACTCGCTTCACCCGCCAGTCGGCTGCTTATCGCTTCTCCTTCGTTCCGTAGTCCGATCTGTTGACCCACTGGTAGGGGCTACGAGCGGCTCTTTTTTTGCATCTCCAATTACCAGAATGAACTATGGATCGTCAATAACCAATAACTAATAACCAATCCCCCATCTTCAATCCCTCATCTCTGTTCCAGCGGTATCTCTCCATGCGGATTCCGCATGGCCTCCAACTGCGCTTCTAGTTCCGCGCGCCGTTGGGCTGCGGCTTCCTTGAGCTCATCGCTGAAGCGTTGCATGCGGCTGCGCAATTCGCCGCGCAGGTCTTGCCCCGATTCGGGCGCCAGCAAAATAGCCACCGTAGCCCCTACCAGTGCCCCGCTGGCTAAGCCGAACAAGAAGCCAAATAATCTGCTCATGGTTGCTCCATTTTCCTATGGTAACATGCCATTCCGTCTTGCCGTTGATTAGTTGAAGGTTTGATGCTGGACTTAAACCTTGAACCATCAACATTCCTAATTATATGGCATTGCCTCGAATTTCTTCCAAGTCTCCCGGAGTTCATCCGTGATCATACTTGCCGCGGGCATGCCCCGCGTGGGTTCCGGCTGGCAATTCCTTCCAAGGAAGGCGGAGTTTACACTGAGCGAAGCGAATGTGCCTTCCGCAGTTGCGAGAGCCTGTCCCGAGCGAGCAGCTTGCGGCGCCGAGGGAAACCGAGCGCCAGCGAGGTGACGTGGCAATCCGTATTGGGCTAAGTTCAGTGTTTCCTAATGCAGGTCTGCATCCATGATCATCCTCGCCGCGGGCATGCCGCGTGCCGGTTCCGGTTGGCACTACAACCTCGTGCACGATCTTGTCCTCGCAGCCGGCGGCCAGGACGCCCGGGCTATCCGCCGCCGTTTCCTGCTCCGTCCCTTCCTTACCGAAGTGAATTGCAACATCCGTACCTTGCGCCCGCGGCGCCTCGCGCCGGTGCTCGTGCCATCCATGCTTGGTAATACATTCGCCATCAAGACACACGCGGGCCCTTCCCCAATGGCGTTGCGCCTGATCC
>Ga0209341_10002558_pt1 | contig 17242 bp, 20 predicted proteins | sample RifCSP13_2_FD_184020 | JGI IMG/M metagenome (GOLD analysis project Ga0209341, IMG submission 184020) | Soil microbial communities from Rifle, Colorado - Rifle CSP2_sed 13_2 (SPAdes) (version 2) | ecosystem: Environmental > Terrestrial > Deep subsurface > Rock core/Sediment | place: Rifle... | reverse complement strand
TCAGGCTTTCGCCCATTGTGCAATATTCCCTACTGCTGCCACCCGTAGGTGTCTGGCCCGTGTTTCAGTGCCAGTGTGGGGGACCACCCTCTCAGGCCCCCTACCCGTCGTCGCCTTGGTAGGCCGTTACCCCACCAACTAGCTGATGGGCCGCAGGCCCCTCCCAGAGCGTCCCGCTTACGCGGAACTTTCCTCCGAGGGCCTCTAACCCCTCGGAACGTACGGGGTATTAGCCCCGCTTTCGCGGGGTTATCCCCCTCTCCGGGGCAGGTCGCCTACGTGTTACTCACCCATTCGCCACTAGGACCAGTCCCGTATTGCTACAAGACTGACCTCGTTCGACTTGCATGTATTAGGCACGCCGCCAGCGTTCATCCTGAGCCAGGATCAAACTCTCCGTAAGACTTACCTACGTCCAAAGACGTAGATGGGTCTGGATTGACTGGACTGCGAGCTCGCAGGGCTCCCTGTCACTCTTCAGTTGTTAAGGTTCCGGCGCCCAAGCAGGCGATCCTATCGCCCCGCGCCACAGCATGTCAAGACGAAGACGCGCACTCGCCGGTGGCCTTCCTGCGGCCATCGGCCAGGCTTCAGACCAGCCGGGTCAACTGCCCTTACTCAGGGGGACCCTGGTCTCTGACGCCCCTGTCGCCGTGCTTTGTGTGGGGTCTTTCCCCGGAGGGACGAGACCGAGCGTTTCGTCAAGGTCAGTATAACAGGCCTAGACCGGATGTCAAGGCAGCCCGGTTCGACCTGAGCCCGTCACTCGCACCCCGCAGCCAGCTCTCCGCCGGCCTCCTTCACGGTCCAGGTGGCACACTCCATGACCTCGACGCCAAAGGTGGTCCCAAACTCGTCGTGACCGCAGTCCGCCACCCACAGGTCATACGGTCCGACCGGGAGTTCGAACGTCTGGCTCGAGCCGGGCGGCAACGACGTGGACACTTCGTCGGTCGAGTATCCGATCCCAGTCCGCGAAAGGTACACCGTGCAGATCTCCAGAGGCGAGCCGTTGACCAGGACGACATCGACGCTCTCCCCGGCCCGGCTTTCTTCGATCACCCAGTCGTAATCTGCCTCGAGTCGGACCTCCTGCCGCAAATCGATCGTTCGATAGTCGCAGTCCTGGGCATGCAGGTTGTACGTATCCACCGGGGTCGCGTAGAAATCGTAGGCCGAGCCGGAGGCAATCGGGCTTCCGGCCGTGTCCACCGAATACCAGATGTCGCTGCCGGCGCTGGCGTGAAAACTGGCGTCGACGATGACGTAGCATACGGCCGAGTCACTGCGGTTGACCAGCCTCAGGCGAACCATCGGTGGAGGATCCGTTGCTCGATCCGGCGTGCGGCCGGGATGCCCGAGGGGAGTCGCCGGGGGCGCGTCCGTCACACCCTCCTCAACGGTCGGGCTGCGGACACTTGTCGACCCGCGGCAGGCCATCGCCAGGCTGAGCACTGCTGCGGCGGCCGCCAGCCATAGAAGACTCGAAGGCCGTCTTAAGGAGCGGGCGAGGCCCACGTCGGGCCCCTCGGCAGGATTGTTAACGGCATTCATGTGGAACTTCCCCGCTGGTCATCGCGGCTTCAAGGGCGGCGGCGGGCGCGGCGCGGCTACACTTCGCGCCGCCCCTCCAGCGCCTGGGATAGCGTGCTGGCGTCGGCGTATTCCAAATCCCCGCCCGATGGCAGCCCCCGTGCCAAACGGGTGACCTTCAGCGCGAAGGACTCCAGGCGGCGGCGCAAGAAGAGCGCCGTCGCCTCCCCCTCCAGCGTCGGGTTGGTCGCAAGAATCACTTCCTCGACGCCCCCCTGCTCCACCCGAGCCACCAACTCCTCGATCCTGAGATCCTCCGGCCCGATCCCTTCTACCGGGGAGAGCGCGCCGTGCAACACGTGATAGCGGCCGCGGTAGGCGCGCGATCGCTCAAGGGCGACGACGTCGAGCGCGGCCTCCACAACGCAGATCGGCCCTGCCCGACGACTCTCGTCGCGGCAGATGGCGCACGGATCCAGCCCGCGCTCAGTGATGTTGAAGCAAACGGAGCACAGAGATGTGGCGCTGTGCATCTCGAGCAGGGCCTGCGCCAACTCGGCGCTCTCCGCTTCGGAAGCCTTGAGCAAATAGTAGGTCAGGCGTGAAGCGGTTTTGGGGCCGATGCCCGGGAGGCGGGAGAATGCATCGATCAGACGGCCGACCGGGCGCGGAAGGTAGGCGGTCACTTGCCTCGCACGAGTCCGGCCAGGGGGCCGGCGATCGGCCCGAGCCTCCTGGCGGCCATCAACTGCGAGTCGTGGATGGCCTGGTTGATGGCGAGCAACAACAGGTTCTGGATTTGTTCGACTTCCCCCTTCTCGACCAGGGCCGGGTCGATCGAAACCTGCTTGCACTCCTGGGTCCCGCTCATCACAACCCGCACGGCGCCACGCCCGGCACTGGCCTCGACGGTCTCGTCGGCCAGGGCCTGTTTGGTCGCCTCGAGTTTCTTCTGGATATCCCGCAGCTGTCCAAGCATGTCTTCCACACCCACACCGCCTTGGTTGGTATCTATCGCGCGGGCCGGACGTCAGGCGTTGACTTGCCCTGTCGGGCTCGGGGCCGGGCTGACCGCCACGACGTGCCCGCCGAGTTCCCGCACCGCCGTAGCGACCATGCCGTCGTCTTCCATCGGCTGGGTCGGCGTGGGTTCGTCGCCTCCGGCGTCCTGCCCCAAGAGGACGCAGCGTACTTCCAGCGGCAGGCCGAGCGCTTGCTCGATCGCCCGCCGGGCATGCGTCAGGCTGTGGCCCTTCTCCATCTTCTCGCGCAGGATCTCCGTTGGAAAACCAATGACCACGCGGCCATCGCGTACGCCGAGGAGCTTCCCCGAACGCAACAAAGCCTGTGTCCGCGAGTCCAATCGGAAGGCGGCCTCCAGGATCGCATCCCAGTTGTCGGCCACGGTCTTGGTCGTGACCGCGCCCGCGGAGGAAGACGGGGGCGCAGCGGCCGGGGTGGGTGGAGCGCCGGCGGAGTGAGCCTCGGCTTTGCTCTCCGCTTGAATTGCCGGTGCCGGAGGCGGTTGTTGACGCCGACTGGACGGGGGCGGCGTGGCCGCCGGAGTGCTTCCGCTGGATGCGGTCGTATCCATCAACGCCAACTCCAGCCCTAACGCCGGCTGCCAACTCTGACGCGCTTCGCCCGCGGCGCGTCCGAAGGCCCGCAACCCGGTCAGGAGCGTGTCGAGAGGAATGCCGGCGGCCAGACGGACCATCTCCGATCGGACTTCGACCGGCGCATCGACCAAATCCTCCTGGCCCATGTGAATGAGCAGGAGGTTGCGTAGGTAGTCCACCACCTGGCGGGCCAGCTGACGCGCCTCGGCCCCGGCGTCGAGGCTCCCCTGGATCGCCGCCAAACCCGGCCCGACGTCGCCGGCCGCGATGGATTTCACCACGGCCGTCACCGATTCGCTGCCGGCCGTGCCCAGTACGTCGCGGGTTCGGCCGGCTGTCACCTCCTCACCGGTGGAGGAGAGTTGATCGAGCAGGGAAACGGCGTCGCGCATGCTTCCGGTGGCGGCGCGGGCGATCAACGCCAGCGCCTCCGGCTCGGCCGGCACACCCTCGGCGGCACACTGCTGTTGGAGGTAGGCGGCGATTTCTGCGGCGGGCACCCTTCGAAACTCATGGCGCTGGCAGCGCGAAAGGACCGTCGCCGGAATCTTGTGGACCTCGGTGGTCGCCAGGATGAAGACGGCGTGAGGGGGCGGCTCTTCCAGAGTCTTGAGCAGCGCATTGAAGGCCGCCGTGGACAACATGTGGACTTCGTCGATGAGGTAGACCTTGCAGCGGCCCTGGTTGGGGCGAAAGTTGATCTTATCCCGCAGATCTCGCACGTCCTCGACGCTGGTGTTCGAGGCGGCGTCGATCTCGATCAGATCGAGGAAGCGGCCCTCGTTGAGCGCCAGGCAGTTGGCGCAGGCATTACACGGCCGCTTTCCCGGATCCTCGTCCTGGCAGTTGAGCGCTTTGGCCAACAAGCGGGCGGTGGTCGTCTTGCCGGTGCCGCGCGGCCCGGCGAACAGATAGGCGTGCACCGTTCGACCCCCGCGCACGGCGTTGCGCAGCGTGCGAACGATGGGTTCCTGACCGACGACCTGCTCCCAACCTCGAGGCCGCCAGCGTAGGTAGAGAGCCTGGGACATGTGCGAACGATCCTCAACGAGGTAGTCTATCAGACGGCCCGCGCCCGCGCAACGCGGTCACCGGCCCACGCTTCCAGATGAAGACTCTCGATCATTGTTGGCCGTTGCCGGAATAGAAGTCCGGCCGCCTTCCCCGGTAGACCGACGGTCGCGCCCGATGCGCCTGATCTCCGCTTCGACGTCGATCTGCGATCGCGCCCAGCGTGGTGCAGGCACGCACAGGTTGAAGAGGGCGATTCGCCGATTGAGGACAGCCGCCTGGTCGGCAAAACGGGCCACGGCGTCGGCCCGTTTCGGATCGTCATCGGGAATCGCGGCCAGTGCGGCGCGAGCGAGGTCGACGGCCTGAGCGATCTCCTTTCCGGCCTCGATCCAGGCCGGGGCCAGGCCCGCGTTCTTCAGCATGCGGAAGGCCATCCGCCACTCCGGCCTACTCAGGGGGTCATCGTCCAGCCGCAGAGGGGCGCCCCGCCCGGCTAGCCCGTCGAACTCCCCGGCATCCATCGCCGCCTTGATGCGGGCCTCGGCCAATGACTCGATGCCCTGCGGCACGCTAAGCGCGGTTGCGCGTTGCATCACTCCGAAACCTGGTCGACCAATTCGGAAGAGAAGCGCGCAAAGGCTTGCGAGGGGGATTGGCCATTGCCTTCCACCGGCACGACGCGCACGAGCATTCCCTGTGCCAGCCAAGCCTGCCCGACCGCCTGGGCTGCCACCACGGCTTCTTCATCTTCCTTTCCAACCAGAAGTTGGACCGGCAGCGGGCCCGGCGCCACGAAGTTCTGGGGATAGGTGTCCACCGACATCGCCGTCACTCCGCTGACGGCTTGCGGGTACTTCAGGGCATAGTCCAGTGCGAAGGCCCCGCCATCGCCGAACCCGGTCAAAGAGAAACGATTCTGGAACGTGTTGGTGCTGTAGAGCTCGGTCAGAATCGCTGCCAGATCGCGCTCCGCCTGCAGCGGATCCGCCAAACCTCCCTCGCCGCCCAAGTCGGGGCAAAGCAACGCGTAGCCACGATCCTTAGCGAATATCTGGAAGAGGTCGATGCAATCGAGGGGACTGTGTCCCTCCCCCAAGAGTGCGATGAAGAGGGGTGCCGGACCTGGCCCCGCCTCCTCCGGCAAATAGAAATAGTACTCGACCGGCTCCGTGAAATGGTAATCACGGAAGGCGGCGCCCCGGCAAGCCGAGAGGAGAAGCAGAAGGCCCGGTAGGAGAAGGAATCGGATACGCATGTTCAACCTTGTGGGATGGTGAAGGTCGACTGAACCGCCCCGTTTGCATCGCGTAGCGAGATCGTCTTCCCAGAGCTCCACAAGGGACGATCCATGCCCCAGAACAAATCGATGACCGTGTCGGATCCGGCGCGGGTATGGATGCTGACGGCTCCTTTGTGCAGGGTGAACTCGGGAAAGAGGTAGACCGCGCCTTGCCCGTCGTCGAGCGTCCAGCCCGCCATCGCCGCTACACCGCCGGAGTTGATGAGCTGCACGGCTTCCTGGGCCAGATCCCCGACCCCGGCAACCCCGACGATCACGACATTCGGCGCTTCGGCTTCCGCCGGGCGCGTGGGGGAGGACTGCGCCTGTGGCGCAGGTGTATCCGTCGGCGCTTCCGGACCGCCGGGGGTCGGGACGAGCAGGACCTGCCCGACGTCCAGCACGCTGCTTTCGGTCAGGTCATTGAGCTCCATCAGATCGGCGAGCGAAACCCCGAGTTGCAACGCGATCGCAAAGAGCGTGTCGTTCGGTTGAACCCGGTAAACGGACGGCGTCGGCGTCGGGACCAGCGTTTCCGTAGCGGTGGGGATGGCGCTGGCCAAGAGCGCTGCGGCGTCCATCGTGGTGGTCGGTAAGGCCGCCGGGGCAGGACTGCGCCGGTCCCAAATGGAAAGAACGGCGAGGACGGTAACCAACGAGACCAGGATGTTCAGTCCCAGGAATAGGAAGAAGGCGTTGTTCCCACTCCGGCGCACGCTGCCCATGACGAGGCATGATAGCATACGTCGCAGCCGGCTGCCTCCGGCTGCGAGTGGTCGGTGGCCAGTGGCCGGTGGTCAGCGAGGATGCTTCATCACGGGTGGCAAGCGAGAGGAGCAGGCCCGCATGGCAATAGTTGAAGGAATCCACCGTGCCGTGGTTGTACTCACCCCGATGCCGCGCCCGAGAGTGAATCATCCGCGCGAAATCTCAATCCCCACGCGAGAGGTGGCAGCGGCGCGATGAATTGCTCTCTGACCACCGACCACTGACCACTGGCCACTGAACTCCTGATGCCCTACCTCATCGATGGACACAACCTGATCGGAAAGATGGCAGGGATATCGCTCGAAGATCCCGATGACGAGGCAAAGCTCGTGCACGTCCTGCGGGGCTACGTCGCCCGGGGGGCGATGAAGGCGACGGTTTACTTCGACCGCGGCTCGCCCGGTCGGAAAGATTCCCCCGCTATCGCCGGGGTCACCGCGCATTTCATCACCCCGCCTGCGACCGCCGATGCCGCGATCGGACGACACTTGGTCCGGCTGGGCCGACAGGCCCGAAACTGGACGGTGGTTTCTTCAGATGCAGCCGTGGCGCAAGCCGCCCGCCGATCCGGGGCCCGCGTGATCTCCAGCGAAGCGTTCGCTCGCCAACTGGCCGGCGCGTTTTCCTCGGCCTCGGTCCCTGAGAAACCGCAAGGACCCACCAGCCCCGCTGAGGTCGAAGACTGGGAGAAGCTCTTCAAGACCCCGCCTGGAGAGGATTAAGATTTCTCTAAGGTCCATCTTAGAAATTAGGGGTAGAATGTAGCCAGGACAGGTCCACTTTTCGGCTTACTGGTAGCGGACCTCTCCGGGGGACCTCCCCCATCGGTCTGTGGACCCCCCTGCGCAGACGATGGGCCCCCCATGAACGAGAACCGCCGGATGTTCCCCCCACATCCGGCGGTTCGTCCTTAACCCCTCGGGCAATTTCAAGAGAACGTCGGCGGGTTCGGGTTCCAAACGAACCAGGTCAGGTAGACGGCGATGCCGATCAGAGTGGCGGCGATGTACAGCGCATAGGAAAGCCGCATGAAAGGTTTGTAATTGCGGAAGCGCAGCGGTTTCGGCATCAACCCGTTGGCCCGCAAGACGACGTAGACCCCGAAAACGAGTGCGCAGCTACCCACCAGCGCGTGGAGAGTCGTCACGGCGTAGAAGCGCTCGCCCAGCCGCTCCGGCAGCCCGGGAGCGATGAAATCGCGGAAGGGCAGAATCATCAACCACAATACGAGAACGAGGTTGGTACCGGCCGAGGCGGTCTGGACGATCCGGTGGCTCCGGTAGTCTCCCCTTCTGGCCAGGAGGAAACCTATCGTCAGCGCCGTCGCCACCACCAGACTCAAGATGAGAGTCATGTCCGCAAGGAAGTTCGCGCTCGTGCCGAGGAACCCCGGCCGATGGAACAAGTCGACCACGATATCCCTCCGTCGTCGTACCGCTAGAATGCCTAGGCCGAGAACAGGACGACCTGCCAAAGTCCCCGGTTGCGATGGAATGACTTCTTCAATCCGTGACCGGCAATCACGGCCTCCACGGCGGCCGTCGGGTGGAGAAACACCCGGAACGGGGTACGCCGAAGCCGAAGCAAGAGATTGCTGGCTGCGAACGCCGGCCGGAGCCACCACAGATCTCTCGGGTAGACCAGCCCATACCTGCGCCGCGCCCGCCGCGCCGATTCATTCACCAGTCCGCGCATGTTGTCATAGCAGCAAATCACGCGGTCCAAGGTGACGATGTCCGCCTCACCAATCGAATCGGCCAGCTGGACGAAGTCACCTTGCACAGCCAGGATCCGGTCTGCCAATCCCAAGCGGCCGGCCTCCTGACGAGCGACCTCCAGGTAAGCCGAGGAAGCGTCGACGCTTTGTGCGCGGCTGGCTCCTGCCTTGAGCAGTGCGTGCTGCAGGGCGCCGACTCCACCGCCGATATCAAGGACCGTTTGGCCTTCAACGCCGGACTCCAGCAAGGCCTCGATCAACAGCCGGGTGGTGGGCGGCGCGCCCTTGCGGCGATAATCGCGCTGTTGCCGCTGGGCCTCCCGGCGCCCAAATTCCTTTTCGATTCCGGCGCACTGATCACAAGCCATTTCAGCTTTCAGCTTTCAGCTCTCAGCGCGGAGGCTTGCCCCGAGTCTCCATCTCTCTCGTCGGAGTTTTGCTGATCGCTGAAAGCTGATGGCTGAAAGCGCCTTTCGTGGTGGGCCCGGCAGGATTCGAACCTGCGCCCAACCGGTTATGAGCCGGCCGCTCTAACCCCTGAGCTACGGGCCCTTTTCAGCTATCAGCGGTCAGCTGTCAGCCGTCAGCCAGGAGCGATCCGTCATCAACACACTTCCTGGTTGATCTGGCTGAACGCTGATAGCTGACGGCTTTCCGAGGAGCGGGCGACGGGATTCGAACCCGCGGATGACAGCTTGGAAGGCTGTTGCCTTACCACTTGGCCACGCCCGCGCCAGGCGATTGTACTCCGCCTCCGCCGACGGTCCGTCTCAGAAGAGAGGGACGGCCAAGTCGTCACGCGCTTCGGAACCGGCCTTGGCGACCAGCCAGCCGGAGTTCTCCAGGCGGAGTCGCTCCCCGATTTCGAAATTGCCCGGGAGATCTCGCTCTCGCCCGACGACCACGCGCCGGCCGCCGCGCACGCGCTTCACCAGAGTCTCGCGGTCAAACAGCAGCGTGTCGCTCCAGACAGCGCCGCGGCGTTCAAAGCCGCGCGCCTGCGACAAGCGAACACCGCCGTCCTGATAGCGCGCCGACGTCAGCACCACATCGACCTTCTTCAGGCGGCGGTCCACGCGCGCCTTTCTCACCGTAGCTTCTCCACGAGATGGGGTTATATTAGAGAGTCGGGGTGGGCGGACTTGAACCGCCGACCCCCGCGTCCCAAACGCGGTGCGCTACCAGCTGCGCTACACCCCGATCCACCGAGTATACGGCCCGCCCGGAGGGCGGTCAAGGAGTCAGGGATGCAACAGGTTGTGGACCTCGTCGTCGACCGCGGGATTGGACAGATCACAATCCACCGTCCGGCAGCGCGCAATGCTCTCACCTGGCGAGCGATGGAAGCTTTCGGCGCCAGCGTCGAGCAGGCTCATCAAGTCTCCGATCTACAGGCGCTGATCGTCTGCGGCGAAGGAGGCTCTTTTTGCGCCGGCGGCGATCTTTTCGAGCTCGATGGCTATCCGACCCGGCTGGACGGGGTACGGCTGTCAGCGGTGATGGCGGAGGCGCTCGACCGCTTGGAGGCGCTACCCATACCGACGATCGCCGCCATCGAGGGTCCGGCCCTGGGTGGCGGCGCCGAGATCGCGCTCGCCTGCGATGTCCGGGTCATGGCGGACGGGGCCGCGCTGGGCATGATGCAAGTTCGCCTGGGCATCCCTCCCGCCTGGGGCGGCGGCCTGCGGCTGGTCCGGCTCGTCGGCTACGCACGGGCCCTCGAATGGCTCGCGGCGGGGCGCGTCTTCGCCGCGTCGGAGGCGCTCCAGGCCGGGCTGGTCAACCGCGCCGTTGCGCGCGGCGAGGCCGTAACCGAGGCCCTCAGTTTGGCTCAGGATTTCGCCGCCAACGACGCCCCAACCGTGCGGGCGGTCAAGCGAATCACCAGGGCGGCCAGCCAGCTCCCTCCGGCCGAGGCGGTGCGCATCGAACGCGAAACGTTTCCCGATTTGTGGGCCGCCCCCGCTCATCTGGAAGCCTCAGCGGCGTTCGTCGCCAAGCGCAACCATCGCCCCCGACCTGCCTGAGGCAACAACCTCGTCCGAGCCCCGTGCCCAGGCTCGCGTATCTGCGGGTGTGAAGACATCCCCATCGACTCGCCGAGCGATTGCGGTTGCACTCGCCTTCGCGGCTGCCGACCTGCTCGCTTCATGCACAACACCGAGCCCGGCACCTACGCCGGGATTCCCGCCGACGGATTCCTTAACACGACCATCGATAGTGGCGGACACAGCCTCGCCAAGCCGGCCCGCTCCCTCCACCGTCTCGATTGCGGGCGGGCAGGGCCTCGACCTCAAGGGGACGTACACCCCGAGTGGGGAGGAGACGGGGCCGGCTGTGCTCTTGCTGCAATATGTACGGATCGGATCGGCGGAGCTGGGAGCCCTTCGCCGAAGTGCAGGCCGCGGCCGGCATCACCTCTCTTGCCATCGACCTTCGGGGGCACGGAGACACCGGGGGTACAGAGGACTGGGAGTCGGCTACACAAGATGTGGCTGCGGCGTTCGAGTGGCTCCAAAGCCAGCCGGGGGTCGACCCGACTCGGATCGCGATCATTGGTGCGAGCATTGGTGCCAATCTGGCGCTCGTCCAGACGGCGGCGCATCCCGACGACGTCGCCGCGGCGGCCCTGCTTTCACCAGGATTGGACTACTTCCGGGTGAAGATCGACGGGCTTGCACAGAAAGCCGAGGGAGTCCCGCTGTTCCTGGCCGCCTCGGAGAAGGATGGCTACTCGGTGGAGACGGTCCGTGTATTGTCTGAGGAAGCCCCCGGTAATGTTGAGGTCTCCATCTTTGATGGAGCCTCCCACGGCACGGACATGTTTGACCCGCACCCGCAGCTCGCGGGCGAATTGACCCAGTTTCTTCTAGAGGCTTTCGGAGAGTAGTGCGCCGCCCCGGCGGCGCAAGGCGGCGGCAGAGGTCAATCGTTCCAACGCCGGCTGCACTCCGTCCGGGGCGACGAAGGCGGCCCTCGGCAGTCTTGCCCTCGCCTTGGCCACTGCCTCGCTGGATCCGCCGACGAACAGCATCGGGATCATACGGGTGCGAGCGCACATCTGCAGTGCCCCTGCCGTCTCCACCCCATGCGACGGCAGACGCGTCGGGTAGACGACCAACACACCGGGCGGGCTTTCCCTTATCCGTCGGTAGGCTCGGGCCCCATGCTTGGCCTCCACATCGAAGGTCCAATCGAATCGCCGCAACCCGTCAGCGAGGGCCTCAGCCTCAGCCTCATTCCAGTGGAGGAGGAAGATCGCTTTGTGACAGCGGAGATATGGCGGGGAAAGCAAACCCGTCTTCCTTCGGAAAATGGGTTTGAGGAGCCTCAATTCATCTGTCGGACGACCAGCATCACCTTCCCCTGGACCTCCAGGTTCTCGGGGTTGTCGATGTAGATCGGCCGCATCGTAGGGTTGGCCGGCTGCAGCCGCACTCGGGTGCCCTCGCGGTAGATGTGCTTGAGCGTCGTCTCCTCCCGATCGCGCAGCCAGACCGCCACCATGTCGCCGTTGCGCCACTCACTCGCCCGCGTCATGACGACGATATCGCCGTCATTGACCATGGCATCGATCATCGAATCGCCTTTGACTTGCAGGGCGAACAGGCCGTCATCGGAAGGAAGCAGGTCGCGTGTGATCTCGATGGCTTCCTCGGCATCGAACACCGGCGAGTCCGTTCCCGGCAGAGGGACGGGCTCGCTGGCGAAGATCCGCCCCACCAGGGGGATCCGCACAACGTTGGTCAGACGTTCGGCCGCCCGGCCGAGTTTCTCCGTCAGGCGCAGGCCGCGCGAGACGTTCTGATCCCGCGTGAGGTAGCCTTCGTCCACCAGACGGTTGAGGTTGTAATTGACGACCGAGGTCGAAGAGATGTCGGCCGCATCTCCGATCTCGCGAATCGAAGGCGGGTAGCCGTTGCCGCTAGTGAATCGCTGAATGAACTCCAGCATCCGCTTCTGGCGATCCGAAAGCTTGCCCTTCGTCATACCCGCCTCCTGGCCGAGATTGGCTCAGATATTCGCCGCCATTCTAACGGAACATCCGTTCTATGTCAAGCGTCGGATCTGGCTCAGACGATTCCCGGCTGAAGGGAGGGCGGCCTGCTTGTGGAGCGGCCGGTCGACCGATAGCGATTCCGGCCCCTTCGGTCTCTACGCCCCTTCGGGCGCCCCCAGGGGGCAGACCGCCAAGGGCGGGCACCCCTTCGGGTGCACCCTGGGGGTGCACCTAGGGTGTGCACCCTTGGTGTGCCCTGAAGTGGGCAGAGACCGAGCGGCGGGCGAGGAGCGCGGGCGCCCCCGGGGGGTGTTCCCGGAAACCCACCGGGACGATGTGCGCGAGGCGGGGCCAAATCCTGTCGGTACCCCGCAAGGAGTCGCCGGCGAGAGGTTTGTGGCCGCGGGTCATCGCTCCGAGGCGACAGCGGAAATTGCCAGGGGAGTTGCGGCATTGTAGAATCCGAGCAACCCACCCTGACGTGGCGCTGATGGACGAGTTGCGCCTTCGGATCCTCACCGACGGTCGAAACCTGGGCAATGGAATCCTCAAGGTCGACGGGTTCATCAACCACCAGGTCGACCCGCGCCTGATGGACGCCTGCGGCCGCACCCTGGCTCAGCGCCTGGGTCGGGTCGAGGCGACCAAAGTCCTCACGGCCGAGATCTCCGGAATCGCCCCCGCTCTTACGACCGCTGCCCACCTGGGCGTGCCCGTGGTCTATGCCCGAAAGAGCAAGCCGATCACGATGCCGGACCAGATCTTCCTGACGCTGGCTCCTTCGCACACCAAGGGCCGCACGGTGGAGCTGATCGTCTCGCCCGAATATCTGGGACCCGGAGAGCGCGTGCTGATCATCGACGACTTCCTCGCCACCGGTCAGACCATCCTGGGTCTAGCGCGCCTGGCGCGGGCCGCCGGGGCGACGATCGTCGGAGTCGGGGCGTTGATCGAAAAGACCTTCGAAGGCGGCCGCCAGCGGCTGGCAGAGCTCAACGTCCCGATCGAGGCCCTGGCGGTCATCACCAGCATGGACCAGGGCAAGATCGTGTTCGCGGAATAATCCGGGTGGATTCCCTCGCCGTCATCGATTTCGGGTCGCAAACTTCGCAACTGATCGCCCGCCGAATCCGAGAAGCTGGGGTCTATAGCGAGCTCTTTCCCTTCGATGCCGAGCCGGAAGAGGTGCTGCGCCTGCAGCCGAAGGGCTTCGTCCTTTCCGGCGGCCCGGCCTCGGTCTACGAAAAAGGAGCGCCCACCCTGCCGTCGTACCTTCTCGGTTCGGGTCTGCCCATCCTGGGTATCTGCTACGGAATGCAGGCGATGACCCACGCCCTGGGCGGGAGGGTCGCCGCCTCCGCGCAACGAGAGTACGGTCCGGCCGAGGTGGAGATCACGCTCGACAATCCCGTCCTGCCGGGCGGACGGCATGCGGTCTGGATGTCGCATGGCGACCGGATCGAAGTCCCACCGCAGGGTTTCGAGGTCTTCGCCGCCACGCCAAATTCCCGGTGCGCGGCGATGATCGACCGCGCTCATCGTTGGATCGGCCTGCAGTTCCACCCCGAAGTCCGCCACACTCCGATCGGCTCGCACCTGCTGACCGCCTTTGCGCTCGACGTTTGCGGGGCCGTTCCTGGCTGGACTCCGGACTCGATCATCGAGATCGCTGTTAACCGAGTCCGATCGCAGGTCGGGGAGGAAGGGGTGTTGGCGGCCGTCAGCGGCGGAGTCGACTCGATGGTGGCGGCGGCCATCGTGTCCCGCGCCGTGGGTGACCAGCTGGCCTGCATCTTTGTCGACACCGGCCTGCTTCGCCGGGGCGAGTCGGAGGCGGTCGCCGAAACGTTCCGGCGCGACCTGCCGGTCCGCCTGTTGGCGGTGAACGCCAGCGAGATCTTTCTCGACGCCCTGGCCGGAGTGACCGACCCGGAGGTCAAGCGTCGAATCGTCGGGGAGAAGTTCATCCGGGTCTTCGAGGAACAGGCGCTTCGACTCCCATCTCGCTCGGCTCGGAGCCAAGACTCAGGGCAAATCCCGGGCACCGGCGAGACCCGCTTCTTGGTCCAGGGCACGATCTATCCGGACGTCGTCGAATCGAGCGGCCCGGAACGCCGCAAGGCGGCCCGCATCAAGACCCATCACAATGTCGCAGGACTTCCTGCCGACCTACACTTCGAGCTGGTCGAGCCGTTGCGCTATCTTTTCAAGGACGAGGTGCGCCAGGTGGGGTTGGCCCTCGGGCTTCCCGAGCCCCGGATCTGGCGCCAACCGTTTCCGGGTCCGGGACTCGCCGTCCGCTGTGTGGGCGAGGTCACCGGTGACCGTCTCGAGCGAGTGCGCTCGGCGGACGCCATCGTCACCGACGAGCTCGAGGCGGCGGGTCTTCTGCGAGACGGCACCGCCCAGGCGTTCGCCGTTCTCCTTCCGGTGCGATCGGTCGGGGTGATGGGCGACAACCGGACCTATGGCGAGACCATCGCCGTGAGGGCGGTGGCGACCGAGGACTTCATGACGGCCGATTGGGCCCGCCTGCCGCCGGACGTGCTCGCCCGCATCAGCAGCCGTATTGTCAATGAAGTCGCCGGGGTGAATCGCGTGGTCTACGACATCACCAGCAAGCCGCCGGCCACGATCGAGTGGGAATAGGCAGCTTCCCGGAAGCGTAGGGGCGAAGCATGCTTCGCCCCTACGAGCGGGGAGCTTAAGAGACAAGGAGGTCACAATGGATTACGGCGACGTTCTAACACGGGCCTGGGGAATCACCTGGAAGAACAAGGGACTGTGGATCCTGGGTATCCTGGCCGGCTGCAGCGGCAGCGCCAACAACCCGTCGCAAAATTTCTCGTACCAGACTTCGCGCGGTGAGTTTCCCATGCTCGACAGGTATTTCGAGAACCTTCCACCGGAGACTCTATGGCTCATCATCGCCGGCCTGATCTGCCTGACCTTGATCGTGGTGGCGATCTTCCTGGTGTTGGGCACGCTCGGGCAGACCGGACTGATCGCCGGCGTCAACCACGCCGATGAGCAAGGCGCCGTCACTCTGTCGCAAGCCTGGAACCTGGGCCTTCCGCACTTCTGGCGAATGCTCGGGATGACGCTGCTCGTGGGAGTGACGGTCTTGATTCTCGCCTTCCTCGTCGCCGTCGTCTTCGTCTTCGGCACCGTCCTAACCCTGGGCATCGGGCTGGCTTGCTTGATTCCGCTGGCCTGTTTACTGGTCCCTCTGGCGATCTTTGTCGCCATGTACCTGAAGTTCGTTCAGAACAGCATCGTGGTTGAAAAGCGCGCCATCTTCGATTCCTTCGTAAGGGCGTGGCAACTGGTCCAGGCCAATCTCGGGCCGGTGATCGTGATGGGGATCATTCTCCTCCTGATCGGGGCGATCGGCGGCTTCATCGTGGCGCTGCCGCTGATCGTCGTCGCCGTTCCGGCGCTGCTGGCCCTGAGCGCCGGGGATGCGGGGCAGGGATACCTCGTGGCTGCCGTGATCTGCGGCCTGGTCTATCTCCCAGTCCTTCTGGCCGCCTCCGGTGTGCTGCAAACCTTCGTCAATAGCGCCTGGACGCTCAGCTACCGCCGTTTGGCGGGCCTGGGGTCGACAGCTGTTGCCGTTCCTTCTCCTTCCTGACCGCGCTTGCCGGAAAAACGACCCTCCCGCTGGCGGGGTGTCGCGGGAGGGTCTGCCGGAGGGAGGCTGAAGAGGTGGCCCTGATAGTTAGGCAGGGGCCTCTTTGCCCACTAAGTTGAGGCTGGTCCTTCGAGATCGGCTCAGGACCGGCCGCCTGCGGGTTCTAGCCCCACAGGCTCCAAGCGTGCCAGATCAGCCAGGCTTCGGTGCCGAGCAAGACCAGGAAGGCAGCAACCAGCGCTACCCGGAGGATCTGCTCGGCCGAAGTGAGTGGATGGCCGAAGCGCGCCATCACGCCCGTGTTCTCGGCGGGGGCGTCGGATGGCCCACTCGAATTCGTCATCGAGTTCGTCAGCGAATTCATCCCGGCGTTCACGACCATATCATAGGAGGATTCGCTGTGCGGCGGGCGCACTGTAAGCCGACTGCAAAGGCACGCCGCGGGGATTTCCGGGAGGCCCGGCGTGCTACAATCGGCGAGTGCGCGGCCATCTCCGGTTCCGCTACCTTGCGGGCGCCTTGCTGGCCGGGGCCGGCGCGTGGTTCGCCTTCGACGTTGCGGCCCAGGCGGCCGCAACGATCGACCTGACTCGGCCCTCCGCCGAGACTTTCCCCCAGATCAGCTTCTTCGCAAGCGTCATCGGGCCCGGCGGGGGGCGCCTCCACGCGCTTCCGCCGACCAGCTTCACTCTGACCGAAGACGGCCAGGTCATCTCCGACTTCTCTATGGAAGAGACCGTCGTCGGCGCCCGCCAGATCTATGTCATCAACACCGTGACCGCGCTTCGCCGACGCGATGCCCTCGGCGTGACCCGCTTCGAACAAGTACGTCAGGCCCTGCTCGACACCTGGTCGAAACGCCCACCGTCGACCGTGCCCGACCAGGTGTCTCTGATGACCGCCGAGGGGAGCCTCGGCCTGGACCAGACAGCCGCGGCCGATCTCATCCCGGTCCTGGAGGGTTGGCCGGTGACCTACGGCGGCGGCGAGGCCAGTTACGCTCCGCTGCTCGATGCCCTGACGGCCGCCCTCGATCCTCAGCCCCGCCCGGGCGTGGAGTCGGATGTCGTGTTTGTTACGCCGCTGCTCGACCGCTCTAACGAGCAGGCTATGGCCGACGCGCTCTCTCTCGCCCAGGCCAGCGGCACGCGGATTCACGCGGTCCTTGTGGGGACACCGGAGCAGGCGGGCGTCGCCGAGGCGCTCCGCTTACGCCAGGCGGCCGAGGCCACCGGAGGGAGTTTCGAAGTCTTCGATCCCGAACTCGGGTTTGGGGCTCTCGAGTCACGCTTGCAAGACGTTCGCACCCGATACGCAGTTTCCTACACGTCTCCCGCGAACACCTCCGGCCCACATTCTGTCCAATTGGCCCTGACCACGCCGGACTTGGCGGCCTCCTCCGAGGCGGTCCCCTTCGACGTAGCAGTCGAACCCCCCGAGGTCGCCTTCATCCAACCGCCGACCCGCATCGTCCGTCAGACCTCCAACTCGGACACGCCGCTGGCCGATATCCCTCCGACGTTCATCGACCTCCCGCTCCTGGTCACGTTTCCGGACGGCCATCCGCGGCCGTTGGCGGGCTTGCAGCTCTATGTCAACGGCGAGCTGCAAGAGAGCGTCGACGAACCGCCTTTCGACCGCCTCCGTTGGGATCTGTCCTCGATTATCGAGGGCCGAG
>Ga0209341_10002555_pt1 | contig 17249 bp, 14 predicted proteins | sample RifCSP13_2_FD_184020 | JGI IMG/M metagenome (GOLD analysis project Ga0209341, IMG submission 184020) | Soil microbial communities from Rifle, Colorado - Rifle CSP2_sed 13_2 (SPAdes) (version 2) | ecosystem: Environmental > Terrestrial > Deep subsurface > Rock core/Sediment | place: Rifle... | reverse complement strand
CCCGGCGTCTTCTACCTTGCCGAGCCCCACCTGAACGCCCGCCTGGAAGAAGACGCCGGGCGGCCCGAAGCCGCTGCCTCCACCGCCCCCGCCAGCACCCTCGTCGCCACCACCACCACCACCACCGCCGTAGTAGCCGCCGCCACCACCACCACCGCCGTGGCTGGCGCCACCGCCGCCGCTACCGCCTGCGCCCGTGCCCCCGGCTTGGCCGGGTTGGTCGCCAATGCCACCGGCGCCACCGGCGCCACCGGCGCTCTGCGAGCCGCCGCCGCCGCCCTGGCCGTCCGCGCTTCCGCCCGGGGACCCAACGGTCCCGCCACCGGCGCCACCGGCGCCGCCCTCGGCACCACCACCACCGCCCCCGCCAGCGACGATGATCCTGTCCGCCAGACCGTAGGGGGATGTACGCACGTCGGAGGCGCCGCCACCGCGACCGCCGTCACGGCCGTAGCCGTCGCCACCATTGCCGCCGCCGTTGAAGCCGCCCGCGCTGCCGCCGGTGCCGCCGCCGCCGACATTGATCTGGAACTGCTGCCCGGCGGTGACAGCGATCGTCGCGGTCGCCCTGCCGCCCAGGCCGGCTGCGCCCCCCCACCCCCCTGCGGCCTCCCCTGCGCCGCCCTCCGCGCCGAAGACATCGAATATCGCCTGCGTGACCCCGGCAGGTACCGTCCAGGTGAAGGTGCCTGGGCTGTCGAACGTCTGCGAGATCGCTTGGCTACTTCTCGCCGGTACGCCCACGAGCGCCACCGCCGCGAGCGCCGCCAGCGCCAGCAAGCCCAGCGCCAGGGCAGCAAGAACCGGGGAAAGTGTTCGCCAGTACCGCATCGGGCCCCCTCCCCTTCGGCGGCCCGCCCGTCGGGCGCGGTAATTATACGCCCGTTCAGTAGCCTGTCAAGTTTCTCAGCAAAGCCAGCCAACTCTCCCTCTGATCTCGTTCAGATAGATCCCGTACACGTGCGTTATAGCGGGTATGAGGAACTTCTGGCTGAACATCCCTCGGGCGGTAAGTGCCGTCCGGGCTCTTGAACTCTCCAGGGAAGCGAAGCACCGGCTGCGCATGATGCTTTGGTATGACGAGCACGGAAGGAACGCTGCGCTCACCTGCCGGCACTTCGGCATCTGCCGGGACACCTTTTACCGCTGGCTGCGGCGCTTCGAGAAGTACGGGCCGGGCGGCCTGGAGAACGGTAGCCACCGGCCCAGGCACGTCCGCACGCCGACCTGGACGAAGGAGCTGGAGAACGCCGTCCTGGAACTGCGGCAGCTCACCCCAGGCTGGGGCAAGGACAAGCTCGTCGTTTTGCTCCGGGACCAAGGCTGGCAATGTTCGACCTCAATGGTCGGTCGCATCCTGAGACGCCTCAAGCGGAACGGCAGGCTGGTTGAAGCCCCCGGCGCTGACCCCTGGCATCCGCGCCGCCCCTTCCTGCGCCCATACGGCGTCCGGAAGCCGAAAGAGTATCTGGCAGACCGCCCCGGCGCCATCGTCCAGGTGGACACAGCGCACGTCTCACTCTTCTCCGGCTTCCATTTCAAGCACTTCACCGCCTGCGACGTCTTCACTCGCTGGCAGGTCCTGGAGGCTCATGGCCGCGCCACGGCTCACGCCGCGGCCGGCTTCCTGGATACGATCCTCGAGCGCATGCCCTTCCCGGTCCGAGCGATCCAGGTCGACGGCGGCTCCGAGTTCATGGCCCAGTTCGAGGACGCCTGCCGCGAGCGCGGCGTCAAACTCTTTGTCCTTCCACCGCGCTCTCCCAAGCTCAACGGCCACGTCGAGCGTGCCCAACGTACTCACAAGGAGGAGTTCTACTACCGCCTTACATCTGCCACCACGCTCACCCAGGTCAACAAGCTTCTTAGCAGATGGGAGGATATCCACAACACCTACCGACCACACCAGGCTCTCGGCCAGACAACACCTCTGGCCTTCTTCCGGAAATGCGCGTAGACGTAGAAAGGAGGGGCGAGTGTACGGCATCTACCGAACGAGTACACGACCTTCCGCGTGCATCCACCCAGGCTGTATCATTCGTACACACGTCTGGAAAGGCGCCGCCGTCCAGCGGGAAGAGGGACTTTGATGGCTGAAGACACGCGGGGCAAACCTGGCGCCGGGCACTGGTGGGCGGGCTTGCCGGCCGCCGAGTACATCCGGACCCACGCGACCCCAGGTCGATTGGCCTGGGGTTTGACCCTTGGGATCTTTTCCCTAACCCTGCTGGTCTACTACCTCACCAATTCGGGCGCGGCTGTTCATAACCACCCCATACGGCTGGCGGACGCTTTCCTGCATGGCCGTCTGGACGTCGCTAACGGGAAAGACCTCATCGGCTGGCTCGACTTTGCGATTTACAAAGGCAAGTACTATCCGCTGGAGCCCCCAGGATCGGCGATCGTCGCTCTGCCGGGCGTCGAGCTGTTCGGGCTAGACCTGAACCAGACACTCGTCTCTCTTACGATTGGCGCGATCACGGCGACCGTGGTGTTCCGGCTGGTGCGGCACCTCACCGAGAGCGTGGTGCAGCAGCTCCTGTTAACGCTCATGTTCTCCTTCGGCTCGGTCTACTGGTGGAACTCGACCTTCGCAGGAGTGTGGTACTACAACCACGCGGTGGCCGCCCTCTTCCTGTTCTTCGCGGTATACGAAACTCTGGTTAGCAAGCGGCCGTTCACAGCGGGGCTGGCGCTGGGATTCGCGTATATCACGCGCTTGCCGACGATCATGACGTTTCCTTTTTTCCTGGTAATGTTCACGCAATGGCGCTCCGGGACCGAAGGGCAGCCGGTGTGGAAGCGGCTGGACTACCAGACACTAATCAAGCTCGGACTCGGCGCTGGTATTTTCGTGGTGGCGCTCTCGATATACACCTTTGTGCGTTTTGACGATGTACGTCCTTCGGCGTCGTATTACCACTGGCACGCGCTCCCGTCGCTCGAGGTGCCGGGCGGGACCCTGGACCAGGGGCTGTTCGACCTGAGCTACATGCCGCGGCACGTCACAGCGTTCTTCGAGCAGCCGTTGTACATGACATCGGCCTACGCACCGTATGTGCTCCCTTCGTGGGGCGGCGCCGCCTTCTGGGTGACGACGCCGGCGTTCTTGTATGCATTCCTCGCGGGTATCACGACCCGCTGGATCCGCTGGCTCGGCGCCGCGTCGATGGTGCTGAGCATCACGTTCGTCTCGATCATTCCAAACCTCGGCCGTGGCCCGACCACCCAGCCGTGGTTCGATTGGGCGCAGGGGGACATTCCTTACAACCTGAACCTGCTGCCCTTCATATTGCTTGCCGGTTACAGCATGTACCGCGGATTCAAAGGCAATAGGGTGATCCTGGGGAGCTGGCTGGCCATTCTCTTCACGATCCCGATCCACTTCACGGTGGGCGTAACGGGCTGGCCGCAGTTCGGGTACCGTTACTTGCTGGACTACGTTCCGTTCGTGTTCTTGCTGACGTGGCAGGGTATGGGTCCCAAGGTGAAGTGGCATCACGTGGCAGTGATTTCGCTGGGGGTCTTCATCAACCTGATGGGCGTCCTCTACGTGAACAAGTTCGATCCGCACGCCGTCAGCGGGATCCACTGGGTTACCTGGTAGGGCGAACTCGTGGATGTCACTTCCCCGATAGGTGGCGCATACGTGGCGTCCTGGGTACCGCGGGGCACGCGGGAAACACTTTCCAGGTGGGGGCCAGTCGCGCGCTGGCCGCTGATCTCGCTCTTCTTCGCGGCGGCAGCGCTCGTTCAGACGTGGCCGCTGGTGAAGCACATGAGCAGCAGCATCACGGTATGGTGGTTCTTCCCGTACGACGCCTGGCAGTTCCTGTGGAACCTCTGGTGGGTGAAGGACAGGTTGCTGGCCGGCGACAACCCGTTCCACACAGACAAGCTGTTCTACCCACAGGGCTCGGACCTGTACCTGCATCCGGTGACCTTCGTGAACGGTGTCATGTCCATACCGTTGCAGCTGCTGACGGGAAACCTGGTCCTCTCTTGGAATCTGTTGGCGCTGGTCTGCTTCGTCCTCTCCGGAGTCGGCGCTACAGCGCTGTCTCATCGGGTTAGCGGGAGCTACCTGGCGGGGGTGGTGTCTGGGTTCATCTTCGCGTTTACGCCGTTCACGATGATGCGCTTCGGCGGCCACTACAACATCTTTACCACGTGGCCGATCCCGTTCACGCTGCTTTTCCTCCTGCGCTTCAGGGAGACGGGACGGGCGCGCGATGCCGCCCTGACCGGCGTCTTCTGGGCGATCCTTACTCTCAACTGGCTTGAGTTCTCGGTCGACGCGACGCTGTTCCTGGCGCTGTTCTTCTCCTACTGGTCGGTTGTCTATCTGCGAAGACAGAACCGTGAGCAGTTGAAGACACTCTGGCGCGGAGCGGCGATCATCATCGGCGTCTCGGTGGTGATCAGTTCGCCGCAACTGTTCGGGGCAGTGCGCGATGTTGAGAGCGGTGACTACTTTCAGCCGACCAACCAGGCGCAGTCATTCTCGGCCGATCTTCTGGCGTTTGTGACCCCGAGCCCCCTCTGGGGGCCAGGGACAGCCCCGCTGATGGGAGGTCCTAACCCAGAACACCTTCCCGTGGGAAGCATTGAAGACACGGCCTATCTGGGTATCGTGCCTCTCCTCTTAGCTGGCCTCGCCGTTTTCGCTGTGCGACGGACACCGCATCGGGTGCTGTTCTGGGCGGCGGTCTTCCTGGCTTTTAGTATCTTGGCCCTGGGACCTTATCTGTATATTGATGACACGAGGACCTTTTCTCTCTTCGGTCTTTCCTTCTCAGTGCCCATGCCGTACCAACTCTACGATAAACTGCCGCTGTTTGGCTCGCGCAGGGTGCCCGCCCGGATGATTGTCTTCGGGATCATGGCGCTCAGCATGTTGTCGGGAATCGGCCTGGCGCTCGTGATGGACTGGCTGAGGCCGCGCGCGAAGGTCCTGGCGCCGGTGCTGGCGGTAGTCGTCCTCGGGCTCGTTTGGCTGGAATACTGGAACCCGCCGGTAGCCTTGGGACCGCTTTCGACGCCGGCGGGGCTCGAGATGATCCGCGACGATCCCGGGGCATTCGCCGTTGTCGACGCGCCGCTGGGCCGACGGAACGGCTGGACGTACGCCGGGGATCCGACGGGCGGGCCATTGGCCAACTACTACCAGACGATCTACGAGAAGGCCTCCGTAGGCGGATACCTATCCAGGGTCAAGGACGAGGAGTTCGACTGGTTCCTCCACCAGCCTGGGCTGCACTTCCTGGCCTGCATAGCGTGCGGCCAAACGGACGATGACCAGAACACGGCCCTGGTACGGCAGTTCTTCGCGGCGAACTCGATCAAGTACGTAATCGTTCACAAGGTGCAGCCGGACGGCGGCGGTCTGTTCTACATTGGAGAGCCAGAAATCGCGGCGATGAGCAACTATACACGCGGCGTCATCGGAATGGATCAGGTCTACGACGACGCGACGCTCACCGTATTCCGTATCCGCGACTGAAATCGCAGTCTAGAGGGGCCGGTGGGATTCGAACCCACCTCTCCCGCATTAAAAGGAGCCTCAGCGTTCTTGACGGGCAGTCAGGGGCGATTAGATACAAAAGCCGCCGATTGTGAACCGCCGCGCTATCTAGTTTTTCGCCGAGTCCGATAGTGCGATTTTGAAGCCGTCTGACTCCCGGATTCTATCTGAGTCTCGGATTGACGATGTCCATGACTCGTTGGCCATTTTACCCTCGCCAGCTGAAGAAGCCAAGAGAACTCGACATCGCTTCAAGTGGGTCGGCGGCGAACGGGTCCATTGGCGAGGAGTACCCGCCTTCGTACTCGCAGACAGCGAGAGAGTCACCGAGCACGGGGTAAGTGTTCCCGGATATGAATGTCATGCCCCTGGCGCCGACGGTCGAGTCGAAGTCCCCAGGCTTCAGGTTGTTGCGAGTAAGATACGTGAACGGCGGGTTCGGCCGCTTGACGGTGCAGTCCGAGAACGGGAACCCATCGACGATTGGCCAGCCGTAGTTGCCTCCGGCTTGGATGATAGCCACGCCTTCGCAGGTGACGCCGGTGCTGTCGGTGCCGTATAGGGCCTTCGTTTGGGGGTTCCAGGTGAAGTTGAAGGCGCTGCGGAAACCGTAGGCGAAGACTCGCCCGTCAGCGGACGCGTCCGAGACGAACGGATTGTCCGGGGCGGCGGATCCGTCCTTCTTGTTCACACGCAGGATTTTGCCGATCGGCGAGGTGAGGTCCTGGGCAAGTCCGCTGCCGGACCGGCCCTTGTCAGCCGGCTTGTCGTAGTCGCCGAGGGTCAGGTAAAGATAGCCGTCCGGGCCGAAGCCCAGGCTGCCGTTGGCGTTGAACGGCTTGACATCGTTGACGACAGGAAGGTCGTCGATGATGACCTTCCTGTCGGTCCCGACGTTGTTCGCGTCGGTGTAACGAACGACGACCGGATGCCCTTGCTTGGGCGGGCCGTCGGCGGTTAGCTTCGTATACATCGCGTAGACGTAGTGGTTCGTTGCGAAGTCGGGGTCGAGCGCAAGGCCGGTGAGGCCGACTTCGATGTCTGCTCAGATGTCGTCGATGTGCGCGAAGGGGTCCGGGATCAGCGTTCCGTCTTTGCCAACGATGCGGATGTCGCCGGTCCAGTGCTCGGCGAAGAAGAGACGCCCATCGGGGGCAAACTGGATAGCGTCCGCGTTGGCGGCCGGGGTAATCACCTGAGACTGAATGCCGAACGGGTCCGCTTTGGCATCATCGTCGCCGCCACCACCGCAGGCTGGGAGTACGAGAAGCAACACCGCGGCGATCGCTAGCAAAGGCAGATAACCGCGGGAGTATATCATCACACGAGATTCGAGTGTAAAGTAGATCATGGTGCAGCGCAAGACATTCACGTCAGGTAGATTGACGGATGGTTAAGGCGCTTCGTCACTTTGTTTGAGGATGCAGAACGTTCACTATGGAATCAGCGGCGCAAGCGCTCACGGTCTCTTTAATCCTGCCGGTGCTCAACCATGAACCCAGGCTGGAAGATGTGCTACGTGAGATCCGGTCACTATCCGGCGAGTATCAGCCAGAGGTGTTAGTCGTGCACGACGTGACGCGCCCGGAGTTGCTGGAGTCCCTCAAAAGCGAGCAGCGGGGTCTCGAAGAGAAGTACGGAGTGCGCTATGTGACCCGGATTAACCAGCGGGGGTTTGGAAGCGCGCTGCGGGCCGGCTTCGAGGCTTCGCGCGGAGACGTGATCATTCCGATCATGGGCGACTGTTCTGATGACATCGCAGCGATACCTCGAATGCTGGAGAAGATCCGTAGCGGCGCTGACCTTGTGGCCGGGTCGCGGTACATGCCCGGCGGCGCAATCGTTGGAGACACTCCGAAGCAACAGACATCGCGCCTCTACAGCCGGATCATGCAAACGATGAGCCGCATCCCCTGCAACGACGTGTCCAACAGCTTCCGGGCGTACCGGCGTGACATCTGGAAGACGATCCCGAACGAGGCCACATCTTTCGACATATCAGTGGAGATGACGGTCAAGGCGGCCGCGGCAGGCTATCGAATTGACCAAGTGCCGGCCGTCTGGACGAACCGCGCGGCGGGGCAGTCGCGCTTTCGGATGCTCAAGGAGCTACCGAACTACAGCCGCTGGCTGTTCTTCGCGGCCAGGCACGCGCCCCGCCGCTCGACGCTTGTAGCGGCACCGGTGGCCCTCATTGGGCTCGTGGCGCTGATGGGTTGGATGTTGGGCCGCCGGCGGCGCGACGTATGAGGCAATCCGCTAATCTACGGGAGCCTTAAGTGAAACCTGAAGAACTTCTCGGCAAAGTACTGAAGCGCGATTTCACCCTCGGCGTCGTTGGCCTGGGCAGGGTTGGTTTACCGCTCGCCCTGGCCTTCGCCTCACGCGGGATTCGCACGATCGGGCATGACGTTGATTCGGCCCGGCTCGATGCCATCCGCGGCGGTACGATGCCGTTCACCGAGATCGGCGGCGACGAGCTGTTGCAGCAGTTGAAGGGGACTGACGCCCTGAAAGTGACCGACGACTACGCTGATCTGCGTGAGGCCGACGCGATCTTCATATCGGTGGGTACGGTGTTGAACAACGAGTTCCGGCCTGACTACTCGCAGCTCCACGGCGCGCTGCAAGGGCTGTCGGTCGCCCTGCGTCCTGTGCAGATTATCCTGCTCCGCTGCACGCTGGCGCCGGGGACGTTGATGAAGGTTGTCAAGCCGTACCTCGAGAAAGAGCTGAGGCTGCGCGTCGGCAAAGACATCCTGCTGGCGGCGACGCCGGAGCGGATCGCGTCCGGTGTCGCGCTCAAGGAGCTGCCAATTCTGCCGGAGATCGTCGGCGGGGCAGACGACCTCAGTGCCGAGGTTGCCGCCGAGATCCTGAAGTGCCTGAACCCCGACAAGGTGGTATCGATCACGACGCCGACATCCGCGGAGCTGGCCAAGCTTTTCACCAACGTCTACCGCTATGTCACCTTCGCCCTGGCGAACGAGTTTGCGCTGCTGGCGGAGGTGTTCGGGCAGGACGCGCACGAGATCATCCGCGCTGCCAACGCCAACTATCCGAGAGGCGGCATCCCAATGCCAGGGCCCTGCGGCGGTCCGTGCTTGACGAAGGACGGTTACTTCCTGGTGGAGGACCTGACGTTCCCGGACTTCATCCTCACCGCGTGGAAGCTGAACGAGGGCGTGCCGGCCCACATGATGCGGCGCCTCAAGCGGAGCCTGGGCGATCGCTCGCGGACATTGTCCGGAGCCAACATTGTTGTGCTCGGTAAGGGCTTCAAGGCTGAGAGCGATGACCTGCGCATGTCGCCGGCGGTGCGAATCATCGAGCTTCTGAATACGGAAGGCGCCGAGGTGACGGTGTGCGATCCGTACTTCGAAACGCCGGACCTGACGACAGCGATGCAGAACGCAGATGCGATCGTGCTAGCAACGAACCACGCCCAGTATCGAAAGCTCGATTTCCTGGAGGGACTCAGCCGCATGCAGACGCCGCCGATCCTGGTGGACTGCTGGGGCGCATGGGACAAGGACACAGCGAATAAGGCCGGCGTCGAACTAATTACCTTTGGAAGGGGGAATGGCCTGTGATTCTGGTGACCGGAGGGGCCGGCTTTATCGGAAGCGCCGTCGTGCGGAAGTTGCTGCAGGACGGGCACGAAGTGCGTGTGATCGATGACCTGTCGAAGGGATACGCGAACCTCGCTGCGGACGCCCCCGTCGAATTCATCCGCGCCGACCTTCGGAAGCGGCCGGAGACCGCGGACGCTTTCGATGGCGTGGATGTGTGCTTTCACCTGGCGGCGAAGATCGGCGGCATCAAGTACTTCCATGACCTGCCAGCGACGATCCTGGACGAGAACAACCAGATGCTGGGCAGCGTCTTCTCAGCGGCGGTGACGCACGGCGCAAAGATCGTTTACATTTCGTCTTCGATGGTGTTCGAGCGGGCAACGGTGTTCCCCTCGCCCGAGGAGGCGGTGCTGGAATCGCCGCCGCCGGTCAGCCACTACGGGTTTTCGAAACTCGTCGGCGAGTTCTACTGTCGCGCATTTCACGAAGAGCATGGTGTCAACTACACGATTTGCCGCCCGTTCAACGCTTACGGGCCGGGCGAGCATCCGGAGGATGAGCCGGGGATCGCGCACGTCATCCCCGACCTGGCGAAGAAGGTGATGCGGGGCGACTACCCGCTGGAGATCCTGGGTTCGGGCAAGCAGCAGCGGTGCTTCACCTACGTGGATGACGTCGCCGACGGGGTTGTCACCGCCGGGCTGGACTCGCGCGGGCTGAATAACGACTTCAACATCGGCGAGGACACGCCGACGACGGTCGAAGAGCTGGCACGCAAGATCTGGGAGATGTGCGGGCGAAGCGAGCCGTTCGATCTATCGCACGCGGAGGCCTACCAGCACGACATCCAGCGCCGGATCCCGGACATGAGCAAGACGACGCGGGTGCTTGGGTGGCGGCCCAGGGTTAAGCTGGAAGAGGGCCTGAGCCGAACGATCAGCTGGCTGCAAACGCAAGTGCCCGCTTAGAGACGCATGTCCCGTGTCAAGAAAGTGAGACAGTTTCCGGCCTAAATTCATTGGCGATTAGCGGAGCGTCGAAGTCCCGGCCAGGCAGTGAGCGGGACGCGGAACCGGATCGCCTCATGGGGTCGCACGGCGTTGTAGAGGGTGAGGTAGCGCTCAATGACGCTGACCTGCCCCCCGAAAACTGTACCAGCGTAAGAGGACAGCGTCTAATTGCCCCCCTTCACCGCCACCAGAAACATCTGTTTCCCAAACAGCAGATGAAGAGGAGGCACCCGCAGATAGATCTTGAGAAGTAACCCCGACTTAGGAAGGCGGGTCTTCACGGTGTAGGGCAGGAAGCGAGGGCGCACCTCCTTCATCGTAAACCCTTCCAGCAGGAGCGCCTCCGACAGGCTCAGGTGGCTCAAGGGAAGATAGTGGTCGAAGTAGTCCCAATATTCCTTGTATACGTAGCGGATATTCGGCTGAAGGACGAGGAGTCTGCCACCAGCACGCAGCACGCGGCGAATCTCCGCGAGGACAGCGGTCAGCACTTCCTTGTCCGGGAGGTGCTCGAACAGGTTGCTGGCGAACACGATGTCCACAGTTGCGTCTTCAAGGGAGGAGAGAGCGTCGGCCCGTTCCAGGAGGACGGTTACGTCTCGGGCGGCGTACTGGCGCGTTTCTTCATTGAGATCGACAGCGATCTTGCGCCCACAGCGAATGTTATTTATGAACTCGCAGTAGCCGGCCCCCAAGTCGACTACCACATCCGACTCGGACACATACCGCTGGAGGAACGACTGGCAGAGAACCTTCCACAGAGCGTTCTTCTGGGCCCTCTCCTTCGGGCCAAAGCGGCGAGCGTACAGCTCTTTAAGGGAGCGCTGGCCGGCGGGCGCATTCATGGCTATTCTTAGCCGGCCTGAACCGAGGCCTGTAACCACTCGATGGTCTGGCGCAGGCCCTCCTCCGGTGAAGTCTTGGGTCGCCAGCCCAGGACGGTCTGTGCCTTGCGCACGTCGGCGATGCGGCGCTGGATGTCGAAGGCCAGCGGCTCGCCGTGTCTCAAGCGAAAAGGCTCGCTCCGCTCTGCTAGCCTCCAGATCTCCTTGGCCAGGCGCCCTGGGCCAAAGACCAGGCACCCCTTCTCCAGACAGTATTCGGCCAGATGACTACCTACGAATCCCGTTACACCGGTTATCAGCACTCGTGTGGGCACTTCTAATGAACCATCCTTTCCCGCCTTGACCGGCGACCTTGGCCGGTCCGGCTGGCAGACCGTCAGGACTTGTCAGTCGATAGTCGATAACCTTGAAAGCTGCTGAACCGCAGCCGCATCATTACCGATAGAGCCTCAAACACCATCCTCCACGACAGCTTGGACTTGCCCGCCCGCCGATCGACCAACAGGATGGGCACCTCTCGGATCACCTTGCCCGAGCGATGGCAGAAATAGCTGATCTCGTAGATGGAAGCGAAGCCGTTAGACCGGACGTCCTCGAAATCGATGGATTCCAACGTCGAACGTCGAAAACACTTAAAGCCACACGTACAGTCGTGAATCGGCAGCCCCAGCAGGAGGCGCGCCACCAGGTTGGCCGTCCTGCTTATGATCCTTCGCGACAGAGGCCAGCCTTGAGTAGCACCGCCCTTCACATAGCGAGAGCCGATCACCATATCGGCGTCATTTGCAGCCTCAACAAGACGCGGGATGTCGTCAGGGTTGTGGGAGTAGTCGGCGTCCATCTGCACTATGTAGTCCGCGCCCAGCTCCAGGGCCGTTCTGAAGCCCGTCAGGCAGGCGCTGGCGTAACCCAATTTGCCCGGCCGCTGGACGAGGTGGAGACGGGGCTCGCTGGCAGCCATCTCTGAGACCAGGCGGCCCGTACCGTCAGGCGAGTTGTCGTCCACCACGATCACTTCATACTGTGGTCCCAGCCGCAGGATTTCAGGCAGCAGTTCCGGGACGTTCTCAGCCTCGTTATAGGTCCCTATTACCACAATGCATTTCATCGGCGAAACCTAATACTAGCCAGACACGCCCCTGGTTGTCCAGCCCCCGATTGGGGTCACGGCTTCAGTTCCGTGTCCTCTGGTAGAACGACGACCAGGGATCGATACCTGTTACTCGGGCGATCTAGCGCCAGCACCAGCGCGCAGGATTGCACGAATCGAACCAGAAGAACGAGTCCGGTAGTTCAGGAATAGGAATGACGCCATCCACAAGGCGGATTACCACGTTGGGCAACCAGAAGTACGACTCCTGCCATGCGCCGGACGCCGATACCGCCGCCAGGTGGGGGTAGAAGTAGACAAAGGTGACGGCAACCACCGCCAGGAAGACGACCGCTCCGGTCCGGCCCCAGGGCCGCTGCCACCACCTATGGACGACGTAGGCCAGGGCCAACATCAGGAAGGACAGGCTGGGCAGGTAGTGATAAATGAATGTGAGTCGAGGCTGCGCCGCGTAGGGCAACAAGAAACCCAGGTAGGTCAGCACCACGAACAGGAGGGCTGCCTGCTCCCGGTCCACGGACCCCAAGATCGAGAACCCACCGGTCGCCTCGTCCAGCTTGGCCCGCACCCGGCTGAGGCCCTGCCACATTGCGAAGCCCAGGGCGGGAAGGCCTAACCAGAAGATGATTGGATTGCCCAACGAGTAGATCGTGGCACCGCTGGAGTAGAGGTAGACCGGCCGCATCATTAGCGGCCAGGTGTTCCACGGAGACGAGTAGGGGTGGTTGGCGTCCGCGCCGGCGACTACCGGGTTCGCCGCGTGGAACTGGTACCCGTCGCGGTTCAGCAAGATCACGTCTCCGAGGCCATGGCCAGTGAACAGCATGGGGACGTAGGTCAGGAGATAGATGGACAGGGGCACGACGACGAAAAACAGCGGCAGAATGGCGAGTGAACCGGCAAGCGCGTTTTCCTCGTGGCCTGCCTTAGAACGCAAGGACCGGTAGACAACGTAAGCAGCAAGGGGAGCCAAAGCCCAAAACGCCATCCACAAGCCCAAGGCCGCGCTAAAGACGGGCGCCGACAGGTCGGGCACGAGCACACCGGGCGGGACCTTGTCGACCAACAGGCTACCGAACATGACCGGCGTGCCCTGATAAAACCCAAGCAAGGCCAACGGAGCCAGGTAGAGCAGGTTGGATCGCTTGCCCTGTCCCGTCTGCCAGTACCGGTATAAGAAGTAGAGGACGATGGGGAAGATGGTCAAGAGAGCGACCAGCTTGGTGGCCAGAGCCGCCCCGAAGAAAATACCAGAGAACAAGAAGCGATCAGACACAACGAAGTAGATGGAGCCCAGGATAAAGAACAGAAGAAACGCATCCGGTGTAGCTATCCTCGCCTGAGCGAACGACAGGCCTTCGAAGATCATCAAGAAGGCGGCCGCCATCCCCGCGATTTCGCTGCCGAAGAGCCGCTTCCCTAGCAGGTAGATGAAGCCGACCGACCCGACGCCCGCTAGGGCGCCGAAGAACCGCCAGCCGAAGGGGTTGTCCGCGCCGAAGAAGGCCATTCCCCCAGCAATGAACAGCTTCGAGAGTGGGGGATGGGTGTTCTCGTGAGGGACGCCCTGAGGACCGCCAAAGAAATCCCAAGCGCCCGGGTTGCCGTCTAGAACCGAGCGGGCGGCGGTCGCGACTTGGGTCTCATCAAAGTAGAACTCGCCCGGCGTGCCGAGGCGCCAGAAGCGGGTGAAGAGCGCGGCGGCCAGCAGGCCTAGCAGCAGGCTGATAAGCAGAACCTGGCGTGCTGTGATGGGGGTGGCAAGGCGTAGGGCTACAGTCTCCTGGGCCCGGTCCAGGATATTCATCGTCGCTCAGACCTTCGAGTTCGGTTGGCCAGGCTGTAGCCAGGGCGGCCAACTAAGAGGAGGACCCCAACGGCCAAGAGGGAGAACAGGATTACGCGGCCTGGCAGCCAGAACTGGAACAACTCGGTCAGGCCACCAATGAACCACAGGATGTACGGGTAGCCGCGTGCGTAGTCAGAGGCAAATCCTGCATCACAGTAGTTCCAGGCAAGAAGAGAGAAGGGACTGGACCGACCAACAGGATGAACCGCCGGTGCCAGTAGATATGTCCCCTTCCCGCCAGGGTCGTCGTTCCTCTTGCTGCCCTTTGTCGCTATCTGGGGTAACAGCTTTTCTCAAGTCTACTTCAGTATGGCCCTCGGGGCAATCAACGCTAGCGACGAGGAAGTTGATCGATAGCTGCTTCCGGCAGGCCTTCACGCCGGTTGCCTGAGCTTGATGGCACAAACCATTCCTGCTATGCTCCATCACAGCTTGAAAGGCCCGCCCGTGATCAGAGACCTCGCACCGCCTAATACTGGCTAAAGCAGCGCGTCAGGAGGACTATGGGATCGAGCAGCGAGTTCATCGCCTTGGGCACGGTGAACCTAACCGACAGGACGCTGGAGCTGGTGACCGCCGCCGTCAAGGATGGGCGCATCGGCCAGGGGCCTCTGATCTCCCAGTTCGAGGAGGAGCTGGCTTCCTGGTTCGGGGTTCGTCAGGCCATACTCGTTGCTAACGGCACCATCGCGGACGCCGTGGCGCTGGCCGCCGCGACTGACGGGAGCGACCGGCAGGGAGAGGTGATCCTGCCGGCCCTGACCTTCGTGGCCCAGGCCAACGCCGTCTACTACAACCACCTTACCCACAGGTTCGTGGACGTAACCGACGACTATCAGATCGACCTGGAGCAGGTCGAGGCCGCCATCTCCCCACACACGGTGGCCATCATGCCCACTCACCTCCTGGGCCGGCCCGCGAATATGGACGGCATCCTGGAGCTAGCTGACAAGCACGGCCTGCCGGTGGTTGAGGACGCCTGCGAAGCGCTTGGCTCTCGCTATCAGAACCGGCTGGTGGGCACCTTGGGCAATATGGGATGCTTTTCCTTCTTCGTGTCCCACGTCATCACCACCGGCGAGGGCGGGGTGATCATCACCGATGACCTTGAGCTGGCGGAGACTGCCCGCTCCCTGAGGAACCACGGCCGCTTATCTGACAAGCCGGAGGAGAAGTTTCTATTCCCCCGCATCGGCTTCTCCGGCAAGATGAACCAGTTAGAGGCAGCCGTGGGCCTGGGAGTGATGCCTGTCCTGGATGAGATCATTGCCAAGCGCAGAGACAATCTGCTGTTTCTCAATAAGCTCCTCGGGGGCCGTTTCAGCGAGGGGCCTAACGAATGCATCGTGCCACATGGGTATCCTGTGGAGTTCCCCGACTTACGAGCGCGCGACCATGCCATCAACTACCTGTATGAGAAAGGCATCGAGTGCCGTAGGCTCTTCTCTTCCATCCCCACGCAGGTCCCAGCCTACGCCTTCCTCGGCCATCGGCTGGGAGAGTTCCCGGTGGCGGAGCGAATCGGCGACCGCGGGCTCTACGTGCCCTGCCACCAGAATCTAAGCGAGGCGGACCTGCGCCGCATAGCCCAAGCCCTGGGTGAGCTACTCTAGGCGCGGGCGCCAGCGATATCCCAGCCGTCCCCACACTGCATGAACGGGGCGGCTGGCAAACGTTTGCTTGGCCCAAGACGACTCCTTGCAGGATGCCATTGTTTGACACCTGTGGGGGATTCCACCTATCGTGATGGGGCGAAATGTTCAAAGCTAGCACAATCGGCTTGACCGTGAAGGAAAGGTCCGCCTGGGCGGCATCCCTGGGCAGAGGGCTCATCTTTCCCGCCTTGATCCTCGTCGTTGCCTTTTTGGGCTATTACGCTGTCCAGTCGCCGACGCCGTGGAGGGCTGAGCATCATGTGTATCTAGCCGATGCTATATTACACGGGACCCTCGATGTAGCTAAGGTCGGCATCCCCAGCTTTTACGCAGACGTCATATCAATTGATGGGAGCACGTATCTACCCTTCCCGCCGGGGCCGGCCATCCTCCTGTTGCCCTTCGTGGCGCTGTGGGGCACAGACTTTTCTGAAATTCACATGACCATGGGCCTTGGGGCCATAAACGCGGTTCTATTTTGGTATCTGCTGGGATTGTTGAACGTGAGCAGGGTTACCAAGCTCCTGCTAGTGCCCTTCTTCGCCTTTGGCACCGTGCATCTGTACGCTGCCACAGCGGGCACGGTTTGGTTTTACAACTCTGTGGCCGCAGTATTTTTCCTCTTCCTGGCCCTCATCTCCTTTTTCAAGCGGATATCACCGGTGGTGCCGGCCTTCTTCCTGGGATTTGCTTTCCTAAGCCGCCAGCAAACGATCCTCGCCGCCCCCTTCTTTCTCTACCTGCTATTGCGGGAGCGCCACCCGTCGCTCCTCACCAGGGCGGTCTTCCTAGATAAGCAGCTGCTTACTCGGGTCGGCCTCTTCTGTGCCATGTTGCTCCCGTTTGTGGGATTCTACTTCTGGTATAACGTCGCCCGGTTTGACGGACTCTTCGCTACCGGATACGACACGCTCTTCAACGGGTACGTGGACGGAGGTCAGCCCTACAATATTTACCGGGTCCACTTCCCCGATTCAGCCCATTTCAACATGTTCGATGTGCGCAACATCCCCCTTCACCTCTACAGCATCTTCTTGATGCCGCCGGAGATCGCCCACGATGGGTCGCTGCTTCGTCCCTCTCCGTACGGGATGAGCGTGCTGCTCACATCGCCACCATTTGTCTTCGCGGCCTTGGTGAGAAGGAAGGCCATCCTGAAGACAGCCTGCTGGCTGGCCATCGGCCTGGTGTCCATACCGACCCTGCTGTACTTCATCCAAGGCTGGGTGGGCTTCGGCTACAAATACCTGCTGGACTACGCGCCCTTTTTGCTGATCCTGACTGCCTTCGGTTTTGAGGACAGGCAGTCTCGCTATTGGACGGGGGTGAAGGTGTTCTTGGTGGCCATCGCGATCCTGGCCAACTTCTGGGGCCGGCACTCGATGAACGCGCTGGGCTGGTAGGACTTCAACCCGGTTTCGCGCCCCTTGGTTGGAGTGATTGCCGCCGAACACCGCAGGATAAACCGATTCGCGCAGCCCGACGGCTTTACTGAATGTCCGGATTCCGATATACGGTGAATCTGGCGTCGCTAAAGATCTCGACCAGACCAGGCACAGTGCGAAGGTAGACGTCGAACGTTTCGAACGTATCCTTATCAACAACCGGCTCGCCCTTCGGGGTCAATCGGTGCAGCGCCACGTATTTGATGCGATACTTCTGGAACGCCCTCCGCACCTC
>Ga0209341_10002552_pt1 | contig 17260 bp, 14 predicted proteins | sample RifCSP13_2_FD_184020 | JGI IMG/M metagenome (GOLD analysis project Ga0209341, IMG submission 184020) | Soil microbial communities from Rifle, Colorado - Rifle CSP2_sed 13_2 (SPAdes) (version 2) | ecosystem: Environmental > Terrestrial > Deep subsurface > Rock core/Sediment | place: Rifle... | reverse complement strand
GAGTCCTAGACAGTTTCAACAAGGTCCAGGACTCGCTCGGCGAGGAAAGAGTCCGGTTGGAAGGGAAAGCACGGACCCCGGGCCAGTTAACAGTTGAACGACAAGCTCTCGAAGCACTAACAGAACAGATGAAAGGCTACAATGATCAGAAAGCTCAGCTGTCGGGTCTGGCCGAGAAGGTCGAGAAATTCAAACTAGAACTGATGAATTTCGAGAAACAGTTCGACGAAACAGACCGGCTCCACAAGACCCTCAACGAATACGAAGAGTCCCTTGACCGTCAGGAGACCCTAACAAGAGAGAAAGAGGGCAAGGCTGAACTAGAGAACAGCCTTGGCCGGCAACTAGCCAGCATCTCCGAACTCCGAATGGAACTAGAACAGGTGCAAGGGCAGCTCAAGGATTATGATGGACTCGAAGATGTCGGGCCAGTTCTCACCCAGGCCGCAAAACAGTTTGAAACTGTGCGGGAGTCCGAACTCTTGCTCAACCAGTCCACAGAGAGGCAGAATCAACTAAGGGCTGGCATAGAGGAGAAGAGAAGGGAACTTCCGCGTCCCAAAGGGCCATCGGCCACCGGACCATCTTCATCAAGAGTCTGGACCTATCTCGCAGCAACCGGTGCTTTCGGAGCAGGCGCAGTCTTATCGTTCATCCTATCTCTTCTGCTGGCAGCGGTAGTCTTAGGGTCCCTTGCTGTCGTTTCCCTTGTTCTACTCGCACGACAGATCGCCTCTCTCTCGCGCGCCGCCGAGGTCTCTGACGAGAAACAGGAAGCTCTAGCCGCCATAGAATTAGTGCGTTCGCGGGAAACCGAGCTCGCAGAGGTTGAACAGAAACTATCTCTCTTTAGAGACCGCATATCTGAGGGGTCTCAGCAAGTTATTGAGGTCCTCCGTTCAATACCACGTTATACCAGTGCACTCGCAAGTGTGAAGAACGCAAAGGACGGTCTCGGTCAAGCCTCCACTCTCCTCGAGACCGATGAACGGTCCCGCAGTGTTCTAGAGGAGAGGACCAAACTGCTGGGTAGACAACTACGGGAGGAGTCTGAGATTCGGAACAGGCTTCAGACAACGAAAGAGGAAATAGAGGCCATTAATGGAAAACTATCCAGCATCCAGCTGCCCAACCTGCCTACTGATGTTGTCTTCTCTGAAGACCTTCTCGCGGAGACGGGAAAGTACCGTGATTCCCTGAACGAATCTGTCTCGCGGTCCAAAACCCAGATTGAAGAGGCAACGGCTCGCCAGCTAGAAATCAAAACCTTCCTAGAAGAAAACAGGAATATCGAGGGAAAAGTGGAAACTCAGCAGCGCAAGGTTCGCCTTCTGGAGAAAGAACTTGCTGTTGTGAAGTTCTCAGTCAGAGGGCTTGAACAGACTTCTGAATCGTTGAGAAACAGGGTAAAGCCTCAGGTAGAACGCTACATGGGGTTGATCTTGCCCGTTATCACGTCGGGCCACTACAAGGCGGTTGAACTTGACGATGACTATACAGTTAGAGTGTTTGACCCTGAAGCGGGCGAGTTCAAACCCAGAGAAGTCTTCTCAGGAGGAACAGAGGACCAGCTGCTGCTGGCCATGCGTCTCGCCTTCGCCCTAGCCTTGATTCCTCAAGCCAAAGGGCAGAGCCCCGAGTTCCTCTTCTTGGACGAACCCCTAGGAAGCTCCGACAGGATCCGTAGAGAAGGAATAGTCACGCTTCTGCAGAAGGAACTGTCCCAGAACTTCAAACAGATCTTCCTCATAAGCCATGTAGGCGACCTAGAGGCGGAAGCCGATACCATAATCCAGATGGAAAATGGTACTGTCCGCGAGGTCATTGGTCGAAAACCCTCTTTACCTCAGCCAGTACAGCTACCGGCCTGATTCTGATTGAGCTTAGATTGGCTCTACTCATTCGACGAACTCAGAGCCTACAGTCTGGACACGAAACAGGGCAAGGCGAGACTGGAAACCCTTCTCAAGCAACTACCCAGCATTCTAGATGCCGCAGGCGTCAAACTACCCCCAAGGCCAAGGGTGCTCTGTCTAATGGCAGGCTCCTGCATCGAGGGGATAGCCCTCGCTCAGCTCTACAATGCAGAAGTATTTTGCCTGGACCTACAAAAAGGACTACTCGCCAAAGGCGAGAAGGAAGCCCGACGGCGCAAACTCGCCCTTAGAACGATTGTCGGAGATGTCAAAGACTTCGCCCGGCATGTAGAGGGGCGGTTCGACCTTATCACTATCATGGGGTCGCCGCTTCCACACCTCAACATATACGATTTTGACGAGGTCTTAGCCCAAGTCAGGAAGCTTCTTGCGAAGAAAGGGTTCTTCCTCATAGACCAGACCGATATGGTCTTCCGAATCATCCCGCAATACAGGGACGCGTTCGTCCCCAACCTCAAGCCTCCAGTTCTAAACGTCCATTATGGTTTCAACCCCCGGGAGGGCTATTTCGAACGCCTATACTACAGCCGATCGAAGCATGATACCTTCAAGGTCTACCTGTGGACTCCCTGGGTGATCGGGTATATGCTGAAAAAAAATGGATTTGGAAAGGTCGAAGTCAAGCCATACGTGGACATGTACACTGTGATCCAGACCCATCTCTTCACGGCGACCCTGTGAGCTGCCACTGTGCGAATGAACGGAACCTAACAGATGTAGTTTGTCGGCGCGGTCCTCTGTAGGGCATTCAGAGTTTCGAGTAATGTGCCTTCTACCAAGGATCTATCGCCCACACGCTCTTCCAGAGCCGATGTCCATAGGAGGTAGATGGTTCCGTCGTTTTCCGCGGCCCTGAAGAATCCAAGCTTCTCAAGTGAGTGAGCTGTAGCTGTTGTCCGCTCTGAGCGAGGATGCAGGCCCACCACTATGGTCCAGTCTCCCGAGCCATCCAGCGTGATGTTCACTCTTCCTCCCGAAACCCCAATGGACATACTGGTCCCAGGCTTGAGCGACTTGTCTATCAGCCGGGAAACTGCGTCGGGACCAGTATAGCCCGTGAGGACAACTGTGCCGGGTCCTCCCACTTTCTCGGTCATGGCGATGCTCTCGCGCCAGGGATTGGCACCTTAACGGTCGTGTTACTCGGGTGTCTCTGGTAACGGAACCCGCTGTTCTGCGTTGATTGTTTATATCGCCCGGGTAGGGCACTGAAGCTTCCCGCTTCGGTGTTTGACGTGGACATGTTCGATTTGGAGGAGGAGAGGCTCGTGGCGGAGATAACGGGGAGAGGTGCCCGAAGGATACTCATCCAGCTACCGGATGGGTTGAAGGCTGAAGGACCCCGCCTCGCCAGCCGTGTCCGAGCAAAGACAGGGGCGGAGGTGTTCGTGTCAGCCGTCTCCGCGTGGGGAGCCTGTGACCTATCACTGGACGCAGCATCGCGTCTGAAAGCAGACCTTCTAGTACACTATGGCCACAACGAGTTCCTTCGAGACGGCTCTAATGGAGTACCGGTGGTCTACGTTCCCGCCAGGAGCAGGCACGAAGTCATCCCGGTCGTAGAAAAGTCTCTCCCACTCATTCACGGCAAGACAATCGGCCTTGCAACCACTCTACAACACCTTCATGTTCTTCCACAGGTCGAACAGTTTCTCAGCGAGAAGGGCTTCACCGTCCACGTCCCTGGGCGAGGACCATGGGCCCATGATAAGGGCCAGGTCCTGGGCTGCGACTACTTTGGCTTGAGGAAAATACAGCCGCAGGTCGACTCGTTCCTCGTTGTCGGAAGCTACTTTCACGGAATAGGAGCCGCACTGTCTGTTGAGAAGCCTACTGTTCTAGCGGACCCCTACGACGGAACAGTACGCTCACTAGACTCGGACAGGGAGAGAATCGTCCGCCAACGGTTCGCCATGATCGAGAAAGCACGCATGGCTAACAGGTTCGGAATAATCATCTCCACAAAGCCCGGACAGTGCAACCCGCAGATAGCAATGTCCATTCTCCAACAGTTGGAAGAGAAAGGCAAGAGCGGGGTCCTCCTATACGCTGATGAAGTCTTACCGGAGAAACTCATGGACTTCGCAGACCTTGAGGTTTTCGTGGATACTGCATGTCCAAGACTGGCTCTAGACGACCCTGAGAGGTTTCCCAAACCCATCCTCACACGGGACGAAATCATGGTGGCAGTAGGAGCCTGGACCTGGGAACAGCTTCTAGACCGTGGCCTGGTACGGCTCTAGATGGCGAGGCCTAGGAGGCAACTATCCAAACGCCAGCTGGAGGTTCAGCTTGGGCAGCTCCAGACCCTACCGAACCCTCAGCTGAAACTGGAACAGTACCCGGTATCACCTGAAGTAGCATCAGAACTCCTATTCATGGCAGGCTTTGAACACAACGATCTCGAAGACAAGGTTGTGGACCTAGGAACAGGAACGGGCCGTCTGGCTATAGGAGCTTCTCTAATGGGGGCGAAACATGTCTTGGGGGTTGACATTGACCCACGGGCGATTTCGGTGGCGGCGACAAACGCCCGAAAGGCAGAGGCCAAAGTTGACTGGCTTGTCAGCAGCCTAGACGCTGTCAGAGGACTATTCGATACGGCAGTGATGAACCCGCCCTACGGGACAAGGGTTCGGCACGCCGACACGGCTTTTCTCGGCCGGGCATTAGAGTTGGCTCCGGTCGTCTATTCTATTCACAAGGCCGCAGCTAGGTTGTTCCTTCTCCGGCTTGCGAAGAGGAAGGGCTGGAAGGTTGACGCTGTTCGCAGCATGAGCATGAAGATTCCGCACCTTTTCGAGTTTCACAGGAGAAAGTGGAAAGAGGTCATCGTGGACTTGTACCGTGTATCTTCCTAGTTTTCCTTTTTCTCAGCAGGTCGCTGAGCAACTTCATTTCGGGCGGAACCAATTGGTTGGTCTGGGAGGTGTGTTTGCACTGGCGACGGAGTGGGTGCTGGGAAAGTCACGCTGGTTTCTGAAGGGGACAGTCCTGGTGCGATGCTGGCTGCTTTAGCTGGGTGGATGGAACGCAGCTTGTTGCGAATCTTCTCAGAGAACTGGCCTGGCCGGATTTTTTCCCGCAACAGTAAATAGGTTACTAGGAACGAGGTCAAGCCGAGTATGACGCCTGTCCAGACGTTGATGCCTGCTAGTATGTTGGCCACTGTTCTGTTCACGAATTCCTGGAGGAAGGCGTTGTTCGCATAGTCTAGATACAGCGCCGTGCCCAGTAAGGCCAGAATCAGAGTCTCTGAGCTCACTGCGAGTTTGGTCTTCAGCGGGATTGGTGGGATGAGTGAGTCTTCCGGCCGGACGGGGACGCGTCTCAAAGGTCCTGGTGCCCACCAGTTGAGACGTTTCATGTGCATCATGATCGCAGGCACAAGATAGATTCTTACTAGGAATGAGTCAAGGAGGACCACGATGAATATTGCAAGACCTAGCTGTTGAAGCATAGGTATTCGCGAGAGCATCATTGTTCCATAGGCACCCGCGGTCACCAGGCCGCTCGCTGAGATTATTCCGCCCGTGTGCTCAACCGCGTTCTCGATCGCCTCTTCGTCTTTGGCTCCTGAAGCCACGTACTCCCTGATGCGAGTCACTAGGAGAATATCATAGTCTAGCCCAAGTCCTACCATCAGCACCATGAGCATCACAGGCAGCATCCACATCAGCTGTGTCCCCATGAGGTTTTCAGCAATGAACAAGACCATCGCCATGGCCCATGAAATACTGAGTAGTATGGTGAATATTAGTCGCAGAGGCGTAAAGACAGATCCTAGGGCGACTAGGAGGATGATGAAGACGCCGCTGAAGACCAGAAGGCCTGTGTTGAACAGCTCGTGGGGGTTTGCCGCTGCAAGGTCGGCAACTGAGGCAGTGGCTCCTCCAACGTAGATCGTAGAGGAGGAGAAGAGGGGCAGTGAGTTCCTCAACTGGTCAGTATTCTCCCGGATTGTATTGACTGTCTTGATTGCCGAGTCTGAGTAGGGCTCTGTTGAGAGCACTGCCCAGATCATAGCTGACATTCCGGTCTTTCCAAGGAAGAGTTTCATGCTCCTGAGCATCTGTTCCTGTCCTGCGCTGGTTAGCTGGTTGTATGTGGAGTAGGGAATCGGTTCGCCTGATGGGCGTGTCGGACCGTAGACCTTTGAGACTCCTGGGATTAGGAGTGTCGAGTTCTCGGCTGCAGAGACAGATTGAAGAGCGGTAATGTTGACCGTGTTCCCTGAATAGAGTAAGACTGGAGTTTGGACGATTATGTAGCTGGGCGTTATCGTGCCGGGGCCAAAGGACCGGCTCATTACGTTGTATCCGACCTTGCTCTCGAGCGCGTTTGGAACCTGCGCTATGACGTCATGGTTGACCTGTGAGGAGAGTACGTTGCTCGCCGCTGGCAGCGTGATTAGTAAGGCTGTGATGAGGATGAGTTTAGAATGCTTGGCGGTGAACTTGGCCGCACCGGCATAGTAACTCGTATGCTTCTCTCTCTTTTTCCTCCAGAGCCCAACGCCTCGGGGCCAGAAGAGACGGTCGCCGAAGAGGACGAGGGTAGCAGGTACAAGGGTCAGAGAAACGAGCAGTGCAACTGATATGCCAAGTGTTGCGGCTATTCCTATCGACCTTAGAGTTCCGTAGCTCGCAATGGCGAGGCTTGCGAAGCAGATTACGACTGTGGCTCCACTTGTTGCAATGCTTTCACCCGCCCAGGTTACGGCTCTTTCCACAGCATCCTTCTTTCCACGGCCAGTCCTCCGTTCCTCTGAGTACCGGTTGATGAGGAAAAGGCAGTAGTCTGCACCTACGCCTAGCATGGCAACAGGAAGCAGCGTCAGGACTAGAAAGTGCATGCCGGTGAAGACCGACCCGATGGCGTATACCAAACCGAAGGCTACTCCAATAGAGAGGCCGATTGCTGAGACCGGGACGAGTGGAACGACCAGTGATGCGAAGAAGATGCCGATGATTATCGTGATCAGGAGGACCGTTATGGGGTCGATTCTCTCGATATCTCTTACAGTCTCGGTCTCAATGTCATAGCTGAAGGCTGGTGCGCCAGTTACGTAGACTGCTAGGTCTTGGTTGCTGACGAGGTTGGCTGTCTTGACGCTGTCTCTTATCTTCTGGATACTTGTTCTCGGGTCTGGGCCTTCAGCCCTAAAGTCGAGTATGACGAGCATCGTCTTGTTATCGTTGGAGATGAACTGGGAGTAGACAGCATGGCTGGGGTGTACCGGGTAACCTCGGCCCGGGGCGCTGCCGATGTTGTACGTGCGTAGGATCTGGCTGGAGAAGCTTGCGAAAGTTCCAGCTGAGGGTGTTGGTCCTAGGTCGTAGGTCTGGCCGATGATGGTTCTCTGTACACTGTCAGCATTGACCGCCTGGGCAAATGTGTCAGTGACGAAGCTACGGGTTGCAACAGGGTCATTCCAGTAGTTTGGAGTGGTGCAGCTATTGGCGACGTTGCAGTAGAGGTTGAAAAAGCGGACCGCCCCCATGAATACGGGAGCTATCTGGGGGTCGAGACCGAGGGATTGGAAGAAAGGCAGAGTGATGTTGTAGAACGAGGGCTGTATAGAGAGTAGAGGGCTTCCCTTGGTGACGTTCTGGGCCCGTAAACTAGGACCGTTGGTGTCAGGGACGAAAGTTAGCTGGAACTGCGTATACGAGGGCGCGGTGAAAGTTTGGTTCCAGGCAAGGTAGAACTGGTTCAGGTAGGCTAGAGCAATGGACCGGTATGGTTGCGCTGTCAGAGCCTCTACCGTTGGCCAAGCCGTCTGGTTAGCTTGCTGATTGTACTGTGATACTTGGGCGAGTGTGGGGTTCGCGGGCCCGTTGAGGACGAGGTTTCGCCAGATGCTCACGTAGGTCGCGGGTATTCCGAGCTCCAGCCAGGTGGCCAGCTCGGTGGTGCTTTTCATCTGGTAGAGCTGGAGGTGTGTAACGCTGGTATAGCCGAGTAATAGTTGGTAGTAAAGGTCGTAGACGGCGGTAATGTTGCTGAGATTGTCTAGCGTACGGTCGTTTTGGAGGGTCCGGTTGAGGGCGAGTGTGAAGTCTCGGACATCGTCGCCTCGAACGTCGCTATCGGTTATCACGACGACTCCGCTGGCGCCCTCGTCGATTCCGAACTCTTGGCTAACTATCTGTCTTGCCTGGTTCGACTCGCTGTCTGGAGGGTTGAGATCGGTGTCGCTGTAGACGATCACGTTCTGTATCTGGAGAATAGCTGGGATGCTGGCCGCTAGGGCGATGATCCAGACTATGAATACGGCCTTGTGACGCCTAATGATAAGCCGGGCTAGCCTTTGGAATAGCAGATTGCGCCCTCTCCAGGGGGATGATGAAACGGCTGGCCGACGCTCTGGCGGCCATAAAGGGGTGATGTAACCCGAAGGAGCCTGAACGTCGAATGAGAACTCTGGCGAACCGTCTCGTGTTGTTGTCTGGAATAACCTGTTCCTAGAGAGGGGTGAATGCTGCTCGGGGAGATTCTAGCTTGTTGCCTTGTTTGTCTTCCTGAGAGCGAGGAAAAGGAGCAGGGCTAATGGGGCTATTGTAGCTGAGGCGTAGAGCATACTCTCGGCAAGCGACGTGAACCCCACGAGGGTCCCTGCAAGTACCACGGATATCATGAGCATCATCAAGAGAAAGCCCATTGCGATAGATACCCATTTGACCGCGTCTGTCTGCGGCTTTCCTATCATCTAGGACCACCATGAAAAGGGCGCGGGGAAGACGTTTCCGAAAGATTCCACGTTCAGGTTGTTGTATGGGATTAGCACTACCAGTACGACGAATGTCGCTATGACTACGGCGGGCAGGAGTATCAGGAAGAGTCGGAGGAAGCGTGCGAGCATCTTCCACCAGTCGTACCCGTGTGGATTCGGGTTCAGGCCTGCTTTGCCTATCTGCGGGACGATTCTCGTTTCGAACCCGAGGATGAAGACGAATACTATGAGGAACCATCCTATCAGGTTGGTCAAGGGAACTCCGATAAGGTACACGGAGGGATGCGTCCATCTCCAGAGGCCGGTCGCTACTGCGACGGGGTCTAGGAGAAAGTCAATGTTCAGGCTTATGAGTGCAGTCATTAGGCTTCGCGTTAGCGGGCTTCTTCCGGGCAGTAGAGTGTCTGTGAGGATGTAGGAGCATATTGTCATGACGAACCAGCCGAGTATTATCCATAGGGGAACAACCCCGACCCACACCATGTAGCCTGGGAAGCTGCCTGTTGAGTAGGCGTAGTAGTCGTACCCGCCGTTGAGCACGATGAAGTTCTCGATGATTATTGTCCAGATTGTGGCTCCGACCAAGAGGAGTTGTGTGGTCTGCATACCGAACCGTTTACTGGATGCGTAGAGTGAAATTGCGAAGAGCACGTAGAAGCCTACCTCGATGCCGAGGGCGAAGATGGGTGAGAGGACCATTATCGAAACCCCTCGTCTAGATGACTGGGGCGGTGGAGATCATTATGCCCTGTGGCGTTAGCTCGTAGTAGTATGCTCTGGGGGGAAGCGGGAGCTTGCCGAGCTTGACCACTCTTAGCGTGCCCCGCCTTGCAAAGGTCTCGGCGGCGTGTCTGTTGATTTCGACCACCACGTCGGCGAAACTGACTAGCGCGTTCTGTATTGTTTCGTCGAGGACGTTGGTGTGAAACGTGGCGCAGCCTATTGCTTTCGCGAATCGGGTCGCGTACTTCAGGACCTGGCCGAACTGGAATACTTTCTTAGGCTCCTCCATCAAGAAGAACGGTGTCAAGGAATCCATTACCACTAGCTGTTTCTTCCCCAAGTGTTTGAGGGTGAAGCTTCTGCCCTGCGCTATGAGGTCTGAAAACTTGAACCCGATATCCGCCACCTTTTCAGGCTCCTCGGAAGGATACGCTTCTGCGAGCCTTTCGACACCCAGGGCAAACATGTCGATGAGGGCCAGCTTTCCCTCCTCGAGGGCCTCTTCCACGCCGGGACCCAGGGACACGAGGCTTTCCCTCAAGTCATCGGCGGACTCGTCAATCGAATAGTATAGGACGCGGAAGTCTTTCCGGAGCATGTTCACTGCGATCTGTTTTGCGAATAGTGATTTTCCGCTTCCCATGTTTCCGATCAGGCCTACGGCTGAGGGACGCGGGAGGCCTCCGCCGAGTATTGTGTCGAGAACGTTAATCCCGGTCGGTTCCAGCAGGGTCATTTGTCCGAACGGAAAGCTGGCTCTACCGGCAATTTAAGGCACGTTATACCTTACTGTGAATGAAGGGGTAGCTTTCGATTTCTGACGCGCAGGGTTTGTGGCGACAATTCTGAAAGGGTGAATCTAGCGTGAAGAGTTCCGGACACGAAGAGGAGGATTCTGGGACCAGAATCGGCATAGATATCGGCGGAACCTTCACCGACCTAGTCGCTCACGATGGTTTTGGGAAAGTGTGGAGGGTCAAGGTCCCCACGACCCCGGCGAACCCTGCCGTGGGCGCGTTGGAGTCTGTTGAAAAATTCCTTCAGAAAAGCGGGGTCGCCCCCCATGGTATCAGAGCAGTAGTCCACGCGACGACCCTAGCGTCGAACACGCTTCTCCAGGGCAGGGATACTAAGACCGGGCTGATAACGACCGAGGGCTTTCGTGACGTTCTTGAGATTGGCCGCCAGAACCGGCCCGAACTGTACAACCTCCAAGTAGAACGACTGCCCCCCCTGGTTCCCAGGCGCCATCGTTTCGAGATCCCTGAGAGAACCGGCCACGATGGGAAAATTCTCCACCCCATCGACCGACCCCAAGTCCGGAAGGTAGCTAGGAAACTTCGACGGTTGAAGATGAAGAGTGTAGCAATCTGTTTCCTGCATTCCTACGCGAACCCGCGGCACGAGAGGGCTGCCACGGAGATCGTTCGAGACGAGCTTCCCCTGGCCCATGTTTCCGTCTCATCGGAACTACTTCCAGAGTTTCGCGAGTACGAGAGGACGAGCACGACGGTTGTGAACGCCGTCCTCCAACCCGTGATTTCGAAATATCTTGCGGACCTGAAAGAGGGATTGGTAAAGCTGCGAGTGCGTGCTCCGCTTTTCGTCATGCAGTCAAACAGCGGAACAATCCTCTCACGTCAGGCGGCCCGCGAGCCCGCTCGAATCATCGAGTCGGGACCAGTGGCCGGCGCAGTGGCATCTCGCTACTATGGCAAACACCTTGGTGGAATCATGTCAATCGATGTTGGCGGGACCACGTCCAAAGCCGGAGTCTGGTCGAGCGACAGGTTCGCAGTTACAACTGACTATGAAGTGGGTGGGCGACTGCATGGTGTCAGAACGCTCGAGGGTTCAGGATACCCGGTTCGTTTTCCTTTCGTTGACCTCGTAGAGGTTGGGACGGGAGGCGGAAGCTACGCGGCTGTCGACGAGGCCGGTGTAATGCATGTGGGGCCTGAGAGTGCTGGCGCGTCGCCCGGGCCCGCGTGCTATGGAAATGGTGGGACAAGGCCGACAGTGACAGATGCCAACCTGGTTCTTGGAAGGTTGAACCCCGAACATCTTCTCGGAGGAGAGTTGGAACTCAACGGGGAACTCGCGGAGAAGGCTCTGAGGGAGCATGTTGCCCAGCCGATGAAGACCTCGGTCTCGGACGCTGCGGTAGGAGTATTGAGGGTGGCGATCGCCAACATGGCGAGAGCCCTAACGGTAGCGAGTGTCGAGAGGGGACACGACCCGCGAGACATGGCGCTTGTCGCGTTTGGGGGCGCTGGCCCGATGCATGCTTGCGAGATCGCGCTGCAGATGGGAATACCGAGTGTCGTCGTCCCACCCGGAGCCGGCCTCCTGTCGAGCCTGGGGCTTCTGCTCTCTGAGCCCCTGCACGATTTTGTCAGGACAATGCTGGGACCCGCGGACCAGGCTAGCGTGTCTTCAATCGAGTCCGGTTTTCGTTCAATGGAGCGGAAGGGTAGAACGCTTCTGCGAGCCGAACGAGTTCGGGAGAGCGTCATGGTTTTTGAGAGGTCCTTCGACATGCGCTACCGAGGACAGGCCTACGAGCTGTCGGTTAGGGTTCCAGAGAAGACTGTTGACCGTGGACTGGTCCAGGAAGCTGTACGTTCCTTTCACCGTATCCACAGGGAAATGTATGGATATTCTGACTCCGAGCTCGAGGTGGAAGTTGTTAACCTCAGGGTTTACTGCAGGGGTACCTTTAGGCCGCTCGAGCTGGAGGTTGGGAGGCCTGTTGGGAGACGTGTTTTGCCGGTGACACGCCGAGGAGTGTTCCTCGGTGGCAAATTTGTAGACGACTGTCCCGTTTTCGACCGGCGGGAGATGGGACCCGGGTTGAAAGGTAAGGGTCCTTGTGTGGTTGAGGACTACGACTCGACTCTGATTATTCCTTCAGGATGCTCCTACGAGGTCGACCGGAAAGAGTCTTTCAGAATAGCCGTGTCTTCATGAGCCGGGCCTGGGTCAAGAATCTGTAACCGGGACGAGAGGGGGCCGGTACCAGTATGGACAAGTGCGATTGGTTGTGGATTGTTTTGACACTCAAAGAGTGTATGAAAAAAATGACCGACACATCAAACAGTCAATGGGGCGCTTTCACTCCAGTCATGCCGGCTTTCGTTCGACTGATAGCGAGCGTCGTCGTTCTGCTGGTCGTTAACGTCGTTGTACTAGGCTTTCCGGGAATCAACACGAACATAACGGGGACATCCGTATCCATTGCAAGCCTTACAGTCTTCTGTATCGGCCTGTTCGTGGCATTCATCGTCCTCAAATTCGGCACACAGCTGGCCACCGCGGCCTCGACCGCGTACAAGGCATACCGGACTTGGATACCGTTGCTGGCGTTCTTCTTCCAAATCGTGGCCATAGGAATACTGTACGCAGTGACCAACCCTCTCGCAACTCCTTACTTCACAAGCACACCGTGGGCGATTCCGCTAATCTTCCTGCTGCTCGCACTACTCCCAACACTAAGAATGCTCACAACGTTCGTCAAGGCTTTCGAAGGACCGGCCCACAGTACAAGGCACAACCCGCAAGACTAACCAGTCCCAACCTAACCAGGCCCCAGAACCCTCTAAAGACCCAGACCGGCGTTTTTAGGCCGGCGTCAGAACCCTTCTCTTTCTTCTATGAAAGAAGACCACAGCCCCCAGAATGGCGACAACGGGAACGGCAACACTTGCAACGAAGACAGTTAGGACAAGTGGGTTCAACGCTGGGCTGCGTAAAGGTTCTGGCTGGACCAGCTGTAGAGCTACGCTAGCCCAGCCAGTGTCTAGGGCATTTGACTGAGCTGAGAGACGACTGCCATCCGCGAACCCTCCATCGGTGTTCTGGTTGGAGATTATGAAAGGGATCAACCTAGAGGCCTCTGCCTTCTTCCCATAGGCGTCTAGCGCTAGGGCAGTGAGAGAAGCTGCGTACACGTGGCCTCCCACGTCGCTTCCCGTAAAGTTCTCAGACACAGAATTGCCTAAGAAATCAAGCCCTCTTTCCAACCGTGTATCACTCGTTTCAACAAATGCTGCTCCTAGTGCGAGGACTGAGAGGGCTGTCAAGCTTACAGATTCCGGGGCGTGAGAATAGATGGGGTCAGAAGCTACCGTTTCAGTAAGATTGAAGCTGCCGTCAGGATTCTGCAGCGAAAATAGATAGCCAACCGCAAGTTGCTGAGCTGAGAAATTCATAGCCCCTGCCTGAGCAAGTCCCCAGAGAGCCATCGCGGTATCCACACTACTCGTCACCCCCTCTCCCGCGGTGGAATCGTAGTATCCTCTGAACCCCCCGTTTGGCGCTTGAAATTGTGAGAGTCGGTATGAGACCCCTGTCAGGTTGACCCGGGCTAGATTATGGCTGGCGGCAATGCTCCCTAGCATTGCACCCGGAACGTCGGCTTCGCCATACTCGCCCCAGAACCATGAGGCGGAGCTGTTCAACTGCTCTGCTAGCAGTAAATACGACAGGGCTGCCTTCTGGGACTGGGAGTTGTTCAGCCACAGAGCATAAGCTGCGGCCGCTGTCCAGTGCTCGAAATAGCTTCCGTACGAACCCGTCGACGACTGGTTTGCGGATAACCATTGGAGCGCTGAGCCAAGTGCTGAGGAGTGTGCCGGTGAATGGGCTGCCTGTGCCTGAGAGCGCGCGCCAAGAAACGCTCCAAGAACCATTACGGAGACGAACAAGAGCGCGAATGCTATCAACCGCCGGGAAGCGGGCAAAGTTACCCGCCTGTAACGAAGCCTTCAATTTAAGACTTCAAGACGCTCAAAGTCCAGTTTGAACTCAGAAAGGCATACTCGCTTGTCAAAGCTTGACCCTGTGACCTTCGAGATTGTCAAGAATTCGCTAGTCTCTCTTGCTGAAGAGATGGGTGTAGTTCTTCGCCGGTCGGGTTTTTCGGCAAACATCAAGGAGCGAAGAGACTTCTCATGCGCCCTCTTCGATGCTGAAGGCCGGCTAGTCGCACAGGCCGAGCATATTCCAGTACACCTGGGAGCGATGCCCCACTCCGTCAAAACGGTTCTTCAGGAGTATGAAGATGACATTGCGGAGGGAGATGGGTTCATTCTCAACGACCCTTTCCGCGGAGGAACACATCTGCCCGACATTACCATGGTATCACCGATATTTTACCGCGGAGAACGTGTCGGGTTCGCAGCGAACCGTGCCCACCATTCCGACGTGGGAGGTGGAACACCTGGGAGCATGTCGGCACTATCGACAGATGTCTTCCAGGAAGGAATCAGAATCCCCCCAGTCAAGCTAGCGGACAAGGGCCGAGTCAACAGTCAACTGCTAGATCTCATTCTGTCAAACGTCAGGACCCCGAGAGAACGGCTCGGCGACCTTCGGGCACAGCAAGCGGCCAACAGCGTCGGGACGAAACGTTTCGCCGAACTAGTCGGGAAGATGGGCATCCGAACGGTTCTCACCGGAATGAGCCAGCTGATGGACTACTCCTCACGCCTCATGCTAAGGGAGATTCGAAAGATCCCCAGCGGATCCTCCAGAGCCGTTGACTATCTCGATAACGATGGTTTTGACGCCGCCAACATTCCAATCAAGGTCAAGCTTACCGTTGGAAACGGGAAGCTAGTTTTCGATTTCACAGGGTCGAGCAAACAGGTCAAGGGTCCTGTGAACGCTGTCTACAGCATCACTCTCTCGGCAGTCTACTACGTTGTGCGTTGCGTGACGGACCCGAACATAGCCCCGAATGAAGGATGCTTCCGGCCCATCGAAGTGATCGCGCCTCAAGGGACAATCGTCAACGCGCAACCTCCGGCACCTGTGGCAGGTGGAAACGTAGAGACCTCTCAGCGGATCGTGGATGTGGCGTTGAAGGCCTTTGGGTCCATCGTCCCGGAACGTGTGTGCGCCGCATGCCAGGGAACCATGAACAACGTTACGATTGGAGGGACGGACCCCAAGACTGGCCGATACTTCACCTACTACGAAACCATAGCAGGCGGTTTCGGCGGCAGGTATCAGAGGGATGGTATTGACGGGGTTCATAGCCACATGACGAACACGCTGAACACGCCAGTTGAAGCGCTAGAGGCGGGGTTTCCGCTGCGGGTGCGCCGGTACGAGCTGGTCCCAGGCTCTGGCGGGCGCGGAAGGTTCAGAGGAGGACTAGGAGTCAGGAGAGAACTGGAGGTTCTCTCGGACGAAGCCACAGTCTCCCTGCTTGGAGACAGGCAGACAACATCGCCTTGGGGTTTTCAGGGCGGAAAGGCGGGTGCTTCTGGCCAGTATTCTCTTCTCCGCAAAGATGGCCCTGCCGAGCGTCTTGCTTCCAAGTCCACAACGAGAATGCGAAGATGCGATGTCCTGAGCGTTTCTACGCCGGGGGGCGGGGGCTACGGCCCACCAAGTCGAAGAGCGGCCCAGCTGGAAATGTCTGACAGGCTCGACGCCAAGTTGTGAATTATTGCTATGAGGAGCACCTAGATACTTTGAGGGCTCCCGGCACGGGCGGGTCCCAGGTAGCTGGGTTTGTCGAAGGTGGCGTTTGGTAGTACCAGGCGAACGCGTCACCGTCTTTCATCTTGATAAGGTCGGCTCCAACCGGAGAGGTGGCCCAGGCAGTGTCCTTCTGGCAGAAGACCCAGAGAGTCCAGTAGTCATATGGTCCCGAACTCTTGACCCCATCAAGCCCGGTGACATAGTGCTGGCCCGAAACTGACGTAGTGGGAGAAGTTTCGGTCTGCGCGATTGTAGTTGTAAGCTTGTAGAAGCTCCAGTCTGAGGGCACGTCTGTCTGATTACGCCATCTGCTGGTGCCGTTTCCATAGTTGAACAGCGTATTGACCGGGATGCGTTCTTGAGCAGGCGCAGCGCCGAACAGGTTCTGAAGCTGGTACATGGCTGCGACTTGGGCCGTTACGACGATTACGATTATGGCTGCGAGTCCCACATAGAATAACGGATTTCTTGAGGGCGGGGCTGAACTCATCACTAGGGACTCGTCTCGGTCAGTTGTGTCAATCTGAAGCGTTTAGCCGCGACTATCGCGGCGGGAGCGGCCGTTGAAAATAGGACAAGGTTGCTGATTTCGTGGACCAGCGCGAAGGGAGCTCCTGTGATTAGGCCAACAATCAGCGCGTCGTAGGGTGAAGTGGTTAAGAAGAGCCAGCTTGCGAAGTTAGTGAGAACGTCGTAGGCTAGCGTTGCCAGGAGACCAACGGTCCCGAACACCAGGCTGAACCCTCTCTGGAAGCGTTCGCTCTCGAGAAGGTCCTGAGCGATTGTAGTCTTTCGTAGCCCTGCGCCTGCTAGCGCGTAGAAGCATTCCCCGGTTATGAGGAAGGATAGGAGTATGAGATCTGCTGAGCCCTGTGGGTTGATGAACCCATAGACGGCCCAGGTTGACGCTCCGACAGCCACACCAACCTTGAGCCCGAAGAGAAAAGCTGCCAGGAATACAAGGGCGTCCATTATCTTGACGTTCGGGATGCCTATGAGAGCGTAGTTTGTGGCAAGAGCCAACGCGGCGAACACCGCGACAATAGCAATCCTTACGATAACAGGTGGGGGAACATGGTCTGGCATGGGACAGCGGGCAAAGTTACCCGCATCGGATATAACGATTACTACCCGAGAGAAGTCATGGAGGCGAGCGTGCCTTAAGGGTGAGCCTGTTTCCAAACTTTCGTATTGGACTTGCCTTTCGAATCGACGAGGGTTTCAAACGAAGCCCTGGTATTCTTCAGTTCTTTCAGCCTGCCTGTGCAATTGGCGCCGAAGACCCATGTCCCCTTGACCTTTTCCGAGAAGTCCGGCCCACCGCCAGCCACGCCGCTTATCTTGTAGGGGGCTCTTCCACCTTGTGAAAAGA
>Ga0209341_10002548_pt1 | contig 17272 bp, 15 predicted proteins | sample RifCSP13_2_FD_184020 | JGI IMG/M metagenome (GOLD analysis project Ga0209341, IMG submission 184020) | Soil microbial communities from Rifle, Colorado - Rifle CSP2_sed 13_2 (SPAdes) (version 2) | ecosystem: Environmental > Terrestrial > Deep subsurface > Rock core/Sediment | place: Rifle... | reverse complement strand
CATATAGACCGAGGGGATCTCCTCGGTCCCGATCTCGAACAGCAGCTCCTTTGCCGTCGCCATCCGTATCTCCGTTCATGGCTGATGGTTCAGGGTTCGTGGTAGACCCGAAAAACGCCATCGAGCTTCTTGCCGTGAACCATGAACCGTGAACCCTGAACTACTTCTGCCCGCCCTTCTTCAGCAGCGGATACCCCATCTCCTCGCGTTGCCTGAGATAGGCCTCGGCAACGCGGCGGGCCATATTCCGGACGCGTCCGATGAGGGCCTGGCGCTCGGTCACACTGATCGCCCCCCGGGCATCCAGGATGTTAAACGTGTGAGAACACTTCAGGCAGAAATCGTAGGCGGGGAGGACGAGCCCCTTTTCGATGAGTCGCAGCGACTCCGCCTCGTAGAGATCAAACAGCTTGTACTGGAGCTGGATGTCCGCCTCGTCGAAGTTGTGGATCGACCACTCCACCTCTCCCTTGTGGTGGACATCGCCGTAGGTCACGCCCTTGACCCACTTCAGGTCGAAGACGTTCTCGACGCCCTGCAGGTACATAGCGATCCGCTCGATGCCGTAGGTCAGCTCGCCGGAGACCGGTTTGAGGTCCACCCCTCCCGCCTGCTGGAAGTAGGTGAACTGCGTGATCTCCATCCCGTCCAGCCAGACCTCCCATCCCAGCCCCCACGCCCCGAGGGTGGGGGACTCCCAGTCATCCTCCACGAACCGGATGTCGTGCTTGAGGGGATCGATGCCCAGATACCGGAGGCTGTCGAGATAGATCTCCTGGATGTCGTCGGGGGAGGGTTTGAGGATCACCTGAAACTGGTAGTAGTGCTGAAGCCGGTTGGGGTTTTCTCCATACCGGCCATCGGTGGGACGCCTGGAGGGCTCCACATAGGCGACATTCCATGGCTCGGGGCCCAGCACCCGGAGGAAGGTGGCCGGGTTGCTGGTCCCTGCCCCCACCTCGATATCGTACGGCTCCTGGATGACGCAACCCTTCCTGGCAAAGAATTCCTCCAGTCCAATGACGACGTCCTGATAGTATATCCTCATCCCCCCAAATCCCTCCAAATAGGCGTCAATTCACCGGAAAAGTGCGGGATTGAGCTTACTCAAGACGGGGATGAGGTGTCAAGGAAAAAGCCCGAAATACCTGCAAGGAAGCGGGCTGAGCGGATCCTTCGCCCCAGCTTGAACTCCAGGAAGGTCTGCAGGAGTGACCGAAGCTCGTCCGACAGCTTGGCGTCCGGGCTGAAACGGTCCGAGGCCATTTCCCCCAGGGCTATGCGAAGAAACTGACGCGCCGCTGGTGACACAGCCATACTCTCTAAGGCCTCCGCCCGACAGGCGGGACAGAGGAGACCGCCTTCATTGAGCCCGAAGCTCTGATGTCCCTCGGGGAGCGTTCCTCGACACTTGACACATCTGTAGAGTTCAGGGAGATAGCCGAGGATCTTGAGGAGTCGAATCTCGAAGGCCCGAAGGAGAAGGGAGAACTCCTTCCCGGTATTGAGCCCCCCCAGCGTTCCGACGATCAGGGCAAAAAGCTCGTCGCTTCCCTCCCCCTCCACCCCGGCGACTCCGGCGAGTTCGGCCACCTCCGAGGCGGCCGCGAGGAGCTCCAGGGAGCTGCGGAGCGCATGGAAGGGTTGGCGGATGGCAAATTCGTTCAGGCGGTGCAGATCGCTCTGTGATCGCTCGAAATAGACCAGGCAGCCATGCGTAAAAAGCTCAAGGCTTCCACCGAACCGACTCCGAATTCGTCTCGCGCCGGCGGCTACCGCCCTGACCTTGCCGTAGCTTCGGGTGTAAAAGACGACGATCCGGTCGGCCTCCCCGAGATTGTGTCCCCCGATAACGACGGCCTCGCTCGATTTCAGTCCCATCTCGAGACTCTACTGTACTTGAAGTCTCCGCTCCCCACAATCTCCCGCCCTCTGTACTCTCTGTACCTTCTGTACTGTCTTGTAGTTACGCCCTTTCGAGGCGGTCTCGGGCGATGCCGAAGGCGGCTAAGGTGTTGGGAAGCCCGATGAGCCCCGTGGCCACCAGGATCGCCTGATAGATCTCTTCGAGACTGGCCCCGACATCCCTTGCCCGGTCAATATGGGCGATGAGTCCTCCTTCCCGTCTCAAGGCGGCCGAGATCCCTACCTTGATCAACTCCCGTTCCCGAGCAGTCAAGGGTCCCTGATCGTCGCAGGCGTCACGGAGCTTCACATACGCCTTCCACACCTCCGGAAATCGTTGCTGAAAGTGTCTGACAAGCTGCGGTTGCTGCCTCTGGCCTTTTGCCATCGCCCCATCCCCCCTTCACCCATCCCGGTCTCTCTTTTCACGATTCCGCGAGGATACTGCGGGAAAAAAGCACGGAAGTCAATGCGTCACCGCAATGAGGTTGAACACCGTGGGGAGATTACTTCTCAGGTGGGCCTTTCACCTGTCTCTGGGAAGGTCTGGGGTTCTCTTTTGCTTCCGGTGTAGCCGGCCCTTGTCGGAAAACCGACTCGGAGATGTCCGAGACGGCTTTACCCAGTTCTTCGAGGGAACGGTGGCTGATTTGCCCCAGGGCAACTGCTTCTGTCAGGCCCTCGGTCCAGCGCCTTGTCCCCTCCTCCCAGAACCGCTGGAGGTCACTGAGGCGATTCTCCACCTCTTTCGTCCATGCCTGAAAACCCTTCTGCCCTTCCTCCTGCCTGGCGAAGAGCCGTTGGATCGTCTCGTCTACGCTCCTCCGCCACTTTTCCTGAAGCGTGACGACCCTCTCCACCCCTTCCAGGTAGCCTCTCATGGCTTCGATCTGGACCCGCATCGTGGTAATCCCTTCGGCGATCCGGTGGAGATCCTCGGCGGTAGGCAGGTTCATCGCCTTCAGGCCGGCCTGGATGTTCTGGTGGAGCTGCTCTTGGAGAACGGTCGAGCCCGCGACGGCCTTCCCCAAACCGGTGGCGAACGCGGGGCCTTTGAGCATCATCTCAAATCCTTCCCACATCATCTTCTGCCACAGGGCGATCATCTCGCCGAACGGCACCTGCGCCTTCTCCTCACCCATCGTGCCCCCCTCCCCCCTCGGCACAATCAGCCGTTACCCCAGCAACCTTCGAAGCTATAGCCTCTCTAACCCGAGGATGCCCCCTTGTCAAGAGTCTGAGAGACAGTGGAGGCATAACATCCTAAGAGCGCTGGAACTGCACCTGGGTCGATATCCCTCCCCGTGACCGCCCCCCAGGATAGGGCGAAGTTCATTCGGAAGGGGTCTGGAAACGATAGTGGAGAGGATTTGGGACGACAGGTAAGCTCGCCACAGCAGGAAATAGGAGCACCCGGACTCCCGTGACTCCCCACTCGGTAACTCGGGGCTGGCCGTCGAGTTCGAAGCGAGCACGAACGGTCCAAAAGTATTTCGTGGAGGGCTTCAAAGGGCTTTCGATCTTGTGGCTAGGCTCCGGAACTCCTCGCCGCAAATATACAAGTTGCCACGGGTACTCCACCGGGTACTCTTCATCCGCTTGCCAAATCTTCAGATCATACGTCACATTACGAATCCGCTCTAGGAGTCCCTCGCGATCCAACTCGTGATCCTGGGGCCTGGGAAATGACTCCCAGCGCAACGTGGGTCGCAGGGAATCTACTTTGACAAAGGGGACTTTTGCACTAAAGCTGTCCCACAGAGCTTCTGGGTATTCAGGTCGAAGACCGCGGACAGCTATAGGTTGCGTGCATCCGACCATGGGGCTCAACACAGCGAGCCAGAGAGGAATCGACCTGAGGATGGAGCATCGTAAACCACGTCTGGCGGTTGCGAGTGCTTTGCACACGTTTCACTGCCCCAATTGTAACGACAAGGAGCCATCCTGATTGGGACCGCTCAAGAACCGCCTTCCCCCATGCTCGCGGAGGCGCAATGTGAACGTCTCAACCCGTGAGCCAGTGTCAAGTTGGAACACAAACTTCCCGTCGACAATCCGAGCCTTGCCGCTAGACCGCGTGGCACCAAACGCCTCGTAAGATCCATCCTCCTTAATATTCAGCGTGAGTGGCCAATCACCGACCGCACTTCTCCTCGTGGCCCCAAATTCAAACCGGCCCAACCATGTCCCCGCGATGTTCGCGAAGGCCCCTAGGGCGGGGGACGGAACAGGAGCGGGCTCAACCTTTTCGAGGGCCGCCGGAGCCTGCTCAGGCTTCGATCGAGACGGTGGTTGTTCACTTTTTGAGGTTGCGGCAGTCGGCTCGACCTTTGCCTCCGTCGCAGTCGAGGGCTCAGCCTCCTTTTGCCTGGGCGGCTCTTCGCCCGACGTCGCTGCAGGCAATGGGATCGCACCCTGACCCTCCCCTACTGATGAAATTGGAGGAATGAGATACAGCAGAAACAGTTCGTCCACGACCTGTTCGGCGAGGCTCTGGTAGGCGCGCTCCAATTCCTCGTGAAGCGGCTGGGCATTGTCGGCTGCCCACTCGACGAATTTGCGCGTGCCACTCCTGTATATCCAAGTGCGAGCATGGAGCTCCATGCCGTCTGTGGCTCGAACGAGGCGGGCGTGTGCATTCATGATCAGCGAAAGCGGCGGGTTGATGCCCCCTCCTGGCAACCCCAATTTCTCCACACCGATTTCAAGGACCGTATCAACCCCCTGGGACGCCACAAACGAATACTCCACGGCCCCTCCAGGGGCAGTTGGGCCATGTTCCGGAACAAGAACAAGGACGTGGCGGGTTTGGTCCCGGGCCACCTGAAGGACGCGATCCCGGAAGGTTTCCTGAATCTTCAGATCAGCCAGGGCTTTCTTAAAGGTAGCCTCAGCCGCCTCCACCTTCTCTGCAGATTCCGCCGCTATCGCGCCATAAATCGCTCCGCCCATCGCAAACACAGGAGAAAGTAGCAATACTACCGCACCTCCGTATCCACCGCCCTGGGCTGCTCCCTGGATTGAACCGAAAAAGCCTGCCGCCGCCCCCTTTCCCGCACCAGACCACTTCCCACTCGTGGGCGCCTCGAGGTGAGCCTCTGGGCTAAAGCGGGCCGTTGCCACCCCGATAGTCCCGAGGTTCGCCCTGACCTGTTCAGAGAGCAGTGGCGGCGGAGGCTTCGGAGCAGTCGCGCACCCCCACTGCCCGATGAGAAACACCAGCGACAACCAGATAAAGACCCAATTTCGTCTCACGAGGATCATATGATCAGGGCCCCCACCAATAATGAGAGTGAGTGTCAGACTTGCGTAGCACACCAATAGCGCAGTCATTCAACTTCGGCAAGTCCGATACCTAATTGTTCACGCTGATGTTCAGACTTTAGCGCCCTTTGGCTTTAATCCCCATCTGATGATAGAGAAGATACGCAACATAAAAGATGCCAATGACACTTCCGAGAAATAGCCAGAGAGCTACCGTTACGTACGTCTGCAGGACGTACAATGCTCCCAACATACCCAGAAGGAACATGGCGGCTATCAGTATTGGTCTTAATCCAAGCATGTTCGGCTTCTTTTCAGGTTTTAACCTGCTCTTTCTGTTGTACGGCGAGCTCAAAGGCTTTCAATACATCGGGATCACGGGAAAAATTCCTGACAAACTCTGCGAGTGCACCATTCAACGCGCTTTGAAAGGCCCCATCAAGAGCGATCTGCCAGCTTTCGCGAAAGGCGCCGTTAATTGGTTTTAATGCAACGATCGAATCATTTCGCGGACTGTGAATCGTAATATCTGTGTCTATTGCCGCGATCATCTCAACATCAAAAAAATGTATCCTTCCGTCGCTCCAGTATCTCTTCAGACGTACAGAAATGATCAGATCTAAGGGGAGTTCGTTCATATTGACTACCTTATGGCCATTGTTCTCCAATTCGTTCTTTAGTGCATCGTGAAGTACCACTGTTACTTCCTTATTCGACTTTACCTTGGCTGTCACCATGCCCAAATTGTTTTTCTTGTCTCCCACTCGATCTCTCTTGTCTACCTCCCTTTGATCCTCTACCTGCAGACCAATTGTCATTGGCTTAAACGTGCTGAGTGGGCTTTTCTTTGCAGGTTCCGGCACGTAGGCAAGATCCAACTGTGCTGTTGCGAAGGCACAACCTGACAGGATGAAAACCGAGGAAAGCGCAATCCCAAATAGCCTCTTTGCTGTCAGGCTCATAAGGCACCTCCAGAACGGTTTACGCTATGGAAAAACGATGTAATTCACAATCCTGCCTGAAAGCGTATCTATCGACCGTGAGATAGCATCTTTGAGTAAGCTCCCACGAGACCGGAAATCCCCCAATGGGTGGCACTTCCCATCAAGATAAAGTTCATTCCGCTCCCAGACGGTGCTGCCCTGTTCGACTACATACATCTTTCCGTGGACACTAAATCCAACCTGGACCTGTTCCCCCGGGCGAGGGCCCAGGCATAGGCGCAAGCCCCACTCCTTAAGAGTCACCTCAAGGATCCCATCTAATCCCGTTTCTCTCTGTAAATTCCGATCTTCCACATTAATCCCTGCAACAGGGTTAAAGACCTTTGTTGCTTGTATGTACTGATACAATTTCTCCTCCATAAGTTTCTGGGGATCATAGTCGCCTAGTATGGGTTTGAGCTCCTCTTCGAGCCTTGTGTCGGCAGATGATCGTACCCCTGCTTCAATGCCAGCTCCGACCAGCCCAAGTACGGCCGCACCAACATTAGTCCCCTCCTCTCTTGACAGCCTTACAGAAAAACTTTCTTCCTTTTTGACAAGTATGCCAATCTTCTTAATCTTTGCGAGATTGGGTTGGGTGAGGGAAATTCTCGTGCCAGTTGTGGGCGTGCAGGAAGAAAGAAGGAATCCAATTAAGAGAAAAGTCAGCCAAGAGCAATAGTGTTCCAGGTCACTGCGGTTACTCAACATTGTACGTCGCTTATCTCCCACTATCGGTGCACACTTTTCTCCTGTTTTTCCGGGGCAAGACCTTCGCGTCTCTTCGGGAGGAGTTTCAGCAAAACGGCAGCTCGGGCCGTGCTCCACCCGCAACGGCGTCTAAGTGTTTGGTGCGCCTTGTGCCCGGGGGCTGAGCTGGAGTCTCAGGCTTGCGGAATTTGCACGCCACGAATTGCCCGCGTATTTTCGGCGCCCACTTCACCGGGAGCTTATTTCCACCATGCAAAGGGCCTCGCGGACGTCCTTGACTGTTTCCTCTCTGCTTACAGGCACCGGCTTGGGAGTCGGAGCATCGAAGAGAGCACGTGCGTAGTCCGCCTTAATAGCCCAGTTAACATTCTGCGGCAGAGCTCCCGTAGCAGATAGGAAGGCTTGCACACCCGCCGTCGAGCTAACAACGCCTACCACTCTCCCGTGTTCATTGATAAGTGGGCCGCCAGAGTTTCCGGGCTGAACCGGAACCGACACCTGCAGGAGCCCTGCCTCACCTCCGGGGCCTGAGAGAGCGCTAATGGACCCCTCAGTGAATTTCGGCTCTTGGCCGAGTAGATCCGGCGCAGGATATCCCATCGTAAAGACCCGCTCGCCCACCCGAACAGACTCACCCGGAGCCAAGGACAAGGAAAGGTAATGCGGCGTGCGGAGATCGATGCGAAGGATTGCAAGATCCCTCTTGGCGTTAAACGTCTGGAGCTTCGCTTCTGTGGCGGTTCCGTCTGCCAAGTGAACACGGATAGACTTCGCGTCTTTAACGACGTGGTACGCTGTCAACAGGGTCCCGTTCTGACTCACCGCGAAGCAAGTTCCATTGGTTGCTTTAGTCACCGGTGGAATCTGAGGAACACCAGCAACTGCTGGCCTGTCGGGAGCCCCTTCGTCTTCCTTTTTCTCTGCCGGCAGCGATACAACTGATGCCGGACCTATGGAAATCACACGGTCATCAGGCCCATAGGCGATTGTGATTCGATGCTTCGTGCCCTGTAATGCCTCGATGGGTGTACCTGCAAGCTCCCACAAACCGATGGTCAGGACGTCCAAAATGCCCCAGGCAATAGCGCGTCCCGTGCTCGGTTCGTTGCCAAGCTCGTATTCGTACATATCGGTGCGCTTGCCGTCGGCGTGCGTCACAGAGGAGATTGGACCTCCCAGCTGTAGCTCAACCTCTCCGCGAGGTGAGCCAGCACGTATCGCCCCCAAGCTGGGATCCGGCTTTCCGCTCAGCGCCATGCCGACAGAGCACCCTGCTAGTCCCAAGGATAACCAAACAACCACTGCCGAAACCGCCATTCGCCTAATCATGATCGAATCCCTCCTGATTCAAAAATAAAACGCCCGCTCGGGCCATGCTCCGCCCGAGAGGGCGTCTGGATGTTTGGTGTGCCGTCGATTGTGCCGCAGGTGGGCTAAGAATTACTATGCCTACCCCGGGTCCATACTGCTACTGCCTGCGGGAAGCTAACCGCTCCCCGCCTCACAATGGCCACCCACGCGACAACCAAAGGGTCCCCAGGAGTACCTTACTTATAAGGCCATGGGCATATCCGCTGTCAAGCCCAAAATATTCCTCGAAATGGCGTTCGGGTGCTCTTGTTGCCGCTAAGCGGGAACGCCGAACACCTGGACTTCGCCCACAGCCCGACGGTGGCAGCGGGCGTGGACGGCGGAATCGCGCAGGGGACGCGGAAACCAGCTTGACAGAAAGGCCCTGATCCAAGATTATCGGCGGGCCGCTGTAGCCCGTGGTTGGCCTTCTTCGCTTGCAGCCTCGGCCGTGCCAGGATGAGGGAGGGTCTATGACGCGGGTCACTACGCCATTGGCTTGGCGCGGTCTGAACCGCTGTCGGTTGTGGTGTGGAGCCATCCTCTTATTCCTGGGGCTCGGGGCTGCGGCTGTCGATGCCGGCCCGCTCGACACCGAGGACACCAAGACTTTGGACCCCGGGCAGGTCGAGCTAGAGCTGCAGGGCGACTACGAGAAGAGCCCGGACGAGAAAGTATGGTCTCTCACCACCACGCTGAACATTGGCGTCCTGCCGGGGCTCGAGGTGGACGTGGATGCGCCGTTCGTCCTTCTCGATCCGGAGGACGATAGCACACGCGGGGGGGTGGGCGATGTGGAGCTCACGACCAAGTACCGGCTCCTCGATGAGACTGAACGCCGGCCAGCCTTCATGGGCGCTGTTGTCTTGAGACTGCCCACAGGCGACGAAAATCGCGAACTTGGAGAGAAAGGCGTTGACGTGCAGCCCCTCGCCATCGTCAGCAAGACCTTTGGTCCCCTCATCCTGACGCTGAATGGCGGGTATACATTCGTCACGCGCGATAGGGACCTCGATTTCTGGGTGGTCACGGGCTCCTTCGAATATGAGATCACACATGCATGGTCGCTCGTGGGAGAGGTCGTGAGCGAGCTGAGCGCGCAACAGAGGGGTGACGTCCTCGTGCTCCGGGCCGGCACGGTGCTCGCGATTACCGAGGGAATCGAGGTGTACACAGCCGTGGGGTTCGGACTGACCAGGGACAGCCCGGATGTCACTGTGAGGCTGGGCGTGGAGATCGCCCTGTTTTGAGCGACCGAGGCCGCCCCCACATTGACTGCTTGTGCCACCTCTGCTACAAAGAAAGTTCATGAGAGCAATCCTCGCCCTATATCGCCCCTACCGGACACTCCTCTTGCTCGGCCTCGTCGCCGGCCTCTGCTCAAGCGCCTTTGGTCTGACCATCCCCTGGATCCTGAAAGAAGCCATCGATCGGCTGCAGGAGCAGCCGGCGGGCTCGACCCTGCTCTTCCTCGCCGGTGCCCTCCTCCTCTTCACGCTGCTTCAGGGTGGCTTCCGCTTCCTCGCCCGGAGAACGATCGTGGGGATCTCCCGTCAGATTGAGTACGACCTGCGCAATCGGCTCTACCGTCAGTGGCTCGACCTGGACGGCGGCTTCTACGATCGGGTCCCCTCCGGAGATCTCATGGCCCGGGCCACCCAGGACATGAGCGCGCTGCGGTCGCTCTTGGGCGCGGGACCGCTGCACCTCTCTGCCACCGTCATCCTGGGGATCTCTGCTGTAGCGTTGATGGCCCGTCTCAACCCATGGCTGACGCTGTACGCCCTGACCCCCTTTCCCGTGCTCCTCTGGGCCCTCAGCATGCTCCGTCACCGGATGGAGACGGGACTCCACCGGGCTCAGGCCCGCTACCAGGAGCTCTGCGGCCAAGTGCAAGAGGCAGTCGCCGGCATGCGCGTCATCAAGACCTATACGTTAGGGAAGGCCATGGTGGCCGCCTTCAGCGACAAGGGAGAACAGTACCTGGCCGAGGAGATGCGCGTAGTGCGGCTTGAAGGTATCTACTATCCCCTGACCGGGCTCGCCGGTGGTATCGGCGTGGTGCTGGCGCTCGGCATCGGCGGCCAGCAGGTCGCGTCTGGCCAGATGACGCTCGGCGAGTTGGTGGCCTTCAACGCCTACCTCGCCATGTTGATGTGGCCCACGATCGCGGCCGCCTGGATCCTGAGCCTATGGCAGCGGGGAAAGGTCGCCTTCGACCGGATCACCGAGACGCTCGCCGAAGAGCCGGCGGTCCGGGAGCATCCGCAGCCGATCCGTCCCAGCACCATCCATGGCGGCATTGAAGCGAAAGACCTCACCTTTCGATACGGAGACGGGAGAGGTCCGTCGGCCCTGTCTCGCCTCTCTTTCTCGATCCCTAACGGGGCCTTCGTGGGATTCGTCGGCCCGAGCGGCGGCGGCAAGAGTACCTTCCTCGGCCTCCTCACCCGCCTCAGGAAGATCCCCGAAGGGCAGCTCTTCTTGGACGGGATCGACCTCACACGGCTTCCCGTATCGGTCCTGAGGCAGAGCATCGGCTATGTCCCCCAAGAGGCCTTTCTTCTCTCGGACACCCTGCGGAACAACGTCGCCCTCGGCCTCGAAGACCCCGAGGAGGCCTCGATTCACCACGCCCTGTTTCTTGCCTGCCTCGAAGACGAGGTGAGGGCTCTCCCCAATGGCCTCGAGACTGTGGTGGGAGAGCGGGGAATCACGCTGTCAGGGGGACAGCGGCAGCGGGTGACCATCGCGCGGGCCGTTGCGCGGGACCCCCGGATCCTGATCCTCGACGACGCACTGTCCAGTGTGGACGCCGAGACCGAGAAGCTGATCCTGGACCGGCTCCGCACCCATTTCGCGGGCCGGACGATTCTCGTCAGCACCCATCGGCTCACGAGCATCGAGCGAGCCGACCTCATTCTCGTCCTGGACCGTGGGCGTCTCGTCGAGCATGGCCCTCACGGCGAGCTGCTGAATCGCGGAGGCCTCTACAGCCATCTATGGGATCGGTATCATCGTCGAGAGGAACTCCAACGCGTTCATGGTTCATAGTTCATGGTTCATGGAATAGGCCAGGGTTCATAGTGACCGCAAAGGCCACGTAGAAAGAGACGGGCGAGGGCCAGCATGGTGGCATTGGCGGACCAACAAGAAGAGGAGACGATCGTCGGACGGGCCTACGACGCCCGGATGATGAAGCGTCTCTCGAAGTATCTGATTCCCTATCGAGCGGTTCTCGCCGGCTCGGGCACCCTGCTCATCCTCGCCTCAGGGATTGAGGCCATCCGCCCCTACCTTCTCAAGGTCGCCATCGACAACTACATCGTCCCGGGTGAGCTGCAGGGGCTGTGGGGTCTCGCTCTGCTGTATCTAGGTATCGTGGCCCTCGACGGCGCGGTCCGGTACGGGCTGCTCTTCCTCACCCAATGGACCGGGGAGCGGATCGTGGCCGATCTGAGGCTCGAGATCTTTCGCCACCTGAACCGCCTCTCCCTCCGCTACTTCGATAGAAATCCGGCGGGCCGGATCTTCACGCGGGTGACCTCGGACGTTGAGAACGTGAAAGAGCTGTTCACCAGCGGTCTCGTCAGCGCCGTAGGCGACCTCCTCACCGCGGGGGCGATCGTGGTGGCGATGCTCTACCTCGACCTGAAACTCTCCCTGATTACCTTCGCCACTCTCCCCGTGCTGATCGCCGTCGTCGTTCTCTTCCAGGAAAAGGCGCGGGGGGCCTACCGCCTCATCCGGCAGAAGCTCAGCCGGTTGAATGCCTTCCTCCAGGAGAGCCTGAACGGGATGGGGGTAATCCAGGCCTTCGGGAAAGAAGGGGCCATGGCCACCCGCTTTGCCCGATTGAACGCCGAGCACCGCGAGGCCACGCTCCAATCTCTTCTCTACTATGCCCTCTTTTATCCGGCGGTCGAGGTGATCGCCGCCGTCGGGCTCGGACTCATCGTCTGGTACGGCGGCGGGCAGGTCGTGCGCGAGGGCATCACCCTGGGTGTCCTCGTCGCTTTCCTCGAATATCTCCAGCGCTTCTTCACCCCCATTAAGGACCTCAGTGAAAAGTACTACATCATGCAGTCAGCGATGGCCTCGTCCGAGCGGATCTTCGAGCTCCTGGACGAGACGCCCGAGCCGGACGGCAACGGGCATCGGGTGAGTGCGCTCCGGGGGGCGATCGAGTTCCGGGACGTCTGGTTTGCCTATCGGCCCGGCGAGTACGTCCTCAAGGGGCTCTCCTTCGCGATTCAGCCGGGCGAGCGAGTGGCCCTCGTCGGCGCCACCGGCGCGGGGAAGAGCACCGTGGTGCAACTGCTCACCCGCCTCTACGAGATCCAGCGCGGCGCCATCCTGGCCGACGGACAAGATATCCGGGAGCTCGACCTGATCGCGCTCCGGCGACGGATCGGCCTGATCCCCCAGGACCCTTTCCTCTTCTCGGAGAGCCTTGGGGTGAACCTTCGGGTGGGTGACGGGGTGGACCACGAAACGGTCACGCGATCTCTCGAGCTTGCGGGCGCCTCGCCGGTGGTCGAGCGCCTCCCGGCCGGGCTCGAGACTCGTCTCACCGAGCGCGGCGCTTCCCTGTCGATGGGAGAGCGTCAGCTCATCGGGCTCGCCCGCGCCCTCGCGTACGCCCCCGACATCCTGATCCTCGACGAGGCGACCTCGAGCGTCGATCCGGCCGCCGAGGCGACGTTCGCGCGCCGGCTCCGAGATCTGGCCGCAGGCAAAACTGTTCTCGTCATTGCCCATCGGCTGCAGAGCGCGGCAGAGGCGGACCGGATCCTGCTCCTTCACCAAGGAGCGTTGGCGGAAGAGGGGACTCACCAGGAGCTCTTGCGCCGGGGGGGCCTCTACGCCCGGCTCTGGCATCTGCAGCACGACGGCCAGCCTTTGTAGACGTCGGCACCACACCCCGGGCGGGGCCACAGTTCATCCCAGGACAGCGCCCATTCATCCTCAGTGCGCACGGCGCGCATGCTCATCTGCCACCCATTCAAGAAATCGGACGACTTCCCCTACACGTCGGACATAGTATTTTGCTTCGGATCTATGATGCTCACCCACTCGAATGGTAATCCCCCTCTTCAACACGCTAAACGCATCCTCATCTGTCTGGTCATCTCCAATGTAGATGGGCAGACACGATGGGCTGGCGAGCTTTTTCATGAACCAGAGGGCAGCGTGACCTTTGGTCCACGGCACATTGGGACGAACCTCAAAGACCCTTTTCCCTTTCACCACACGAATTGTGCCGGAACGGACAAAAGGCATGACATGATTCCAGAATTCTTTTTTCAGGTGGGTAAGCCCGTTTGCCTTTACCAAGCGGTAATGGAGACTCAACGAGAGGCCTTTGTTTTCCGTAATCACCCCGTCGAACTCACGACCGACTTTGCTGAGAATCCGTGTGACTTCGGAGAGGGCCTCTTTCAAGGCCCTTGGAATCTTCACTGTCCGTCGTTTATTGTGCCACCACAACTCCAAACCGTGATTCCCTGCATAGGCGAGATGTCTCAATCCAACCATCCTCTTCAGATCAGCCAGCGCTCGGCCGCTGATGACAGCGAGGGTAACGTTGGATTTCCGTGAAAGCCTTCGAAGCACCAGCTTCGTCTGAGGGCTGAGCCTGGCTTGTCGGGGTGTTGGGGCAATGAGGGTGAGCGTACCGTCGTAGTCAAGGAGGAAAAGCAGGTTTTTCCGTGAGCGAATTTGCTTCTGTATCTCAGGCCATCGGCTCCACAGATAGTGCATACACCCTTGTCATGCCTACGACTTGGCGATAGAGCCTTTTTCGATACGTATTTGGGCAAGTTCTGTAATCAAGTTCGCAGCCCAGCGATAGACGTTTTGCTCTTTGAGGACATGCCGCATCTTGCGCATCCGAGCCTGCTGCTCTTCGGCATCCATTTCCACGGCCGAGCGAATCGCCTCTGCCATCTGCTCAATGTTGTACGGATTGACAATCAGGGCGTCTCGCAACTCTCGTGAAGCTCCCGTAAATCTACTGAGGATCAGCACCCCCTGCTCATCCTCCCGTGCGGCAACGTATTCTTTCGCCACGAGGTTCATCCCGTCGTGTAAAGATGTCACGAGGCAGACATCGGCGGCTTCGTAGAAAGGTGCGATTTCTTCATGGCTATGATGTTTTTTCAAGAGAATGATTGGCTTCCACTCCTCGGTTTGAAAGCGCCAGTTGATTCTGTCACACTCAGCCTCCACCTCTGCGATCAAGTCGTGGTAGTGTTTGATGGATGTCCGACTTGGTGCGCCGAGCTCGACAAAGGTGAATTCATTTAGGTAGGTGGGGTATTTTTCCAAGAAGCGCTCAACGGCCCTCAAACGTTCCAAGATCCCTTTGGTGTAGTCGAGACGGTCCACACCGACCCCCAGAAATCTGGCTTTAACGCCGAGGCCTCCGAGGAGACTTCCCTTGCTGATCGTTGCCGGTGGCTTCATCAACTGTGCCTCACCATGGTCAGGGAATGCGATGCTGATCGGAAATGGTTTCACATACGTGGTCTGCCGTCCTCGCCTGACCGCGAAGTGTTCCCAGACGATGCGGGATTCCAGTGTCCGATCGACGGTATCCAGGAAGTTGTTGCAATGGAACTGGATGTGAAAACCGATGAGGTCTGCCCCCAGCATTCCATGAACAAGCTCTCGTTGCCACGGGCAGATGCTAAAGGACTCGGGATTGGGCCACGGGATGTGCCAGAAGAGGCCGACCCTGGCATCCGGACGTCTTTCTTTGATCAATCTGGGAAGGAGCGCAAAGTGATAATCCTGGACCAGGACGACGGGTTCATCGATGCCCTCGAGCTCTGCTAGAGTGGCTTCTGCGAATTTCGTGTTCACAATTTGATAATACTCCCAATCATCGATACGGAAGATCGGTCGGGTATGGGCGATATGACAGAGGGGCCAGAGACCTTCATTCGAAAATCCGTAGTAGTATCCCTTCTCTTCTCCCTTGGTGAGCCAGACCCTTTTCAGGACATATTGAGGATCCTCGGTGGGCACCCGAAGCTTGTCCTGCTGATCCGCGACCTCGCGGTCTGCATCGCCGCTGCCGTGGGCAATCCACACGCCCCCGCACACCTTCAGAATTGGCTCTAAAGCCGTCACCAAACCGCTTGGAGGAACCACACACTCGATCTGCGTGCCTTTCCTGACATGAATGTACGGCTCGCGGTTCGAGATAACAAAGAGAGATTTCTCGGACAGGAGGGTCCGCACATGCTCTTTGAGCCGTGCTGGAGTCCAGAGAGACTCTGCAGCCTGTCTCAGCCTTGCTTCCTCCTCGGCGGAAGCCCGCGCCGCCAGGACGCTTCTTGCCATCTGGGCGACCTCTTTTGTCAACGGCTCAAACATATCCCCATCAGGGAAGTGAAGTGGTTCGGCGGTCTTATCGGTGCGGAGCCTCTTCATCCACTCCGCCATCTTGGCGATTGACCCGACAATGCTCCAACGGACAACAAAGAGCGTGGTGAGGGAGATCAAGAGCGCCTGGACCAGAAACCCGACGAAGTTGTTTTTCCAGATGCGGGAGAGATGATCCTGGAGGTACGTCGCATCGTAGAAGACGACCAGGGTGCCAGTGACGACAGCTTCGCGGTGGAGGGGAAGGGCATAGAGATACATCCTCGTGTTCCCAATGTGGACAAAACCTCCCGTGCCGCGATCTGCATTCATGGCTTCAGGGATCAACGAGGGTATCGTCGGGAGCTGAGGAGCCAGCGCCGGTGTGATGGCGATGAGATGGTCCTTGGCATCGTACACAGCGACTCCAGCCAGTTTCTCCCGGTTGCCGAACTTTTCGACAATTTGCTGAATGCGTGCGGTCTGAGGCTGCCCCACCAAAGGCTCAATCGTCTCCCGGAGGCTCTCGGCGAGGAGTGAGGTGCGGCGATCGAGATCCCGCCTCAACCCTTCCTTCTCCTGCTGTACCTGCCAAAGAGTGAGCAGAAAGGCAATGGCGCTGACGACGACAATGATTGAGAGGATAATCCGAAACGTGATTCGCACAGGCTCCCCTCACGAACGATAGGTGACAAATGAGTGACTCGTCCCTCGGGAAGGTGTAGTGTACCCTTGCGTCCCTATGGGGTGTCAACTATTTTGCGATCAGGCGTAAGGGATGAGGCGGCGGATAGAGAGTGAACCTGACCCGAGGAGAAAACGGCCGCCCGGGTGGCGGCCGCGGCCAAGGCGAGCGGCTTTCACGCGGTGGCAGCGCTGCGGGGAGGGCTTGAGGCCTGGCGACAGGCAGGCTATCCGATAGAGCCGCGGTAATTTCTCAGGCCGAGGTGATTCTGTTCCACTATGGAACCTTATCGTGGTGGCGAATGCGCACCGCTCCGGTGAACGCTAGCCCCCGGCGATGGCCCCCACGACCAGAAACGGCTCATTCCCCATCGCGACCGCCTCGGGCAGGAGCGCATCCGGCGGCTCATGGGACAGATCCTGCTCGCAGGCGAAAAACCGCAAGAACGGCCGGCGCTGCTGCGTCACGTGGTCGCGGATCGTCCCGCGCAGCACCGGATAGCGGGCTTCGAGCGCGTCGAGCACCGAGCGCTGCGTCACCGGGCCGTCCACCTGGAGCTGCACCTCTCCGTCGACCCGCGCCAGCGTCCGCAGATGTTGCGGGAGCACAACGCGGATCATGGCACTGTCTGGACCTCGACGGACAGGACGGCCGGAAGATCCCGGACGATGGGCGCCCATGTGTCGCCGCTGTCGGCCGATGCGTACACCTGGCCGCCGGTGGTGCCGAAGTACACGCCGCACGAATCAAGCGAGTCAACGGCCATCGCGTCCCGCAGCACGTTCACGTAGCAGTCGCTCTGCGGCAGCCCTTTCGTGAGCGCTTCCCACTCGTGTCCGCCCGTGCGGCTGCGGTAGACGCGCAGCTTACCCTCGGGCGGATAATGCTCCGAGTCGCTCTTGATGGGGACGACGTAGATGGTTTCCGTCTCGTGCGCGTGCACGTCGATCGGGAACCCGAAGTCGGTCGGCAGGTTTCCGCTGACCTCTTGCCACGACTCGGA
>Ga0209341_10002543_pt1 | contig 17293 bp, 24 predicted proteins | sample RifCSP13_2_FD_184020 | JGI IMG/M metagenome (GOLD analysis project Ga0209341, IMG submission 184020) | Soil microbial communities from Rifle, Colorado - Rifle CSP2_sed 13_2 (SPAdes) (version 2) | ecosystem: Environmental > Terrestrial > Deep subsurface > Rock core/Sediment | place: Rifle... | reverse complement strand
CCTGGTGGCCGTCGCTCTATCTGCGTCCGACACCGTTCTCCAGAGCACCCTCACGCTGTACCTCACCCGCACGCAAGACCTCCTGCACCAAGGCCAGTTCGCGGCAGCCCTCGATCTCTGTCGAGACGCTGTAGCTATTTCCATCGACGAACGCTCCACGGCATCACTCTGTGATCGCATCGCCTCCCAGATAAGCGGCGCCCCCCAACCTCCCGCCGCCAAGTGACCTCGCTCCTCCCGCTGTCCCGCACCGCTCCATCCCTGTCACCGCCAGCAAGTCGCTCGCGCGGGCCTGTTCCGCAGTCGCAGTGTCATCCGACATTCAGGAATCGCCATTTCTGCCAAAGCGTGCAGGCCGAAGAACGCGACGGCCTCTTTCGCGCTCCGCTCCTCGGACTCCGGGCACACGGGTGCATCCAGATCTACCGATGCCGCGTGTCCACAGTTCGAGAGCGGTCGCCTTTCAAGCGCCCTCAAGAGGCATACGCGTCTTCCCTTGATATGGAATCAGACTGGGCGTCTGTCGATCGTGGCCTCGAGGGAGGGCAGCTTTCGGTCCTGAGCCAGGGGACGACAAGAGAAGGGGAAAGGACTCGCAGATCTGGCAGCAGGGTCCGCCGGTCTACAAGTTGGCCCGTGCCGGATTGGAAGGGGCCGGACGCTCGCCTGAGCCGTCGGCGCTTGCATCCGTGGCCCGCGCCGCCGCCGCATACGGCGAGGGCAAACTCCACAGATGGCTGGGCACGTGCTGCGAGACTAGCCCAACCCACAGCCCTCAGTTCTAGCTGGACTTGCCCGGCCTGACCGCCGGGCGCCTATCCTTAGGAACGGAAGACCCATCGACCAGGATTCCGACCGTCCCGAAGCCCGCCACGCACGAAGCCTACTTCTCGTACGTCTTCCTTCCTTCCAGCAACAGGGACTCAACCTCCTGGGAGGCTTCAAGGACCGACAGACCCTCGGCGACCGCCCACTCCGCGCACAGCACATCGTGGGCGCTCCGCAGCAAGACGCTGCTGCTCTCATTCAGCGATTTGTGCCAACAATGGGCAGTCAGATCTCGGACGACTTCACACCTGGTTTGGAACGAGCCGTCTTTCAACTTGCCGACCAGCGTGAGCTGGCGCTGCCGGGAATCCGTCGCTAAGGGTTTCGGCCGGCCTCGCAAGACGCCGCGATACTTCTCCAATTCGCCTTTCGCCGTCAACTTCCGCAATCCGCTCGGGGGTCCCTCCACCGGAACCCACATGGTGCCTTTCGCGATCGCAATAACGTAGTACCGTTGTGCCGTCCCGGGGTCGAATTCCCGAACTTCCTGCTTCACGACTCGCCCTACCCCACACTGCGGATGCACAACCCAGTCATTGACTTCGATTGGCATTCGAGGCCCTTCCTAGTGGGCTTGCGCCCCTATGGATTGCCGAATCCGCCCGATTCACCATGAGCTGCGATGCGCCCGCGCCCACTCGCCGCCGACCGGCCCGCGTCCACGAGGCAGCTCCCTTTCTCCCTCAACGCAATCGCTTAGGAAAGAAAGGCCGTCATTCCCCATATGAGGGTCTGACGGCAAAAGCTGCACGCTAAACCGGCAATACGGTTGGCATCACTATACCATGAACGATCGATCTCCGCCGGACGACTCAGACTCGACCCGAATCCGCCCGGAGACGGCGCGCGCGCCTCAGCCTCACGCGGGAGTAAGATTGAGGCCGATCTCGCGCCCGACGGACGGCTGGCCGAGGCGTTCGCCTTCATCACGAACCCAACAGACAACTCTGAGACGCAGTAGGGTATCGGTGAGTCCCGCCTGCAGCAGGGAGGGCGGATCATGAAGCGGTCGGCGGGGTACTCCGGAAAGCCATTGGTGACGAAACTCGGAATCCGGGAGGGTTTTCGCGTCTCCTTCGTCGGTGAGCCAAACCATTATCGGTCTCTGCTGGGTGCGCTGCCCGCCGGTGTGGAAGTTCTCGGCCCGCGCGGAACCCGCCTCGACTTCCTCCACCTCTTCGCGTTGGAACAGCCTCAGTTGATGAGCGCCATCGCCAAGGCCAAGGGGCGGATCAAGTTCGATGGCATGCTCTGGGTCTCCTGGCCAAAGCAGGCGTCCCGCCTTAGAACCGATTTGAACGAGACCGTGGTGAGAGACATCGGCCTGGCCAACGGTTTGGTGGACGTGAAAGTGGCGGCCATCGATGATGATTGGTCTGGGTTGAAGTTCGTGTACCGCCTTAGAGATCGTCATGAGCCAGACCGGAAACCACCCGCCCGGCGAAGGCGTCCGGTCCTTCGATCGCGAGGGCCCACTCACGGGCTGGGTCACGCCAGCCAGACGCGGTCGGGCCGTTCCGCGCGGCGCGGCTCGTGTGCGCACAAGAATAGGACAGGGAAGTTCGAGGATGCTCCCATGAAGCTCCTAGCGACGATTCTGATCACGAGCGCGACGCTGATCGCATGTTCGGTGGCTCCTTCGACGGCAACCTTCCAGACGGCCATGGCTGCAACATTGACGGCTCTACCCTCATCGACGCCCAACCCGACCTCCCGACCGGAGCCGACGCCGTTCCCAACCAAGGTCCTTTTCACTGAGTCCTACGCGATTGATCTCGATCCGGCGGCTCCCGCCAGCGTCGTCTATGCGGACGACCTTGGAGTACGATCCCAATTGGATTTTCCGGTGGGTGCTAGTCGTGCGGCGGTCAAGGTCACTCTCATCCCTGAGCTGGCTTCATCGCCGGACCCCGACCTTGTCCCGACGGGTCACGCGTTCATTCTGCTCGTCTCTACGGCAGGCCAGCTCGACAAGAGTTTCGTCTTCGAACGCCCGGTGGCGATTACCATCACCTATGACGAGGGCGCTCTGATCCAGGAGCAGTCCCTCCAATTCCTTTGGTGGTCGGGTGAACAATGGCAAGATCCCGGACCGACTTGTGCCCCCACCGCTTCCGCTGAGTGGCAGCCTCAAACCAATACCATCCGGGCCGTCACTTGCTCTCCGGGGGCATTTGCTCTCTTCATGGGGTCCTGAGGAAGATGGCTTGATCGGGTTGTACCCATGGCCCAACTAGGTTTCCATTGTGGGCCGCTTTCAAACGTTCCAAGAACCGCGGGCGCCATCCAACTCGGCCGATGTCCGATACAAGGGATCGGCCCGCCTGCGCGGTGATGGATGCCAGGCTCGAGGGGATGGCCGGGCGGAGGTGTTGGAATGACGGAACCGATAGAAATCACGATTGCAGAAATGTCGCCGGCCAGGCAAGCGGATTACCTCGCCTTCTTCGACCTTGACGCCTTCGCCGACAACCAACGCTGGGCGTCCTGCTACTGCTATTTCCACTTCGCGCCACACGACCGCCAAGATTGGAGAGACCGCACCGCCGAGCAGAATCGCTCGGCGATTATCGACCTCATCCAACGCGGGGAATTGCGCGGGTATCTAGCCTACGCCGATGGAAGACCCGTCGGGTGGTGCAATGCCGACCTGCGCACCAAGTATTCGACCCAGGAAGCCGCGCTCCAGCCGCAGCCGGTCGGCGCGATCGTCTGTTTCGTCGTGGCCAAAGCGTATCGCGGCCGTGGCGTGGCGAGTCGACTGTTGGATGCGGCCTGTGCCGGCTTGGCCGGCCAGGGGATGGAGGTGGTAGAGGCCCATGCGCGCAAGGACACCGAGGACGAAGCCGCCAACCACCATGGTCCGTTGGCCATGTACCTTGACTCTGGGTTCGTTCCGGTGGGAGAAAACGGTCCTCTTGTGACCGTCCGGAAGTCCGTCTTTCGGTAAGGAGGTCGCCTCGACGCTCCAAGTCTCCCTAGCACCCTCTTGACCGGGCCAGAGGCCATCCACCACTCGAAACCGACCCGGGCGGCTCGGCGTTGAATTCGGCGCGATACTAGCCCCAGCCGGGGAGACGGACCGACCTGTTGTATGAGACTCAGGGTCGGCCGACCGCCTCACTTGGGCACATGCCAATCGACTCTCGCAGGAGGCCGCGAGATGGCAGCCAGCATGGATGCAAGACCGATCCTGGAGTTCCTGAGGGGCCTGAAAAGAAACAACAACCGCGGCTGGTTCGAGTCCCATCGAGCCGACTACCAAACCGCGCGCGGCTACTTCGAAGAGTATGTTGCTTCGATCCTCCAAGAGCTCGGCCGCACGGAAGCCCTGGGCGGCGTCTCGCCCAAGGACTGCATCTTCCGCCTGAACCGGGACCTTCGCTTTTCCAAGGACAAATCTCCCTACAAGCCCTACATGAGCGCTTACATCGCTCCTGGGGGACGCAAGTCGCGCAGGCTCGGTTACTACGTGCACATCGAACCCGGCGACCGCTCGATGCTCGCCGGAGGATTGCACGAACCCGACGCTGAGCACATCGGCAAGTGGCGCAACGCCATCGATAGGAACCCCGGTCCCTTCAAGGCGATCCTCCGCGGGAAATCCTTCAAGCGGTATTTCGGAGACCTCCGCGGGGAGAAGGTGAAAACAGCCCCCAAAGGCTACCCGCGTGACCACCCAGAGATCGAGTTGCTGCGGCTCAAACAGGTCACGGTCGCCCGACCCCTTTTGGACAAGGAGATGCTGGCGCCCGACCTTCTGAAGGAGACCCTCAAGACGTTCAAGGCCATGAGGCCGTTTCTCCTGTATCTCGACGACCTCGGCTGAGGGAACACCCGTGCCCCCACACTTTGCTGGCGACCCAGAAAAGTCGGCGACAAGGTGAGCAGATCTGGCCATCCTCGGCTCCCCGAGTGAGACGATGCCCGAGCCCACATCGAAAGCCGAAGTCATCGCGGCGATGGTCTCTGCCAGAACCGAGTTCGATTCGCTCATCAAGCAGATCGACCGGCGGACCATGACGCGCCCGCGCGCCGCCGGCGAGTGGTCCATCAAGGACATCATCGCCCATGTGACTTCCTACGATCGCTGGCTCGCCCTCACCTTGGGCCTACGCGGCATCAAACCTCCAGACCTTTGGATCGACGATAGTCCTTTGGACGATTTCAACCGCCTTGTGTTCAAGGAGAACCGCGACAAGCCCCTCGACGAAGTTCTTCGAGAATCCGAGGAGATATGGGGGGAGATCCTCAAGGACACGCAGGCTGCACCGGAGGCGTATTTGTTCAATGAACGATCTGTAGAAGGGGTCCCTTACCGGTTCAGGGCGTGTGACATCCTAAGGAGCGAGTCCTACGGCCATTATCTCGACCATGTCCCGGCCTTACACGCCTGGCTCGAGGCCACAAAGAGGCCCTAGGACGGAGAGCCACGGGCAAGCGCAACCTCCCTGCAACCATGACAGATGTTCACCGTCCCCACTGCGATCTCTTGACTTGGAGGCCCGCATGCCCCGATCCCGCTCTCGATTTGTCTTCGTGGTCCTTCTTTCGACTGCGCTCCTGACGGCTTGCTCCTTCGGACCACCCCCGTCTTGCGGCGAGGAAATTGGAGGCACCACCGACTCCGGCAAGTTCGACGAGAACTTCGCGGCGATGACTCTGATCAGTGAGGTTACCGGTGAAGAAGGCCCACAGGGTGAAGGCGGCGCTGAATTCGCCTCCGGTGAGTCGCTCGCCGTCCGGATCGAAAGTAAGACCGACGTGGAGGTTCGGGCCTGCGTCCAACCCGTCAGTGGTGGCAAAGAGATCGCCTTCGACCAGACCCAAAGTATTTCACCAGGCTCGGCCACTTTCGGAATGGGCTCCTTCGATCCGGGCAGGTACGTCATTCGTGTCATTGTCGATGGAACGCTGGTCAAGAATTTCCCGTTTACCACGCGATAGTTGCGGGGCCGGCCCATCCGGGGCCGTCGTCAACCGTCGGGATCGTCCCCGCTTCGAACGGCAAGCGCCGTGCGAGCGTCGCCGGCCAGGCCACGCCTCCCGAATCCGCCGACCGCCTCGAGGTCCCTCCGATCCATGGCAACGACCTCTTCGATCCTCTCCCCTACGGTTCGCCGATTCCTTTCTTCGCCTCGGCTGGCTAGATTGTGCACGGTCGGCGCCGACGGCTACCCCCACGTCGTCCCAATCTACTTCGCTCGGGTGGGCGACGAAATCATCTTCGGGACCGACCCGGACGAGACCAAGGTCCGCAAGGCCCTACGAAACCCAAAGGCGGCCGTCGTCATTGGTGGCGACCCGGATTCGGACCCTTCCGGTTACATGATCCAGGGCGACCTCGCCGTCGAGCCCACCCCAGCCGCACTTCCGTCCGACGGCTGCTGCGGAGATACGAGGCCGCCAAGGACGTGGAGGACCTTGTCACCGAATGGATGAAAGGCAGCGCCGTCATCCTGCGCCTCAGGCCAAGGAAGGTCGTGCGCGTATGGTAGGTTGTCGCAGATCTCCAGGGACACCGTGGCGATTCTTGCGGTGGCCGCGGGAACTTGCCCATCGGGCACGGCGACTCGTCCATGCGACGAGCAGGGGCAGCTCGATCCATTCAGATCAGGCCGCGCGGGAGGACAGGTTGCTCTGTGTCCGCTCATTCTGTGCTATCTTGGAAACAGGGAGCGTGCGACCTTTGAGGAACAAGAGGAAACCACGCAGGAGGGAATGGTGGAGACTTACATCATTTTAGGGAAGTACACGCATCAAGGGATCGCCAAGATCAAGGATGGACCAGCTCGAATCGAGGCCGCCCGCAAGGCCATGGAGGCGGCCGGCGGCAAGATGATCGCCTGGTACCTCACCATGGGCCGTTACGACTTTGTGGTCATCAGCCAGGCCCCGAATGTCAAGGCGGCCGCCGCCGTGCTCCTCGCCACAGGAGCCCAAGGGAACGTTAGCACGGAGACGTTGCACGCGCTTACCGAGGCGGAGTTCAAGGAAGTGACCAGTTCGTTGCCTTGACCGAGGCCAGCCCGAGACCGATCGCACGCTCCCTGTTTCCTTCCTTACCGAGGCGGCTCCCGTCGGGCTTCCACGCCGAGGCTTCGTCTTCGGCCGGAGTAGGCGGTGGCCCTGGTTAGACAATTCAGGCCGACGCATCGAAGGGACAAGCGCGCTATTCGAACTGCCCGGCGCGGCCGCGATTTAGCCCGCCGTGGAAACCCAGCTCCGTTGCCTACGCGACGCCCTATCCGAAGCACGGCCCCTGAGGCTTGTTCGAGGGAAGGCGGCGGCCTAAGCCGTTCGAGCCGTGACCGCCGTGTCCGGCGCTATTACGGACGCCGCAGTTCAACCCGTTATCCGGCCGTGCGAGATCAGCTCGTAAAGGAGGAACCGTGGAGTATCTGCTCATCAAGTGGATCCATGTACTTGCCGCTATCGTTGCCCTCGGAGCCAATCTCACCTATGGCGTTTGGCTTTCTCTGGCCTCCCGGGACGAGAAGGCGCTGCCTTTCGCACTGCGGGGGATCAGCTTCCTCGATGGCCGGTTAGCCAATCCATCCTATGTCCTTCTTCTTGTGACCGGGTTGCTGATGGTCTATATGATCAAGTTCCCTCTCACGCTGCCCTGGCTGTTGACGGCCCTGGTCCTGTACGTGATCACTGCCCTCATCGGTATCCTGGCCTACGCACCGACTCTGCGAACGCAGATACGGCTTGCCGAAGATCCCGGGCCATCCTCTTTGGACTATCAGAGGGCCGCAAGGCGAGGCCAGCGGCTTGGGATCCTCACGATCGTCATCGTGGTGGCCATTGTCTTCCTTATGGTCGTCAAGCCACCCCTCTGGTCCGCGTAGCGCCGTGGTTGATGCGGTTGCCGACGCTCGCGCTGCCGAAAGCGTATCCTGGGAAGCGGACGTGGCCGGGCGGTACGTCCGGCGCGAGGCCAACTTTTCCGACCGGGTGATCGGGAGCCACGTCAACGCCGCCGGATGAGCTCAGGCGAGCCAGGGGTCTCTCAGCGTGCGCTTCCATTTCGGCGATCTTAACCCCCCTTTGGTCCCTCCTGACGAGGAGGAGGGTTGGACGAGGATCTCCGGCCCTCGGTCCGCTTCCGCTCACCTCTTGGCATGGCTGATCGGCATCGGCCTTTTCCTTGCCATGATGGTCGCGTTGATCTTTGCCTCCTTCATGGCCACCTCCGCCTCCGGTGCCAAGGGAACGGCCCCTCCACCGCCAACACCGACTCCCTGGTTTGCGATGGCAGCCACCCTGCTTCTATCCGTCCCCGCGCACGAGCTCCTTCACGCCCTGTTCCAGCCCGACTTCGGCCTCTCCCCCTCCACCATCCTCGTCATGTGGCCCCGGAGGCTTCGATTCGGAATCTTTTTCGAAGGATCGATGGCCAGAGGGCACTGGCTGGTAATGCGAATGGCACCGTTCGTCATTCTCTGCCTTCTACCGACCCTCCTGCTGATTCTCGTCATGGGGAAGCCGCTCGATTTCACAGTCGAGACTTGCCTGACGCTTCTGATCCTGGTCAACTCGCTCGGCTCCGGAGGGGACCTCCTCGCCGCCGCGTGGGTCGCCTCGCATATCCCGCGAGGTTCCACCCTGGCTTTCCTTGCCGGCCGTGCCTACTGGCGGCTGGGTTCAGAAGATGCAGCTTCGCCGGCCAATTGAGTTCGCGACACCCAAGCCCCCATGCATCAACTAGCGCGTGCAGCCGACCCTTCAGCCGGCCCACACCCAAGGGACGATTTTCACCTGACGGCCCTGACCGTCGCAGGAGAGTCATATGATCGCTAGGCTTTGGCACGGCAGGACCCGAGCAGCCTTGGCCGACGAGTACTACACTTTCCTCCAACAGACGGGGATCCCAGACTACGAGTCGACGGCGGGCAACCACGGCGTTTGGGTTCTTCGATCGATCGAAGACGAGACGGCCCACTTCCTCCTGATCACCCTTTGGGAGTCAGTGGAGAGCATCAAGCGTTTCGCCGGAGACAACTATCGGAAGGCACGTTACTATCCGGAAGACAAAGACTACCTCCTTGAATTCGAAGAGAACGCCAGCCACTACGAGGTCCTGAGGGCTCCAGGGCCCTAGCCGGGGAACCTTCTCAACTAAGACAGTGGTGGCCGAGTCCAGACGAGCGCCCGACAAACGATCTCACCCCATGCCGTCTTCGCCGTCCTGCCGTCGCGCCCGTGCGGTAGTAGGCCCCCCATGGTGCGACACGGCCCGATCCCGCCCACGGCGAACTGCGGAACATGGCTATGTGGCTGCCCGCCTTCTTCCTTCTCGCCGCCTTCGGGATCATCTGGCGCGAAGCCGAGGCCTACTGCCGATGGCTCGGAAAGAGGCTGCCGACCGAGGCCGAATGGGAGAAAGCGGCCCGCGGCGTCGATGCCAGACAATACCCTTGGGGAGATCGCTAGGACCCTCAGGCGGCGAATACCGCAGGCCTGGAAAACCGCCGCCCCGTGCCCGTCGGGACATTCCTTGAAGGGGCCAGCCCATATGGTGTCATGGACTTGGCCGGCAATGTGGCTGAGTGGGCGCCGATTACTATGATCCAACCTACTACTCCTACACTCCAGGCTACAATCCATCAGGCCCCGCACAGGTGCTCGACCATGGGCTTCGAGGCGGGTCGTGGGACTGGCCGAAAGAGCAGGCCACAACCTACTTCCGCGACTCTTCCCATTCCGTGCTACCGAACAGCCGAGTCGGGTTTCGCTGCGCACGGGCCGCTCCCGACTTGTCCCTTCGCTGGTCAATGGCACCGTCGGCCCCTTGGCAACACACAATATCTGGCGCCCCGCTCCAACCTTAGCGACCCGCCAATCCGATGGCTTGTAAAGGCGGCGGTCGCGGCGACGTTCGGTTGTGGACCTCTTGCGCGGAGGCTTGCTTCCAGCGCGATACTGGTCAAGCCGGGAGGCCCTGCGTCATCCGTCCGCCCCGGCCGCGGCCGATGCCGTTCGGAAGCTCTGCCAACATGCGCCAGGCCGGAACCCGAATCAACGGAGGAAGAGATGGCTTCAACCGTCCGCGATTTCATGAGTCAACCGGCCATCTTCATCGACCCGGACGCCACAGTCGCTCATGCGGCGACTCTGATGCGACGCAGGAACATTCATAGCCTGGTTGTCGCCTTGGAAGATAACCGCTATGGAATCGTCACCACGACGGACATCCGAGATAAGATCGTGGCCGCGGACCGGGACCCTCAGGCCACCTCCGTTCGCGAGATCATGACGACCCCGTTGGCTACCGCCCAGCCGGATTGGTCACTCCAAGAGTGTTCCCTCAGGATGAAGGACCTGCGGGTGCATCATTTGGCCGTGACCGACCAAAGTGGCATGATCATGGGAATGATCTCCGCCATCGACATCTTCATCGCCGTCGAAGAGGCCGGCTGGGGACCGCAGATGTGAACTTCTGGGTTAGGCGCGGCGACCGACGGCAACAAGCGTGCGCCGCGCATGGTTCCCCGCATGCTCCTGCGAGGCGGCAGGACGAGCCTCTCAGACCGCGAGCGAGGCTCTGTGTGATAATGGTCGCGCGTTCCCACCGGCCTGCACGAAGCGATGCCAGAGCGCGCCATGAGAGACCCCATTCAAGGAGATCCGGGCATGAATCCTCGACCGACCTTACCCTCGCTGATGGCCTTGGCAGCCTTGTGGCTTGCAGGCTGTTCCCAACAGGCGGCCGAGACCCCTTACGCCGTGACCATCGACCCCGAGAACTTCGTGCAGGGTGTCGACAATCCCTATTTCCCCCTCGTCCCCGGCACGACCCTGACCTACGAAGGGTCCACCTCGGAGGGGGTCGAACGCTTTGAGGATTACGTCACCCACGACACGAAGCAGGTGTTGGGTGTCACCTGTGTCGTCGTCCACAACCTGGCCACGCTCGATGGAGAACTCATCGAGGAGACTTACGACTGGTACGCCCAAGACCGCCTGGGGAACGTCTGGTATTTCGGCGAATACTCGACCCAGTTCGTGGACGGCAAACCGGTGGGTATCGGCGGATCGTGGGAGGCAGGCGTGGATGGGGCCTTGCCGGGGATCATCATGCTGGCTGACCCCCAAGTGGGGGACTCCTATCGCCAGGAATACTATGCAGGCGAGGCGGAAGATATGGCTGAGGTCATCAGCCTGAGAGAATCCGTAACGATGCCCTATGGGTCCTTCCAGGACGTCCTGTCGACTCGAGACTGGACGCCGCTCGAGCCATCCGTCGCCGAAAACAAGTACTACGCTCCGGGCGTAGGCCTGGTCCGGGAGGAATTGGTGCAAGGAGGCTCAGGGATAATCGAGCTCGTTTCGGTCGCGGTGGACTGAGCTGATCCCTGCGCCGGCCTTGAACCGGAACCTCACATCGCGCGGGCAACAACTGGCACAGAACGACCGGCCGTCGCAGGCGTCATCTGGGCCGTGGCCGTATTGGGACATCGGCGCCATCTGTTGGATCGCTGAAGGGCCGCCTCGAATCGCCGGCAAGGAGCCAGAGGGATGAAAGCCAGGACCGTGGTTTTCGTTCACGGGATGTACATGACCTCGCTGTGCTGGGAGCATTGGATCGGCCACTTTGAGGCGGCGGGGTACCGATGCCTGGCTCCGGGCTGGCCCGGTCGAGACAAGGCGGTGGACCTCCTGCGCAAGGCTCATCCCGACCCGGAGCTGGGCCGCCTCACCTTGCGGGCCGTTGTGGACCATATCAGGAAACTGGCTGGGTCTCTCGACGAAAAACCGATCCTTGTCGGCCACTCGATGGGGGGCCTGGTTGTCCAGCTCCTGCTTCAACAAGACATCGCTGCGGCCGGTGTCGCCATTGACTCGGCCCCGCCTCTGGGTGTCTTCACCCTCAGCTGGCCGTTCCTCCGATCCAACTGGCCTCACATCAACCCTTTCGTCGCCCAGGACCGGCCGATCGCGATGTCGTTTGAGCGGTTCCAATACACTTTCACCAACTCGATGCCGCTCGCCGAACAACGAGCCGCCTACGACAGGTATGTCGTCCCCGAGTCGCGCAGAGTGCCCGCCCAAGGCCTGACGCGGGTCGCCCGGATCGATTTTGGCAGACCACGCCCACCTTTGCTCTTGATTGCAGGTTCGGACGATCACCTGATTCCTCCTTCCCTCATTCGGGCCAACTTCCGCCGATACCGCCTCCCCGCTTCGTTGACCGACTTTCGCGAGTTCCCCGGCCGCAAGCATTTCATCATTGGCCAAACGGACTGGAAGGAGGTTGCCGACGGCGTCCTCTCATGGTTGAACCAAAGGAGTGCCTAGCGATGAGAAGGCCTCTTGTGGTTCCGGCAAGAGCCTCCCTTCGAAGCCGACCGGATCGCCTCCCACCGTCCGTCGACCCGCCGTTGAGAGCCTAGCTCGATAGAGATTCTTCCTCATGACAAAGAAGAACTCGCGCCGGCTGCTCCAATACGAGCACCGCTCCCAGCCGATCCTCTCGCGCTCCCAGTTCGTCCAACGCATCCTTGGCCATATCTTCTTCGCCCTTTCCCTGTTGGTCATCTCCCTCGGCATCGGCGTCCTCGGTTATCACTATTCCGCAGGACTCTCGTGGCTCGACGCTCTGATGAATGCGGCCATGATCCTCGGAGGCATGGGCCCCGTCAACGTGATCGCTCATGACTCGGGGAAGCTCTTTGCCACGTTCTACGCTCTGTATGCCGGCGTGGCTTTCCTGGCCATTTCGGCGGTTCTGATCGCGCCGTTTGCCCATCGCCTGCTCCACCGACTCCACCTGGACGACCTGGACAGGGACGAGTAGGCTCATCGACGTCCGCCTCGGTCCTCGGATGCGGAACGCATAGCGGCGCTCCGCCCTGCGGCCCACCCCTTGCGTTATGCGGCGCCCCGGAACTTCGGTTCGTCATACCTCGATGGAGGTCTTGCAGGATGGGCGAGTCTTTCAGATGGCTGAGTCCTCTCGGCGCTAGCGTCGGGCTGTTCCTGGCGATCGGACTCCTCTGGCTCTTGATCGGCGCCCTGACCGTTCCCTTCCACAACCGGGCGACCGGAACCGAGATGATCTTCGTGTCGCACTCTACGGACCGCGAATACTTCGGGGCGTCGCCATCCGAGCTCCTATCCGCGGATCCGGCCCTATCCAAACTCCGCACTCTCCTGCTCACCGTCATCGCCGGCTTCCTCCTGCTTGCCGGAATTCTCTGTCTGTCCGTCGCCTGGTTTGGCCTCAAGCAAGGAGAGCTGTGGGCCCTCGTGTCCTTGGCGTCCGGCGGACTGGTGGCGATCGCCTTCTGGGCCCTGGCTCTTCTTCCTTACTTTCGATCCGGGATCCCCGTGACGATTGGCGACGCGATCCTGCTCGGGTGGATGGGCCTGGGATGACTTCATCGAGAAAGCCGCGCGCCGCATCGGGCTCCGCGCGTTTCCGAGTCCCTGAGTCTTCAGGTCGGTTGGTCCGCCGTCTTTCCTACGTGCGCGATACTCCCCGCCGGTCCTCGAAGACCGGCCCACCCGTCCGTCGGTTTGGCATGTCGACCGTGGGTGGGGCGCCAGCCCTACCAGCCGCTGCCCCGAAAGGAGTCCGCCGATGGTCAGCCGCTCCTCTCTGATCCTGGTCTTCGCACTCTGCTTCGCCGGGTTGATTCTGGTTCCTCCATTCCTGGGTCAGCCCTTCCCCGCCTATAGACTCATCCACTGGGCGGACGTGCTCGACCTGCTAACGCCATTGGTCCTCGTCCCCCTCTACTGGGTCCTCTTCTCCGACTCCGGAGCGATGGCCCGCAGCCTCCGGCTGACGGCGCTGTTCCTGGCTTTGGCCGCCTTGTGGACCCTCGGGCAAGGCATGCACCTCGGCGCGAACTCCATCAACAATCTACTGGGCGCCGGGACCACTCACCTCCATGGCATCGTGCACTTCTATGATGAAGTGCTCTCCCACTACCTCTGGCATGCGGGCATCGCCGGCCTTTCGATCCTGCTGGTCTTCGCAGCCTCGCCGGTGCCGGTGACGACCCCTCGAATCCGTTGGGGAATCGTCGCGGTGTCCGCCGTTCTCTATGGCCTCACCTACTTCCTGGCCATCAACGAGGGAGGCACGGTGCCCATCGGGCTGCCGGCCGCCGCCTTGATCCCCCTGGCGATCCTGGCTTTCCGACGGAGCGATCTTCGAACTCACAACATGGTCGCCTTCTTCTTTGTCGGCTACCTCCTGGCTGTCGTCCTCTTCCTTGGGTGGTACGCCTACTGGGGCGGTTTCCCCGAGTTCAGCGAGGTCGGCTTGCTGTGACCAAGACCGGCCGACGATAAGACGAGTCTTGGCACGCTGAGGAAAGTACGCCACGGTAAACTACTTGGAGATCCGGTCGGTAAGGGCTTGAGCGAGGGGTTCCCGTTCCGTTCCGCCGCGCGAGGGTCCTGACCAGAAAACTCGAACCTAGACACGTGCCACAGGAGCGGTTGACATGCTAGCCATCGGTGAGAAGCTTGAGCGCCTGAATGACCTGTACCTTCAGCGGGATGCCCTGGACGGCGAGAAACAGAAACTGGTGGAGCAGATCCTCTCGCCGGAGGTGAAAGCCCACCTAGCCGAGATCGAGGCTGAGTTCGCCCAGAAGGAGGAGGCGGCCGGCGCCAATATCGACGCTCTGGAGGCCGCGATCAAGGCCGACACCTTGGCCCTGGGAGAGACAGTCCGGGGGGCCGCCTTTCAGGCCGTCTGGAACAAGGGCCGTCAATCGTGGGATGCAAAGGGCCTCACGACGTACGCCGAGGCCAACCCGGAAATCCTTCAGTTTCGCAAAGAGGGTGAGCCATCGGTCACCCTCCGCAGGGTATCGGCCAAGGGCGCGGATTGAAGCGGATGGCCTCTTGACACTTCTGCGGGGCTCGTGACGAGCCGATGGCCCTCAGGGCAGGACGGCCCCCACATGGCCATCCCATGTTCCACATCGGTGGCCGACGCGCCTTGGATCTGGCGTTCGGACTATAGCGGCGCACGGAATCAGGACATGTCCCTGACAAAGGTCGTCATCCTCGGCCTGGGCGGATTGTGCATAGGCTTCCTCTCTCTGCCCGCCTGGCGTGCCGGCTGGAAACATGCCTGGCCGCGCTCCCTGGCTTTCCTCGCGATCCTGGCGCTTCTTCTTCTCAACCTCGAGGCGTGGGTGCTCCAGCCGTTCGAGGCCAGACAGGTCCTCTCCTGGCTCCTACTGATGACCTCGGTCGGACTCGCTTTGCCTGCGTTCGTCGTTCTCCGCAGGCACGGTCGTCCGCAAGGCAGCATCGACTTCACCACTTCGCTCGTCACGGCAGGCGTCTACCGCTTCCTTCGCCATCCGCTCTACGCCTCCCTGATCTTCCTCGCCTGGGGGACCCTCCTCAAGAGAGTCGTCCCGTCCACGATCATCCTTGCAAGCGCCGCGACCCTGCTCCTCTTCGCTACGGCGAAACTCGAGGAAGGCTTCAACTTCGCCAAGTTTGGACCGCCCTACGCCGACTATGTGAGGCGAACGAAGATGTTCGTCCCTCTTCTCGTCTGAAGGTATCTGGGCGTCGCCCTCCGGCCGCTCCTACCCTGCGGAGACGAAAGCCGCTTGCCGCTTTCTCCAAGAGCGGGTTTGGGAGGCCGAGAAAAGGAGAATCCGTGAACCCCCCTGCGAGAATCTTCGACCGAGTTGACATCGCCCTCACGACATGGATGGCGGCCAACGGCATCACCATCCTTCGCCTCAGCCTCGGCCTTGTCTTCCTCTGGTTTGGCGTGCTCAAGTTCTTCCCGGGCCAGAGCCCAGCCCAGAACCTGGCTGCCGAGACCATCCACCAGCTCACCTTCGGATTTCTCCCGCCTGGGACGGCGGTCTTCATTCTCGCCGTCTGGGAGTCGTTGATCGGCCTTGGACTGCTCCTGGGCGTGTACCTGAGGGCGACGTTGCTCTTGCTCTGGGTTCAAATGATCGGCACGATCACTCCTCTCTTCCTGTTCCCCGAAATCTGCTTCCAGCAGTTTCCCTTCGTGCCGACGCTCGAAGGACAATACATCATCAAGAATGTTGTCCTGGTCAGCGCCGGGCTGGTGATCGGCGCGACGGTGCGCGGCGGCCGGCTCACGCCCTCCGCGGCCGCCGCCGAAAGGGCCTAAGCTGGATCCGATCCGACGGCCAGGAAGCCGTTTCGACGGAGGCTGGCGGTTCGCCGCCGGCGCGATTGGCCAGTGCACGTAGGGACTCCACGATCGCCGTGGTCCATCGGGTAGACGGTAGGCGGGAGGGATCATGCGAAATCTGATTAAGCTGGAGGAGCTGTTCCTGTTCTTCTTGTCGATTTTCTTGTTTTCTCAGTTAGGGACGCCGTGGTGGTGGTTCCCGGCGCTCTTCCTCGCTCCCGATCTCGGCATCCTGGGCTATCTGCCGGGTCCACGCGTCGGCGCCTTCAGCTACAATCTTCTGCATCACAAGGCGATCGCGGTTACGGCCCTCGTTCTGGGAGTTTATCTGGCGAGTCTGCCGTTGCAGCTGGCCGGGGTCATCATCCTCGGACACTCGAGCCTCGATCGGGTCCTTGGGTATGGCCTGAAGTACCCAGACTCCTTCCGGCACACCCACTTGGGATATATCGGGAAGGTCCCATCTCTCGGACAGGACGGAGAGATACCTTGACCGGAATCCGGCATCGGAAGCGAGAGGCGGGCCGCCCGGAAGGGACGAGCCTCCTTGCTTCCAGAGGATGATCCATGCATGACTTCATCACACCCAACGCAGAGTCTCTTGAGAGACTTCGTGCTTTCATCTCGAAGTTGACCGAGATCGACCTCAGGGTATCGACTCCGGCAGGCTGGACTGTCGCCGGGGTCCTGGCCCACCTTGCGTTCTGGGACCGAAGGGCGGTCGTCCTGCTCCGGAGATGGAAAGAGAGCGGTTTCTCCCCGTCGCCGGCCGACGCCGACCCGATCAACGACGCTACCAAGGACCTTTGCCTGGCTCTGGATCCTCGCCTGGCGGCCGATCTTTGCCTCGCGGCCGCGCACGAGGTCAACCAGGCACTTTCGACGCTCAGCCCCGATCTCATTGACGCCATCCGCGCCAGTGAGGACTCGATTGATTTGAACCGTTGGGAGCACCGCAACGAGCACCTTGACGAGCTGGAAACCGTCCTCGTCCAGTTCCGATGGGCCCGTTGATCCGCGGCCTCCACGGCTCGCCGCCGACACCGCCATCCCGGCCATACGATGAATGAGCAGTCCCTGCCGGCCAACCGAGTGCCCAAGAGGTCCCCCGGATGAAAGGCGCTTCTTCCAGGCACAATCTCCATCGCCGGGAGTGGATCCTGCTGATCATCGCCTTCGCGGTGGTCCCTTCGTGCACTCGCACCGGTCCTTCGGCCACGCCTACGCCTCCGGAGGTCGATGCTACCCAAGGTGTCGCCTCTTCCATCAGCGCGCCTGCGGAACCGACCGTGCTCTACCCGA
>Ga0209341_10002542_pt1 | contig 17297 bp, 16 predicted proteins | sample RifCSP13_2_FD_184020 | JGI IMG/M metagenome (GOLD analysis project Ga0209341, IMG submission 184020) | Soil microbial communities from Rifle, Colorado - Rifle CSP2_sed 13_2 (SPAdes) (version 2) | ecosystem: Environmental > Terrestrial > Deep subsurface > Rock core/Sediment | place: Rifle... | reverse complement strand
GCCCGAGGGCGGGCTCAGCCTGGCCGAAGTCGAGCGCCTGCGGGCCGCGGGCGCCGTGGTGGTCGGCCTCGGCCCGCGCATTCTCCGCACCGAGACCGCCGGCCCCGTGGCCGTGGCCTTGCTCCAGTCGCGCTACGGCGATCTGGGCGCGCGAGCCTGAGATGGAGGTGGTCGCAGCCGGCGCCACCCTGGAGGAGGTCTTCGTGCGGGCCGCGCAGGGCGTGCTCGCGCTGGCGGTGGACCCCGAGAGCGTCGAGGGGCGCGACGTGCGAGAGGTCCGGGCTCACGGCCGGACGCCCGAGGCCCTGTTGGCACACTGGATCAGCGAGTGCCTCTACCTCCAGGAGGTCGAGGGCTTCGTCTGCCGGCGCCTCGAGCTGGCGGTCTTCGACACGACGCCCAGGCCGGGCGGCGAGCCGCTCAGGCTGCACTCCGTCGTCCACGGCGAAGAGCTCGACCCGGCCCGTCACCACCCCAAGACCTCGATCAAAGCCGCCCCGCCCGGAGGTGTCTCCATCCGGGCCATCGAAGGGGGCTATGAGGCCAGGATAACGGTCGAAGCCTAGTGTCTCAGATACGTGACACAGGGCCTGCCGGGGCGTGTCTTTCGCGCAACCACAGGGCCCAGCCTGAGCCGGCCAGCCGCAGCCAGACGGCTTAAGAATCAATTGCTTGTGGGGATGTCTAGGGTATGGCACCCGCGTTGCTACTCCTCTCCCCGGCCATGGACCTCCAGCGGACCATCCGGAAGCAGGTCAGCATGGAAGGTATCGGGCTGCATTCGGGCGCGCCGGTGCGTCTCACGCTTTTCCCCGCCGCGGCCGACACAGGGATCCTCTTCCGCGCTGCCGACGGCACCTTCATCCCCGCCAACGTGGACCACGTAGTGGATTCCAACTCGGCGACCTCGGTGGGCGCCTTCGGAGTCCGGGTCCGCACCATCGAGCATCTGATGGCGGCGGTGGCGGGGCTTGGCATCGACAACCTGCTGGTGGAGCTGGACGCCGACGAGGTTCCCGCCGCCGACGGCAGCGCCAAGCCCTTCGTCGAGCTGCTCAACGAGGCCGGCCAGGCGACCCTGCCCGCCCCGCGCAAGCCGGTGGTGATCACCGAGCCCATCCGCGTCGGCGACGGGACGCGCTGGCTCGAGCTCCTGCCGGCGGACGACTTGCGGATCAGCTACACCCTGGACAGCAACCATCCGGCGATCGGCCTGCAGGCCGGCACCTTCGCCGTGAGCGAGCAGGTGTTCGTCGACGAGCTGGCCCCGGCCCGCACCTACGGCTTCCTCAAGGACGTCGCGGCCCGCCGGCAGGCCGGGCTGGCCCGCGGCGGCTCCCTGGACAACGCGGTGGTCATCGGCAAGCGCACCGTGCTCAACGACAGCCTGCGGTTCGCCGACGAGTTCCTCCGCCACAAGGTCCTGGACCTGGTGGGCGACCTCTTCCTCCTGGGCGGGCCGGTGGTCGGGCACGTGGTCGGCCGCAACGCAGGCCACGCCCTCAACTTCGAGCTGGTGTCGGCCGTGCAGCGCGCGCTGGCGGCCGAGCGCCGGCGCGCCAAGGCTCGCACCCTGGCGGAAACGGCCGTCCGCGGGGGGCACTTGGCCGGAGGGGAAGGCTTCGCCCCCGGCGTGGCCGCCCTCTAGGGTTCCCGCCGCTTCACCCCCGGCCGGGTCTGCCCGCCGGGGACTTCTTCAGCGCCCTCCCCCAGCCGGACGCTATAATGTTCCGTCTGGCTTATGCGTACGCGCCGCCCTGCCTTCCCCCGCGTCACCTTGCTGGCCCTCGCCGTCTTCGGCCTCCTCGCCGCCGCCGCGCCCGCCCGGGGCGAGGTCCGGATCGGCAACCTCTCCGTTTTCTTCAATGACTACGACGTCACCGTCCAGGTCGTCCTGCTGGGCGCCGTCCCCGATTCCATGCACGAGAGCATCCAGACGGGCTTCGCCACCCACGTGCGCTTCTACGTGGAGCTCTGGCAGTACATCCCCTGGGGCGTGGATCGGCGTCTGCAGGCACGCACCATCGAGCGCCAGCTCACGTACAACGTGCTGACCAAGGAATACAAGGTCGTGTCGCTCGGCGGCGAGCAGCGCGAGCCCTTCGTCACCAAGGGCCTTCGGGAAGCGCAGCGCGTGGTCTCCGAGCTGCGCGCGGACCAGCTGGCCCCTGCCACCTCGCTCGACCCCAAGGCCCTGTACTACGTGCGGGTGCGGTCCGACGTGTCGCTCGGCGGCGTCAACACCTGGTTCGCCCGCATGACGGGCGACGCCGAGGAGACGCCGTGGGTAAAGTCGAGCTTCCTCACCCCCACGCGGAGCCAGTGATGCCCCTGACCGCCCAGCCCGACAAGACGGACGAGCGGGAGCGGCGCAAGCGCAACCTGCGCATCATCGTCGGAATCCTGATCCTGCTGGTGATCGCCACGGTGTTCGAGTGGAGTATCAGCGGGCGGGACGTCCCGTTCGCCTCCAACCTGCTGATCCTGGCCCTCTTCAACCTCAACCTGATCGTCTTCCTGCTGCTGCTGGTCCTGCTCTTCCGCAACCTCGTCAAGCTCTACTTCGAGCGGCGGCAGGGGCTCATCGGCACGCGCTTCAAGGCCAAGCTGGTGCTGACCTTCCTGGCGCTGGCCCTCATCCCCGGCATCCTGATCTTCTTCACGGCCCAGTTCCTGATCCGGACCTCCCTCGAGGGCTGGTTCAAGCCTCAAGTCGAGCGGCCGCTGGACCTGGCCATGGAGGTGGCGCAGACCTACTACCAGGGCCTCGAGGCCACGGCCCTTCGCCACGGCCGCTACACGGCGCGCGTGATCGAGCGGGGCGGGCTGCTGGCCGAGAACCACCGCGAAGCGCTGGCCAGCTACCTGGCCGAGCAGCAGGAGCGGCTGGGCGTGGCGGCCATCACCGTCTACAACCGCAAAGGCCAGGAGCTGGTCCACGTCAAGAATCCCGTGCTGGCCTCCATCCCCACCCGGGAGACGAACCGCGAGCACGTGCGCCAAGCGCTCGAGGGGCAGGAAATCACCACGGTCTACGAGCTGGACAGCGGCGACATGATCCAGGCCATCGTGCCCGTGCGCGACCCCGAGCAGGGCGTGGTCGCCGCCATTCTGGTCGGCATCCACGTGCCGCAGCGACTCGAGGCGCGGCTCAGGGGCATCAGCCAGGCCTTCCAGGAGTACAAGCAGCTCCGGCTGCTCAAGAACTGGATCAAGGGCATTTACATCCTGCCGTTCCTGCTCATGACCCTGATCATCGTCTTCTCGGCCACCTGGTTCGGCCTCTATCTGGCCCGCGGCATCACCGAGCCCATCCAGATGCTGGCCGAGGGCACGCGGGAGGTGGCCGCGGGCAACCTCGCCTACAAGGTCAACGTGCGCGCCGACGACGAGATCGGCATCCTGGTGGACTCCTTCAACCGGATGACCGGGGATCTCTCCTCCTCGCAGGCCAAGCTCGAGCAGACCTACCGGGACCTCCAGGCCAAGCACACCGAGGTCGAGCAGCGGCGGCGCTACACCGAGACCGTGCTCGAGGCCGTGGCCACGGGCGTGGTGTCGCTGGACGCCGCCGGCCGGGTGACGACCATCAACGGCGCCGCCGAGCGGATGCTGGGGCTTCCCGGCGCGGCCATCGAGGGCCAGGCCGCCCCGGCGGTGTTCCGCGCCCCCGAGTATTCGGAGATCGCCGGGCTCATCCAGCGCATGGGGCGGCTGCGCGACGGCATGCTGGACCGCGAGGTGCACCTCAGGCGCGACGGGCATCACGTGGCCCTGCTGGCCTCGGCCACGGCGCTCAAGGGGCCGGACGGCGCCTACATGGGCATGGTCCTGGCCTTCGACGACCTGACCGATCTCCTGAAGGCCCAGCGGCTGGCCGCCTGGCGCGAGGTCGCCCAGCGCATCGCCCACGAGATCAAGAACCCGCTCACGCCGATCCAGCTCTCGGCGCAGCGGCTCAGGCGCCGGCTGTCGGGCGACCGGAGCCCGGAGGAAAAGAAGCTGCTCGAAGAAGCCACCGCGACCATCATCCACGAGGTGGAGGGGCTCAGGCAGCTGGTGGACGAGTTCTCGCGCTTCGCGCGGATGCCGGCGCTGGCGCCCAAGCCCACCGACCTCGCCCGGCTGCTGGAGGGCGTGGTGGTGCTCTACCGGGAGTCGCACCCGGCCCTGACCATCAGGGCCGCGTTCTCACCCGAGCTGCCGACGCTCGAAATGGACCCCGACCAGATCAAGCGGGCCGTGCTGAACCTGGTGGACAACGCCGTGGAGGCCGTGGGCGGCTCGGGCGAGGTCGTCGTGCAGACCCTGTGGCTGCCCGAGGTCCGGCGCGTCCGCATCGTCGTGGCCGACAACGGCCCCGGCATCACGCCGGAGGACCGGGAGCGCCTCTTCGTGCCCTACTTCTCGACCAAGGCCACGGGCATGGGGCTCGGGCTGCCCATCGTCAACCAGATCGTCACCGACCACGGCGGCACCATGTGGGTCGAAGACAACCCGCCGCGCGGCAGCCGCTTCGTGATCGAGCTGCCCGCGCAGCGGCTGGCGGCGGCGCCGGTCCAGGCGTAGCGCGCCCCATGTCGGGCGAGCACATCCTGATCGTGGACGACGAGCGGGCCATCCAGACCACCCTGCGGGGCGTGCTGGAGGACGAGGGCTACCGCGTCTCGGCCGTGGGCTCGGGCGGGGAGGCCGTCGCCCAGATCCAGGACGAGGCCCCCGACCTGGTCTTCCTCGACATCTGGATGCCCGGCATGGACGGCCTGGAGGCGCTGGCCGAGATCAAACGGCTGCGGCCCGAATCGGCGGTCGTGATGATCTCGGGCCACGGCACCATCGAGACCGCCGTCAAGGCCACCAAGCTCGGCGCGTACGACTTCATCGAGAAGCCGCTCTCGCTGGAGAAGACCCTCCTCACCGCGGCCCGCGCGCTCGACCATTCGCGACTCGAGCGGGAGAACCGCGCCCTGCGCGAGCGGCTCGAGCGCGGCCAGGAGATCGTCGGCAAGAGCCCGCTGATCGACGAGCTGCGCGCCCAGATCGCCACGGCGGCGCCCACGAACGGACGCGTGCTCATCCACGGCGAGAACGGCTCGGGCAAGGAGCTGGTGGCGCGCGCCATCCACGCGCTGTCGGCCCGCCGGGACGGGCCCTTCGTCGAGGTCAACTGCGCGGCCATCCCCGAAGAGCTGATCGAGTCCGAGCTGTTCGGCCACGAGCGCGGGGCCTTCACCGGCGCCGTGGCCCGCCGCCGGGGTAAGTTCGAGCTGGCCGACCAGGGGACGATCTTCCTGGACGAGGTCGGCGACATGAGCCTGAAGACCCAGGCCAAGGTGCTGCGGGTCCTGGAGGAGCAGGCCTTCGAGCGCGTGGGCGGCAAGGAGACGATCCGCGTGGATGTGCGCGTGCTGACCGCGTCCAACCAGAATCTCCCGGATTTGATCGCCCAGGGCCGCTTCCGCGAGGACCTCTTCTACCGGCTCTCCGTCATCCCCATCGAGGTGCCGCCGCTGCGCCAGCGCAAGGAGGACCTCCCGCCGCTGGTCGAGCACTTCATCGCGCTTTTCTCGGGGGAGAACGGCAAGCGGCCGAAGACCGTGTCGGTCGAGGCGCTGGCCTACTTCCTCTCCTACGACTGGCCGGGCAACGTGCGGGAGCTGCGCAACATGGTGGAGCGGCTCGTCATCATGGCGCCCCGGGACGTCATCGGGCCCGAGGACCTGCCGCCGCCGCTCCGGCTGCGCGAGGCGGGCGCCGGGGAGACGCAGAAGGACAAGACGCTCAAGGTCGCGCGGGAGGCCTTCGAGCGCGCCTACATCCTGAGCGAGCTCAACGCCCACGAGTGGAACATGACCCGCACGGCCGAGAAGCTCGGCATCGAGCGCAGCCACCTCTACCGCAAGCTCAAGGCCTACGGCCTCACCGCGCCGAAGTGAGCTGTGCCGCTCTGGGGAATCACGTACATGGACCTCGACGAGCGCTGGTGGATTGACTTGGCACTGCGCCGGGAGGCGCCACCGGTGCGCTATGCCGTCATCGGTTCCCAACAGTACTGCGACGGCTTTGACCTCCCCGACGGGGCCCTGCTCGCGTGCAAGGCCGCCGTGGGCCCGGAGGACTTCCCCGACTGGCCCACCGACGAGCCGACGCGCCTGGGTCCAGCTTGACAGGGCGGGGCGCCACGGAGTAGAGTAGTCGAGCATCCTGAAACCTCCTTTAAGCAGGCCCGAGAGGCCGGCAAGGAGCACGCGATGAAGTACCCGAAGATGAGTCGCAACGCCCCACCGCCCCCTCGGGGCGATTTTTTTTGCCCGCCGGAGGGGTGCGAATGACCTACCGCGAGAAGGCCCAGGTGCTGGACGAGGCGGCGCTCGACCGCGCGCTCACCCGCATCGCGCACGAGATCGTCGAGCAGGCCGGGGGCGTGGAGCACCTGGCGCTGGTCGGCATCAAGACCCGTGGGGTCACCCTGGCCCACCGCATCGCCGAGAAGATCGCGGCCATCGAGGGCGCCAAGCCCGTGGTGGGCGCGCTCGACATCACCCTCTACCGGGACGACCTCGCGCTCAAGGCGGAGCAGCCGATCGTGCGCGGCACCGAGATCGGCTTCCCGCTCAAGGGCCGCACCGTGGTGCTGGTGGACGACGTCCTCTTCACGGGGCGGACCATCCGGGCCGCCATGGACGCGCTGATGGACCTGGGCCGGCCGCTCGCCATCCGCCTGGCCGTCCTGGTGGACCGCGGCCACCGCGAGCTGCCCATCCGCCCCGACTACATCGGCAAGAACCTGCCCACGAGCCGCCGGGAAGCCGTGGCCGTCATGCTGAAAGAGCACGACGGCATCGACCGCGTGGTGATCCAGGAACCTACGGAGGCGTAGAACCATGGCCTGGAAGCGCAAGGACCTGCTCAGCCTGCAGGAGCTGGACGCCGCGGAGATCACCGAGGTGCTCGACGCGTCGGAGTCCATGCGGGAGATCGCCACCCGCGAGATCAAGAAGGTGCCGACGCTCCGGGGAAAGACGGTGGTGAATCTCTTCTACGAGGCCTCCACGCGCACGCGCACCTCCTTCGAGATCGCGGGCAAGTGGCTCTCGGCCGACGTCATCAACTTCTCGTCCTCGGGCTCGAGCGCCGAGAAGGGCGAGAGCCTGCTCGACACGGCCAAGAACATCGAGGCCATGAGCCCCGACGTGGTGGTGGTGCGGCACAAGGCCTCGGGCGCCCCCGCCCTGCTGGCGCGGCACCTGGCCTGCGCCGTGGTCAACGCCGGCGACGGCGCCCACGAGCACCCGACCCAGGGCCTCCTCGACCTGCTGACCATTCGTCAGAAGAAAGGTCATTTGGACGGCCTCAACGTGACCATCGTGGGCGACGTGGCCCACAGCCGCGTCGCGCGCTCGGACATCCACGGCATGCGGAAGATGGGCATGACGGTCACGGTGGCCGGACCGCCGACCCTGATCCCGCCCGCGTGCCAGGAGCTGGGCGTCAAGGTCAGCCACCGGCTCGAGGAGGCCATCGCGCACGCCGACGTGATCATGATGCTGAGGCTCCAGCACGAGCGGATGGAGGGCGGCCTGATCCCCTCCCTGCGCGAATACTCGCGGGTCTGGGGGCTGTCGCTGGCCAAGCTCCAGCCCTGCCGCCCCGACGTGCTCATCATGCATCCGGGCCCGGTCAACCGCGGCGTCGAGCTGGCGCCCGAGGTGGCCGACAGCCGGTACTCGGTGATCCTCAACCAGGTCGCCAACGGGGTGGCGGTGCGCATGGCCGTCCTCTTCCTGCTGACCGGGAGCAAGGCGGCATGAGCCTCCTCATCAAGAACGGGCGCGTGATCGACCCCGCCAGCGGCGTGGACGGGGTGCAGGACGTCCTGGTCAGCGACGGCCGGATCGCCAAGGTCGGCAAGGGCCTCAAGGCGCCGAACGGAAGCGAGACGGTGGACGCCACCGGGAAGGTCGTCTGCCCGGGCTTCATCGACATCCACGTCCACCTCCGCGAGCCCGGCTACGAGTACAAGGAGACCGTCGCCACGGGGACGCGGGCGGCGGCGGCGGGCGGCTTCACGGCCGTGTGCTGCATGGCCAACACCTTCCCGGTCAACGACAACCGGGCCGTCACCGACTACATCCTCGCCAAGGCCAAGGTCGAGGGCGTGGTGCGCCTCTATCCCATCGGCGCGGTCACGCGCAACCTCGAAGGCACCCAACTGGCGGAGATGGCCGAGCAGGCCGAGGCGGGCTGTGTCGCCTTCTCCGACGACGGCCGGTGCGTGATGAACGCCGAGATCTACCGCCGGGCCATGGAGTACGCCCTGCCCTTCGGCACGCCCATCATCAGCCACGCCGAGGACTGCCACCTCGCCCGCGGCGGGGTGATGAACGAGGGGCTGGTGTCGACCGAGCTGGGGCTCACGGGCCAGCCGGCGGCGGCCGAGGACGCGATGGTGGCGCGCGACATCGTGCTGGCCGAGCTGACCGGGGCCCATGTCCACATCGCCCACATTTCGACGGCGGGCGCGGTGCGGCTCGTCCGCGAAGCCAAAGCCCGCGGAGTTCGCGTCACGGCCGAGGTCACGCCGCACCACCTGCTGCTCACCGACGAGGCCGTGCGCGGCTACGACCCCAACTTCAAGATGCAGCCGCCGCTCCGGACCAAGCGCGACGTGGAGGCCCTGCTCGAAGCGCTCGCCGACGGCACCATCGACTGCGTGGCCACCGACCACGCGCCGCACGCCCTCTCGGACAAGGAAGGCGAGTTCGCAGGCGCGGCCAACGGCATCGTGGGGCTCGAGACGGCCGTGCCGCTCCTGCTCGACCGGCTCGTCGGCGCGGGGCGCCTCGCCCTCTCGACTCTGGTGGCGCGTCTCAGCGCCGGCCCGGCCCGGCTGTTGAGCCTGCCGGGCGGCAGCCTGGCGCCGGGGGCCAACGCCGACATCACCATCCTCGACCTCGAGCGGAAGTGGACCGTGGACCCAGCCGCCTTCCGCTCGCGCAGCCGGAACACGCCCTTCGGCGGCTGGACGGGCACCGGGGCGCCGTGGATGACCGTGGTGGGCGGCACGCGGGTCGGGCCATGACGGCGCCGGCGCTGCTCGCGCTCGCCGACGGGCGCGTCTTCAGGGGCGAAGCGTGCGGCGCCCCGGGCGAGGGCGCGGGCGAGGTGGTCTTCAACACCTCGATGACCGGCTACCAGGAGATCCTGACGGACCCGTCCTACCGCGGGCAGATCGTCTGCATGACCTACCCGCTCATCGGCAACTACGGGATCAACCCGGAAGACGTCGAGTCGCGCCGGCCGTGGGTCAGCGGCTTCATCGTCAAGGAGGCCTGCCCCTTCCCGTCCAACTGGCGCGGGCGCATGAAGCTCGACGACTACATGAAGGAGCACGGCATCGTGGGCATCCAGGGCATCGACACCCGGGCGCTCACCCGCCACCTCCGCGACCACGGCGCCCAGGAAGGCCTCATCTCCACCGTCGAGACCGATCCCGGGGCGCTCGTCGAGAAGGCGCGGCGGCTGCCCGGACTCATCGGCCGCGACCTCGTGAGCGAGGTGACGGTCGCCGAGCCCCATGGCTGGACCGAGGGCGAGTGGGACCTCAGGCGCGGCTACCTGACGCCGCCCACGCCGCGCTTCACGGTCGCGGCGTTCGACTCGGGCATCAAGCGGAACATCCTGCGCTGCCTGGCCGGCCTGGGCTGCGGGGTCGAGGTGCTGCCGGCCGGCACGCCGGCCGCGGCGGTGCTCGAGCTGAAGCCCGACGGGATCTTCCTCTCCAACGGGCCGGGCGACCCCGAGGCCGTGCCCTATCTCATCGAGACGGTGCGCGCGCTCATCGGCAAGGCGCCCATCTTCGGCATCTGCTTGGGCAACCAGATCCTCGGGCTGGCCTTCGGCGGCAGCACCTACAAGCTCAAGTTCGGCCACCACGGCGCCAATCACCCGGTGCGGGACCTCGTGACCGGACGCGTGGAGATCACCGCCCAAAACCACGGCTTCGCCGTGGACCCCAAGAGCGTCGAGAAATTCGGGCTGCGGGAGACCCACGTCAACCTGAACGACGGCACCTCCGAAGGCATGAGCCACCGGGAGCTGCCGGTGTTCTCGGTCCAGTACCACCCGGAGGCGTCGCCCGGCCCGCACGACGCCCACTACCTGTTCAAGCGCTTCGTCGACCTGATGGCTGGACAGAAAGGGGGATGATCGAGTCATGCCAAAATATCTGATCGCGTACCGGAAGACCGAGGAGACGGGACAGAAGCCGGACTGGGCTGTCTTCACGACGGAGAGCGAACTGTCGCTCGAGGCCCACGCGGTCAAGGAGCGCGTGGACAAGCGCATGAGCGTGCTCGGCGAGAAGCTCTGGGGCAACGGCGAGGTCCTCTGGATCGGCCCCGGCAGGCTCGACGACGTGCTCTACCGGCGCGACGAGGCCACCCCGGAGACCTCCATCGTCTATGGGCTCGTCGAAGAATAAGCCGCGTGCACGAGCGGCTGGGCGCCCGCGCCGTCGTCCTGATGGTGCTGCTCACCGCCATCTGGGGCGGCTCCTTCACCCTCGTGAAGCTGGGCCTTCGGGACCTGCCGATCTTCGGCTCCATCTGCCTGCGCTTCGTGCTGGCGGCCGGGATCCTGACGGTCTACTGCCGTGTGAGCGGGATCCCGATCTGGTACACCGGCCGGAACGCTCGCTATCTGCTGGCGGGCGCGGCGGCCTTCGCCTGGGGCCAGGCGCTCCTCTACCTCGGCCTGAACCTCACGACGGCGGGGCGCGGGAGCATCTTCTTCAACACCCAGCCGTTCTTCACCCTGCTGCTCATGCCGTTCTTCATCCCCGAGGAGACCTTCACAGCGCGCAAGCTCCTCGGGACGGTCGTGGCATTTTCCGGAGTGGTGCTGCTCTTCCTCGAAAAGCTCGGCGGGGGCAGCGGCTGGGCGCTGGCGGGCGACGCGCTGACGCTGCTTGCCACGTTGGGCTGGTCGGCCAACAACATCATCACCAAGCGCACGGTGGGGGACGTGCATCCCACGTCGCTGATCCTCTGGAGCTCGGCGGGCGCGCTCCCCGTCATGCTAGCCCTCACGCTCCTGCTCGAGCGCGGGCAGCCGTGGCGGTTCACGCCGACCGCGATCGCCTCGGTGCTCTATCTCGGCGGCGTCGCGGCGGCCTTCTCGTTCGTGATCTTCGCGTGGCTGATCCAGCACCACTCGGCCATCCACGTCAACGCCTTCGTCTTCCTCACGCCGGTGTTCGGCGTGCTGATCGGCTGGGCGCTTCTCGGCGAGGCTCTCTCGGTGAGCCAGCTGGCCGGCGCCTTCCTCGTGGCGGGAGGGATCCTCATCGTGAACACCCAGCCCCGCTCCTGAGGGCCTGCATTGCCTAAGCGCACCGACCTCAAGAAAATCCTCTTGATCGGGTCCGGGCCCATCGTCATCGGCCAGGCCTGCGAGTTCGACTACTCGGGCACCCAGGCCTGCAAGGCGCTGCGCGAGGAAGGCTTCGAGGTGGTGCTGGTCAATTCCAACCCGGCCACCATCATGACCGATCCGGAGATGGCCCAGCGCACCTACATCGAGCCGCTCACTCCCGAGTTCGTCGCCAAGGTCATCGAGCGCGAGCGGCCCGATGCCATGCTGCCGACGGTCGGCGGCCAGACCGGGCTCAACCTGGCCGTGGCGCTGGCCGAGGACGGCACGCTCGACCGCTACGGCGTCGAGCTCATCGGTGCCAAGCTCCCCGCCATCAAGACGGCCGAGGACCGCAACCTCTTCGGCGCCGCCATGGAGCGCATCGGCCTCCGCATGCCCGCCGGCTTCTACGCGCGCACGCCCGAGGAGGCGCTGGCGGGCATGCGCCCGCACCGGATGCAGTTCCCGCTCATCATCCGCCCCTCGTTCACCCTGGGCGGCACCGGCGCCTCGATCGCCTACCATCCCGAGGAGCTGGAGGCGTCGGTGAAGTGGGGGCTGCAGCAGAGCCCGGCGCAGGAGGTGCTGATCGAGGAATCCGTGATCGGCTGGAAGGAGTTCGAGCTGGAGGTGATGCGCGACCTCAAGGACAACGTGGTCATCATCTGCTCGATCGAGAACCTGGACCCCATGGGCGTGCACACGGGCGATTCCATCACCGTGGCGCCCGCGCAGACGCTGACCGACAAGGAATACCAGCTCATGCGCGACGCCGCCATCGCGGTCATCCGCGAGATCGGCGTCGAGACCGGCGGCTCCAACATCCAGTTCGCCATCAACCCGGTGGACGGGCGCATGGTCATCATCGAGATGAACCCGCGCGTCAGCCGCTCCTCGGCGCTGGCCTCCAAGGCCACGGGCTTCCCCATCGCCAAGATCGCCGCCAAATTGGCGGTGGGGTATACCCTGGACGAGCTCCGCAACGACATCACGCGCGAAACGCCGGCATCGTTCGAGCCCACCATCGACTACTGCGTGGTCAAGTTCCCGCGCTGGGCCTTCGAGAAGTTCCCCGAGGCCGACCAGACGCTCACGACCCAGATGAAGTCGGTGGGCGAAGTCATGGCGATCGGCCGGACCTTCAAGGAGGCGCTGCAGAAGGCCGTGCGGTCGCTCGAGCAGGACCGCTGGGGGCTCACGCTCGAGCGTGAGATCGCCGACCTCGATGAGCTGAGGCAGAAGGTCCGCGTCCCGACCGCCGAGCGGTGCTTCGCCGTGGCCGAGGCCTACCGCCGGGGGCTGGGCACCGAAGAGCTCCACCGGCTCTCGGCCATCGATCCCTGGTTCCTCGAGAACATCCGCCAGATCGTGGAGTTCGAGCCGGCGATCACGGCCGCGGGCCTCGGCGATGCCGCCACGCTCAGGAGGGCCAAGCAGATGGGCTTCTCCGACCGGCGCATCGCGGCCCTGACCGGGTCGCGCGAGCTCGAGGTGAGGTCCGCCCGTCTCGCCGCCGGCATCAGCGCCACCTTCAAGATGGTGGACACCTGCGCCGCCGAGTTCGTGGCCCACACGCCCTACCTCTACTCGACCTACGAGGAAGAGGACGAGGCCCCGCCGACCCCGAGGGAGAAGGTGGTGATCCTCGGAAGCGGGCCCAACCGCATCGGCCAGGGCATCGAGTTCGACTACGCCTGCGTCCACGCCGCCTTCGCCCTCAAGGAGGCCGGGGTCGAGGCCATCATGGTCAACTGCAACCCCGAGACGGTCTCCACGGACTACGACACCTCGGACCGCCTCTACTTCGAGCCCCTCACCTTCGAGGACGTGATGAACATCGTGGAGCGGGAGCGGCCCCGCGGCGTCATCGTCCAGTTCGGCGGGCAAACGCCTCTGAAGCTGGTCGTCCCGCTGGAGAAGGCCGGCGTGCCGATCCTGGGGACGCCGCCCGATGCCATCGACCGCGCCGAGGACCGCCGCCGCTTCTCGGACCTGCTCGAGAAGCTCCACCTGGCCCAGGCCCCGGGAGACACGGCCCGCTCGTACGAGGAGGCGGAGCGGATCGCGGTGAATATCGGCTACCCCGTCCTGGTCCGCCCCTCCTATGTCCTGGGGGGCCGCGCCATGCAGATCGTCTACGACCAGGAGGACCTCCTGCGCTACATGACCGAGGCGGTGCGGGTGAGCCCCGAGCACCCCATCCTGGTGGACAAGTTCCTCGAGGACGCGCTCGAGATCGACGTGGACGCCATCGCCGACCGCGAGCGGGTCGTGGTGGGCGGAGTCATGGAGCACATCGAAAAGGCGGGCATCCACTCGGGCGACTCGGCCTGCGCCCTGCCGCCCTACTCGCTGGGCGACGACCAGATCGACCGGATCAAGCACCAGACCCGGGCCCTGGCGAGAGAGCTGGGCGTGATCGGACTGCTCAACATCCAGTTCGCCATTAAGAACGAGCAGATCTTCGTGCTCGAGGTCAACCCGCGCGCCTCGCGCACCGTGCCCTTCGTCTCCAAGGCCATCGGCGTGCCGCTGGCCAAGCTGGCCACCAAGGTCATGCTCGGGACGACCCTGCGCGAGTTGGGTTTCACGGAGGAGAAGGAGCTCAAGCACATCGCGGTCAAGGAAGCGGTGTTCCCCTTCGTCAAGTTCCCCGGCGTGGACGCCGTGCTGGGACCCGAGATGAAGTCCACGGGCGAGGTCATGGGGATCGACCGGGATTTCCGAAAGGCCTACGTCAAGTCCCAGCTCTCGGCCGGCTCACCCCTGCCTACCTCGGGCAAGGTGTTCCTGTCGGTCAAGAACCGCGACAAGCGGGCCGTGCTGCCCATCGCCAAGCGCCTGGCCGAGATGGGGTTCAGCGTGGTCGCCACGGCAGGCACGGCCAAGCTGCTCAACCGCCAAGGCATGGGGGTGGAGGTGGTCCACAAGGTCAACGAAAACTTCCGCCCGAACATCGTCGATCTCTTGAAGCGCGGGGAGATCGCCCTGGTGTTCAACACGCCGGAGGACGGCCGCGCCCGGAAGGACTCCTACCTGATCCGGCGCACCGCCGTCACCCAGGCCATCCCCTACTACACGACGGTGGACGGCGCCCAGGCGGCCGTCGGCGGCATCGAGGCCTTGCTCAAGGGCGAGATCTCGGTGCAGGCGCTCCAGGACTACTATGACGCCGCGCGATCCTAAGGACCGCCTGATCGTCGCCCTCGACGTGGACACCCTGGCCCAGGCCGAGGCGCTCCTCGACCGGCTCCAGGGCGTGGCCGGGCACTTCAAGATCGGCTCCCAACTCTTCACCGCCGTGGGCCCCCGGGCGGTGGAGGCCGTCGCCAAGCGCGGCGCCCGGGTCTTCCTCGACCTCAAGTACCACGACATCCCCAACACGGTGGCCGGCGCCGCCCGGGAGGCCGCGCGCATGGGCGTCTCGATGTTCAACGTCCACGCCTCGGGCGGCGTGGCGATGATGCGCGCCGCCGCCGAGGCCGCGGCCGCGGCGGCCAAAGAGCGCGGCGCCGCGCGACCGCTGGTCCTGGCCGTCACGGTGCTAACCAGTCTCGACCGGGCGGCGCTCGGCCGCGAGTTGGGCGTGGCCTCATCGGTGGAGGGCCATGTGCTGCGCCTCTCAGGGCTCGCCCGCGAGGCGGGGCTCGACGGCTGCGTGGCCTCGCCCAACGAGATCGCCGCCATCCGCCGCGCCCTGGGGCCCGCGTGGGTGATCGTCACCCCGGGCATCCGCCCGGCCGGCAGCGACCCGGGAGACCAGTCGCGGACCGCCACGCCGGCGGCGGCCGCGCGCGCCGGCGCCCACTACCTCGTGATCGGCCGCCCCATCACCGCCGCCGCCGACCCCGCCACGGCCGCCCGCGCCATCCTCGAGGAGATGAAGGCGTGACGGCGGACAGCCAGCACACGACCCTGATGCGGCGGCTCGTCGAGATCGGCGCCATCCGCTTCGGCGAGTTCACGCTCAAGTCGGGCGTCACGTCGCCCTTCTACATCGACCTGCGCGTGGTCGTCTCCTTCCCCGACGTGCTGGCCGCGATCGGCGCCCTCATGGCCACCGAGGTCAAGCGCTGCCGCGGCGACCGCATCGCGGGCATTCCGTATGCGGGGCTGCCGCTGGCCGTCGCCGCGAGCCTGGCGGGCGGCCTGCCGCTGATCTATCCGCGGCGCGAGGAAAAAGCCTACGGCACCAAGCGGCGCATCGAGGGCCTCTTCAAGCCCGGCGAGCGCGTGGTGCTGATCGACGACATCATCACCGACGGGGCGAGCAAGTTCGAAGCCATCCAGCCGCTCGAGGAGGCCGGGTTGGTCGTCAAGGACCTGGTCATCCTCATCGACCGGGAGCAGGGCGGCCGCGAGCTCCTGGCCTCGAAGGGCTACGCGCTCCACGCGATTCTGACGATCACCGAGTGCTTCGCCGAGTGGGAGCGGACGGGCGCGGTGGAGCCGGCCCTGATCAGGCGCTCGCGCGAGTTCCTCGCGGCGACGCGGTTCGCGTGATGCCGGCCGGCGCCGACGGTCTGGGCGAGGTGCTGGTCGACGCGCGGGCCATTGAGGTCGAGGTGGCGCGGCTCGGGGCGCGGATCTCGGCCGACTACGAAGGCAAGCGCCTGCACCTGGTGGGTGTGCTCAAGGGCGCCGCCGTCTTCCTCGCCGACCTCATGCGGGCGCTCACCATCCCCGCCACCGTGGACTTCATCTCCATCGTGCCCTACGGCGAGGTGACCGCCTCGGGCGTGGTGCGGATCCGCAAGGACCTGGACGAGCCCATCGAGGGGCGCGACGTGCTGGTGGTCGAGGGCGTGTGCGCCAGCGGGCTGACGCTGTCCTATCTGCTGCGCAACTTCCAGACCCGCAACCCCGCCTCGCTCAAGGTCTGCGCGTTTCTGGCCAAGCAGCGCCCGCGCCCGGCCGACGTTCGGGTGGACTATGTCGGCCGTGAGGTTCCCGACGTCTTCGTGGTCGGCTACGGTCTCGACAAGGACGAGCGCTACCGCAACCTGCCCTTTATCGCCCGCCTCAAGTAGGGGTCAGGTCTTGAATTACGACAAAAGTGACAAAATTGGGCCCAAAATGTTGGATTTCAAGACCTGACCCCGGCCGGGGCCTCAGACGGCCGTCAGCGCCAGGGCGACGGCCGCGATGCCCATCGCCGCCGTCGCCCCCCAGCCGAAGAGGTTGAGCCAGAAGGTGTTGGTGTGCTTGCCCATGATCTTCGGGTTATTGCCGACGAGCATGACCAGCACCATGAGCGGCGGGGCCAGGAGGCCGTTGACCACCGCCGAGTAGAACAGCATCCGGGTCGGATTGAAGCCGAAGAAGTCCAGCGCCATCCCGGCCGCCATGGCGCCCGCGAAGAGCAGGTAGAAGCGGCGGCCGCGCCGGGGGGAGAGGTCGAGCCCCGAGCGCCAGCCGAACAGCTCGGCCACGGCGAAGGAGGCCGAGCCCGCCAGCACGGGGATGGCGAGCAGCCCCGTCCCGATCAGCCCCAACGCGAACAAGAGGTACGCCCCATCACCGGCCAGGGGGCGCAGCGCCTCGGCGGCCTGGCGCGCGGTCTGGATGTCGCGGTGGCCGGCCTGGTACAGCGTGGCGGCCGTGGTCAGGATGATGAAGTAGAACACCAGGTTCGAAAAGCAGATGCCGGTGGTGACGTCGAGCCGCGCGTCGCGGAGCTCGTGGGGCGTCGCCCCGCGCCGCTGGGCCAGGGTTCGCCGGCCCCGGCCCTTCTCCTCCTCGACCTCCTGCGAGGCCTGCCAGAAGAAGAGGTAGGGCGAGATGGTCGTCCCGAGGATGCCCACCAGGGCCGCGACGTAGGTCGAGTCCCAGCGCAGCGTGGGCAGCAGAGTGGCGCGCAGGACGGTGCCCCAGTCCGGCGT